>Ga0138259_1162034_pt1 | contig 11977 bp, 21 predicted proteins | sample RNAA_220151111_FD_105236 | JGI IMG/M metagenome (GOLD analysis project Ga0138259, IMG submission 105236) | Metatranscriptomics of polar marine prokaryotic and eukaryotic communities from Palmer Station, Antarctica after 24hr light incubation -... | ecosystem: Environmental > Aquatic > Marine >...
GGGCATATTCTCACGCACCAGGACGGTTCCACCTCTCAGGAAGAACTGGTACTCAGTATGGTCAATCAGGTCCTCTGCCATCATAAGTTTGACACACATCTGTAGGGACAGCAGCAGCTTATGCCTCTCGAACAGAGTCCTGCAAGTCTACCTATAGACGTTGAGGGTGTGGCAGTTCATGATAGCTTTAGGTCTGTCCTGCTGGTTACCCTCCTTTGATGCAAGGATTGACTCCAAGAAGAGGTCCTTATACCATGAGAGACTGAACTGGTACATGGCGTCTACGATGTTGAGGTCGAAGAGGACGAAATAAAGGGCTGAGGCTTTCCTGCCAATCTTCCTGTAGTTTTCTCTGTTGTCCATAATTTTCTTCATGGCAATAATCAGAGTCTCTTTAGCTACCTTAGCTTCTTCAGTCTTCTCCTTAGCGTCATTCAGTGTCTCAATCAGAGCCACGTTCTCGAGTAGACTTCCCTTCTGGTTCTGAAGAGATGATAGGATAGAGTCTTCAAGCTCTTGAAGTTTTGCTGTGTTGTCAGCGATCTTCTTGACGTTATCCGTTTTAGTCTGTTCTAGATTAGGTGCTTCCTGTTGCACCACGATGGCCAGGCACTGCTCTTCAAGCGCAAATTCTGTCACACAGAAGTTGATGACAGTCGTGTTAGAGAAGAGGGATGTCTCAAAGACAGGGTTGGTGTACCTAGTTGTGATGAACAGTTAGAATTTGGGGTTCCAGTCCAGCTCACGGTCACCCACCATCACCTTCATCTTTTTCTTTCCCTTTGAAGCTTCGGTACCACCTGAAGTGATGTAATTCCTGCCTACGATGTTGACTAGAGTGGGGTCTAGCTCTTCTTCGATATCCTCGAGTAGAGTGGTGAGTCCTTTGATGCAGGCCTGCTCGACTTAGTTATTATAGTCTTTATTTTTGAAGTCAATAACTTTAAGATACTTGCCTGTCTTCTTCTTGATCCAAGTCTTAGCCATACCCTGAGGATCAATAATGGTAGGGAACTTGTGACTCTTGGTGATCAAGACAGCATTTTGAGTTGAGAAATCGTCAGTTGGCAGTTCTTTGACTTGCCATTCACGGATCTGGGAGGCGCTAGTCATGAAGCCCTCGAAAGTGAAATTCGTGCTGTACTTCACTATTTTGCTGTGTTTCACAAATTCCATGACTGCCTTGTTGATTTCGATACGGTAGTCGTTGGGGTAAGGACCCATGAAGCACAAGAAGGCAGCGGCGATCAGGCAGTCACCCACCAGTTTCTCAAAGGCATCTTCTAGCTATATTTGAGATGCGGACCAGCGGATCTTCTCACCGCCTAGACCGGACACTAGCATTTCACCTCGGTCAATCTTGATACTGAGAGAGCTCAGCTGGGCTTTGAATTCCATCATCTCTTCCAGTAGCTTCTCAAGAACAGCAGTCTACTCAGCCAGCCGCTGCATCATCGCAGAGTATCTATCTTCTAACTCCTGGAGAGCTTCCACCATCGCAGCCACTTTTGCCATAGCTGCCTCCATTTTAGCTTTCTTCGGATTTACAACCTTCAGAGCCTGCGCATACTCCTCGATGGCTTTCACCCACACGCACAGTGCGGCAGCAGCAACGGACTTTCTAAGCATGTCCCTCTCGTTGAAGTCATCCATCTTGGTGAACTTCTGCAACTTTTTCTGCTTGGCTTCTGAGACATTTTCCTTGTCGAATTCAAACAAGTCTTTTTTGAACTGAGGCTTGGAGATGACCTTCTTAATGTTGAGCCAGTCTCCGTTCTCTCCCAGGAGGATCATGACGGCTTGCATGACGTTGGAGATGGCTGGCAGTGGCACAGTCATCGACTTCATTTCAGCAATGTACTTGCCTTCCAGACTATCTACAGCTTCGTTGGCTTTCTTGAGAGCGGGCATGGCCTTGTCAAGCTCCAACTGAGCAGAGTCTGCAAGGGCCTAAGCCTCTATCTTTTCGGACTCGATCAGCTTTCTTTTTCCAGTGAGCTCTTCCAAGGCAATAGCAATGGCCTTTTTGTCGATGTTAATTTCAGCTTCCTTGGCCTCAGCTAAGTTTTTCTTGATGCTAACCTCTTCGTTACTCTTTTCAGACTGCTTACTCATGATAGCGACTTGCTCGTTAGCGTCGTTGAGCTTTAGGATTCCATTCTTGTATTTCTCAATGCTGGCTCCTATCTCCTTACGCTTACTGTCCAGTAGGTTCTTGTAAGTTTGCAGGAAAGCTGTGTACAGAGAGGGGAGAAGGTCACAAGCTCTGCCTTGAGTAGTCTTGATTTTGAGGGCAGATTCAGTCATAGTCTGGTCGTAGAACTTAGCGCAGACTTGAGTAATAGCTTCTTGGTTGCCTTCGGGAAGTGGGTCCACCTCCTTCATGAACCTGATACCCACTTCATATAGACCTTCCATGGGCCAGGGATTGTAGAAAATGAACGAGGCGTTGTTAATCAAGGCGGGGAAACTCTTGCAAGCCACACTGAACTGCTTCAGAGTACTAGAGACAATGTAAGCTAGATGCAAGTTATCAATTATCCTGTCGAAGAAGAATTTGTTCATGAGAGCAGGAAGCTCTTCGGTGTGACCAGCGCGTTTGTATTCACTCTTCATATCGTCTCTGATGCGAACTAGATCATCATTAGTGAAAATGTTGGGGACTAGTCCAGAACTCAGGATGTTCTGGATGTCTTCGAGGAAGGACTCTTAGACCATGTCAGCTTCCTCCAGGATAAAACAAGTCTTCAGGTTGTCACGGCCAAGGTAGCCACACTTCTCCATCACTTGCTTCATTTTGTTCCTGAACAGCTGAATGCCGAAATTCTTGGTGATCTCAAGGCGTTCGATATTCATTTCTTCAACGAAAGCTGCCAATTTGGTGACCGATTTACGTCCGACAGATGGCAGTCCAGCAAGGACGACATGGCCTCTGCTGAGGGAGAGTACGCGGTGGACTTTGGTAACCATTATGATAGCCTGCTAGAACAAGACAATATCCATCTTAGTCTATCTAGGCTTGTTGTTAAAGGCAAAGAGAGATTCGTCCAGCTTCTCTTTAAGTTTGCCCATGTCATCGACCTCCGAGTAAACCTTCAGATCGTCGAAACCGAAAAAGTTGACAAAAATGGGGTCAAGGAAAGTGTTCTCATCCTTCACAGTAGCGACATGCTCGTTGAAGTTCATTGAGAAGTGTAGCTCCAGAGCATCATTGAGGATGTCGCGGAGTTTGCTGCCATCCAGACAGACACCAGGGACTTCAGCCAGGCGATCTTAGAAGACTCTCTGGATCTCGTGTCCCCAGAGTTTGATCATTTCTTCCTTGGTGTCATAGAATTGACTGTCAGCTTAGAAGATTCCTTGGAATACTTTAGAAATATCACGCATGTTGAACTAGTAATGGCACAGTAGAGGCGTTGGTAGGAAAGTATTACGCACTGTGTTAAAAATGTGGATCGTTGCGTTAGCCAGTGGCTCGACCAGTTGCTTGATCTCCTCATAGAAACCAGAGAATTTATACTCGCAGATAGTCTCATAAATCTTCTTCATAATGCTCTCAGTAGGGAAAGTGAAGTTGAGCATGTGGAAGTTTGAGATAAGCCTAGGAGTGATTTCCTGGCGACCACCACCAGGCTCTCCCATAGCAGCAATGACCTCAAGGTTCATGATCATGTTAGGCTGCTGGGTCTTACGGTTATACCAGAAGCCGTAGTCCAGCACTTGTCTGACGAGCTCAAGGGGAGGCTGAGCGAAGAACTTCTCTTTTCTAGGCATGTTGAAATCGTCGATAAACGCTATCGCCTTCTTCTTTGCGTCTTTAGGTCTGAACTTGTTTTAAGCCTTTTTGTCGTAGTGACTCTCAATGATTTCCTGTACAGCAGGTGAGCTGGTTCCAGCAGAGAAGTTGATAGTGAAAGTCTCGATTGACTCATCTTGGATGCTCAGCAGACTTTCAATACGCTTGGTCTTGCCGACACCGGAGTAGCCAACGAACATGACATGGTGGTCGATCTTCAGCAGGAGGTTAAGAAGTTAACTGTAACGCGCTGTGTCTACTGTAGGTACGTAGATGTCGTAGAATGCAGTGTTTGGCTGGGGCTTCCAGCTGTTGGAAATGAAATCTTCCCATGGTGAGAAGTCCTTCTTTTCAGGGTTAACATAGTATTCGTAAACAGTGTTGGCGTGGGGGAACATTGGCTCGATGTCTCTGATTTAAAGGTCAAGCTCACGGCGACTTTGCTCTTGGAGAGTAGCGCCAACTGACCAGATGAGAGAGAATACAAAGAGTTTCTCAATGTACAGGATGAAGTTGCCGACATCTTCCTCAGGACCTCTCTTCTAGGTTCCCCAGATTGAGTCGTACAATTAGGTGAAATTTCTGATGTTTGCCAGCTCAGATGAGGGTACGAGCTCTTTACAGACGGTCTTGATGGTGTTGAGCACTTTAGGAATGTATTTGACTACCAGTTCCTGTAGGGCTTCTCTGTACTCTTCACCTTTGATGCCGACTTCTTCTTTCTCCTTCTTGTCAATCCACTTCTTAAGTAGAGGTTGGAAGCCTAGCTCGTTGATGTCCATAAAGACAATACCAACACGTGACACCGTAGCAGGAGAAGCACAGTCGAGATCGTTGACCTCAAAAGCGAGTCTGACATTGCTTGATAGAGGCATTCTCTCTCCATTGTTTAGAGTCAGGAGTTTACTGTCATCAAGCAGGGAGTTCATAGACTCAATCCAAAGAGTGTCAACAGGACCGTCCATCAGCAACCATCTCTGAGTGTCTTTGGTCTCACTAATCATTACCTTAAGCATCAGAGAGAACACTCCCCACACCCACTGAGGGGGCTGGTTGTCATCCATGTAGCCGTAGAATTCGTCAGCGCTGATAGCCTTGGGGTTCATTTTCTCAACCTTGACGGGCATGAATTTCTCTTTTTAGATTTTGCTTAACTTGTTCATAGCCTTCTCTAAGGTCTTCCAGATGGTACTCTTGCCTGACTGAGTCTAGCCAATAATCATAACACCGTGTCTGATCTTGAATTAACTGTACAGCTGCATAGCCTTGACGACGATGGTCTCGTTTAGCTCTTTACCTTGCTCTTCCAGACAGTCTTCAAGAGCGATTTGAACGTCGTTCATGTCTACCTCAGGCTCTTCGCAGTCGGGGAACAGATCTTCAAATAGTTTATCAAAGAGGATGACGTCTTCAGCTAAGAGCTTGGACAGGTTCATATCTCTAATTCCCTTGATGGCGATCTGCACTTCGGGCATCTGGGGGTTCTCTTGCTTGATCTTGCCAGTGGCACGGAGGACAGATTTGAGGGAACGCATCTGGAATTCGTAATGCTTTGCCTTGGAAAACTGCTTGTCCATCATATCATACATGGTCACGATCTTCACAGAGAGAGCATAGCTTTCCTTGAAGCCGACAGACATAAGCTCGATGCGAGCAATAGAGATGAAATCGGCTTTCATCATGGCGACTGGGCGGAAAAGGCAAGAAAGGTTATCGGGCAGGTTAGAACGTCCAGCGTAACCAGGATTCATTGTGATGAAGAAGGCAGCTGAACTTCTGACGATAGTTGGGATTTCACCAAGAGTAGTGTCATTGTTGTCTCCTCTTCTCAAGCAGTCGAAAATATTCTCAAACATAGAAGCAATGACTGACAGCACATCGAGACTGATTCTGTTGAACTCATCGAAGCAGACCCATGCTCCAGCGGCTGAAATACCAGCCAGAGTCTTGGATAGAATCATAGGAGTCTGGGCGTCATCACAATTATCAATCAGCACGAAAATAGCGAAATTCTTTCCTAAATCTTTAACTGTCTCGGTTTTTCCAGTACCAGCAGGGCCTTGGGGAGCTCCTCCTCTCTGCATGCTCATAGCCAGAGTGAGAGTCATGTAAGCACGGTCAGTCAGCTCGGTAATGACTAGTCTTGGCACATTGCCCTAGTATTCGTAGCCATATTCAAAGGATGAGTTGCCTTATTCGATTGTCACCACGAACAAGCTCTCAGTAGCTTCTAGCTCACTGAGGGTAAACCTCAACTGACTCTACCAATTGAAGTGACTGCGTCTCATATTCTTGGTCTGAGCGAACTTTTCAATGACTTCACTGTGATGCTGCTCGATGATAATCAAAGCCTCCAACTTCTTACGGTCAAGAGGAGTCAGGCCAGGAGTTTTCTCAACCACATCAATATAGACATTACACTTCTTCTTATAAGTGTTCTTCAGGATCTTAATCGGGTGGGAGTTGCTTCCAGGTGCAATAGTTGTAAGTTTATCTACCTGGCCAAGGTTCTCATGGCACATCTTAGTCCACTCGATCTGCGCTGCTGTCACCAGGAGTTAACCTTTCTGAGTTCCAATCCAATTCCTCATGTAACTGTGCTCTTTGATTCTTCTAGCCTGATTATTGTCAGTGTACACGACTCTGAACAGTCGCTGCAGAGCTTCTCTCATGCGGACAATGAGCTCGCGTAGCCATTCTTCACAACTCTGGTCTACCTCTAGCTTGCGCTGGTCAGTTCCAACGTCTAACTCAACCACCTCTTCTTGGTTGATAGCGACGATTGACTTAATGTAGTACTTTGTGTTGGAGTTCTTGGGCATGGGTTCGTGGTCGAGCGTGTGGATGCCAGAGAAGATCTTATTCAGATGGTTGTTTAGAGGTCGGGGGTCTTTGCCCATGCCGATAATTTCCAGTAAGTCACTGTCAGAAAGGAAGTAGAATCTGGGGAATTTTCCTCTCTTGGAGTCTAAGAATTGAATCAGACTTTTGTTGATTTACTCAAACATCCTGTTCATGTCAATTAAGATTTTCAGGAAGTTGGGCACACTCTTGATGAGAGCTTTGTAGCAGTTCTTCTCCTTGTTGATTCTAGCCATTTGGGCCATGAATATTTTGTTTTCCTTCATGAACTTAGCATTCTCCTCTCCCAGCATTCTGATGATATCGGGCTGGCCAATGAAAATGCTTTCCAAGTACTGCCAGGCGGCTGTGGCCTTCGTCAGCTGGTCGAGAGTCTCAGTGATGTTAGAGATCGTCTCTTCCCACATGTCGATATCGCTAGCGAACTCTTTATAGAATGGAGACGCCTTGTGAGTGGCTAGGGTGACGGTATGCTCTTCAATCAGGGTCATGATGTTATCCACAGCTCCAATTTTGAAATACTCGCCTTAAGAGTCGGTCTTAGACTTCTCCTTAAGAATATACAAGTCAGAGATGGGGTCTTCCTCCCAAACGCGGGTAATCTCCTGTAGGTCCTTTTCAACTTTCATCTACTTTTTGGCGTCCGAAGCCAAGTCGGCGATAATGTCCTCGAACTCTAGGAAGTTAAGCTTGAAGATTTCCTCAAGGTTGAAGTCGTCACTCTTCTCACTGAACTCTTCTTTGACCTCTAGGCGCAGGAGGTTCCAGTGACGGTCTCTCATAGATTCGTCTCTGAGGTCGGGGATGAGGTTCATGGTTCCAATGAACTCGTTGATCGTCTTCATCACCACGTCGTAGATTGGCCAGGGGTTTTCCTTGGACTTCAATTTCTTCAAGTTGGTCTAGAAAGTGTAAGCGCTATCAAGGATCTCTTTAATTTCTAGGTTGAAGAATTGAGTGTCCTTATGTGAGATCCAGAACTCTTCCCAGGACTGCTTGAGCTGCCAGAGTTCAGTCAGGCTTTAATTCTGATTCTCAACTTGCCTTAGAGCTTGGTAGTTCTCAGGCATGATATCAAAGATTTCCAAGCCATTGACCATCTCCTTTTCTCTCTTCCTGAGGTCTTGACAGTTTATTTTGAAATCGGACAGCTTCTCCATCTACTTTTTATTTTCTTCAAGGTCGTAAGTGCCTTTATTCTCGACTTTACTGGGGCAAGTCATCTGGAAGATCTTGAGGTTCTCATCAACATCGCCCTTCAGGTCGCTGATCTGACTTTCGATCTCCTACTTCATGTCTTAGAAGTTGCGTGTGATGATGCCGTTAGCTTCCTGTAGGCCGATCAGGAAGGTGCTCCAGGAGGCGTCAAGGTTCTCTACCTTTTTGACTTCTTCCTCAGTAAGTCCTTCGATCTCACCACTGTCGCCTTCGCCTTCCCATCCCTTGATGTACTCAAACTTCTTCTTGATAGGGCCTTTACGGGCTTCCCAAGTGTCTTACTGAGCTCTGACTTCTTGAATACGCTGCTTGTGCTCCTTCAGCATGTCTAGGCCAGTGCAGTTCTTCTTGAGCTCTTCGACTGTGTCCTGGAGTAGCTCTAAAAGTTGATTTAACTCAGTTTTGCTCTCTCTAATGAGATGCTCTTAGATCTCTTAAATCAGTTTTCTGGCACACTCTTTCTGGTCATTACGAAGACGAGTGTAGTCGAGCTGGATGAAGAAGCGAGCTTGAGTGCTGGCTTTGTTGGACATTTCCTGCATGTTGGTCTGCATCTGCTCAATAGTGGTCCTGTAGTTAGAGACAGGATCTTCAGGGTCAGTGGCTTCAGTCTGACGCAAGAAACGGCGCTTGCCTCTATCCGTTTGCATGTTCATTAGCTGACGGAACTCAGGTTCGACCATTTGACGCTTCTCATCCTCTTCCAGAACGTTCTTGATGAACTCAATCTCCTTGAGGACTTAATTGTAGATAGTCCTGACACTCTTGCTGCTCCAGATGAGGTCGGGGTAGTCCTTGATCTTATCCATAGGGTCGATCGCCCACTTTTCCTCAAGAGTCTCTTGAGTAATTTCGGCGTTGCGCCCTCCGAAAGAGCCGCCTCCATCCTTCTCCTTCTTGAAGAGAGCTTCTTTGATCTGCTCCTCGACGAGCTATTGCCTGACTTCACGGAAGGAAACCTCTAGTCTTCTGAGGTCTTTGGTGAACAGTCTGATTCTCTTCATGAAGGACTCAACGCTGGTCAGGATCATGTGATGAGAAGGCTCGTGGACAATAGCCCAGGTAGCACCAGAGTTCTTATCTAAGTCTGTAAAAACTTTGAAAATGGCCACCACGTCTGTTCCTTCAGACTTGATATGCTTCTGTAGGTCAAAGAACGAGTTTTTGACTGAATTCTTAAGGGCGTCTTTCAGCTTCACATCAATATCTTTGACGAAGAGAGCCCAGGTCTTTTGGATAGGGTTTCCTCTGTCAATAAACTACTCTTTGTAAGTGTTGATGATCTTGTCTAGGATTAGAGTGAGCGAATTCTAGAAGTTCAAGCCGTGAGATCTGAGAGAAGTGTCCTAGATGTTGATGAAGTGATTGAGCTCGTACAGCTTCTTCTTGATGTTGGTCAGAGTGGTGTTGCTGATCTTGGTAATTTCAGCGTTAATCTCGCCTTTCCTCTGTTGGAATACCTTGATTTTGCCATAGACACTGGCGCACTCTTTCTAGCAATGGCCAGAGAAGACGTCGATGCTCTGTTGCCAGGTAAAACGGATGAAGCCGGGAAGGATACCTCCATTGCCATCAAGCTTCTGGAGATGCTCTGCGAAAAGGTCGCGTTCGTCCTCTTGGATGAGGTCCTAGATGCCGTTGTAATCGCGGACAATCATCATGACGTTTTCCCTCAGTTTGCGGAGGGTTTCACTCTCGGTAAGGAGGCGGACGATGGAGACATTCATGTTGATCATTCCCAAGCTTTGGATCTTGTTCCAAATAGCGACTTCGTTGATCACTTTCAGAAGGTCGACGTTGAAGTTACTGCGAAGTCTGACTTCAGGTGCTCTAGACTCCTTAACTTCAGCCTTAGCGCCCTTCTTCTCTGGAGGCTTTTCATCGGTCTTTTCAGCGACTTCGAGCCTTCGGAGGACGGGGACAGCTAGCTGGGCGTCGACGGTACCTTGGTCGTACATCTCGCCGAGGGTGGCGGTCCATTCTTTGAAGCTGCTCTATGCGATATAGTTGTCTAGCTGAGATCTCAACTTTTTGTACTTTTCGCCAGATTCCTCAGCAAGAGGGCTGGTTGGGATGAAATACATGTTTTCAAAAGCCTGGTGGGCCATGTCAATTCTGCAGATGAGCGACTGAGCCCAGATAGCCAACCCACCGTATTTAGGGTGACTTACGGGCATTGGAGGGCGGTTCTTGCTGATTCCGTGGTCGAACATAGTCTCGACGTCCTTGATCTCAGCGATAAGCATGTTGTAAACAGAAGTAGCGGCCTTGGAGTATACGTACTCTTGGATGGAGTTACGCTTGGACAGCTGTTGGAAGTTCTCCAGCATTTCTACGGCATCCCCACAAGTGGAAACGTGTCTGAAAGTCAACTGAATAATTGTCGTGTAGAAAATCTCTATTTCCTTGACCTCCTCCTTATAAACCTGGCCGAAGTCGTCGTGCCACTGGGTCATCTTGACGTCCAAGATGTCATAAGTGAGGTTCCTGATACGCTCGAGGCTGTGGTCGAACTTCTCCTTTAGGACGTTCAAACTCTGAGTGTATTCTTTGCCGCGCTTTCCGCCAAATTTAGGCATCTAGCAAGAGGCTCCACGAAGGGCGAACTGAAGTTGGCCTTCGCAGATTTCTCTGATGTCTGTGCAGCGTTAGATGAAGGCATCGACTTCAGCGAAGATCTGTTCGTCCTGCTCAAAGTCCCAGTGCTCCTTGCGAGAGGAGTGTTCCTTAAGCATGTCCATCTTGTGTGAGCAGATTTCCTTCCACTCCTAGCAGCAAGCAATGCTCTCGTCCAAGTCGGTCATGCAGCCCTCAACGTTGCGGCCGAGCATGTCTTCTCTGTCAATCTTAGCCTTGCAACGAGCAATAATTTAGTTGCTAATGCGTGTCAGAAGGCCTCTCATCCTGTCACTAGTGTTGTATGACACAGAGAGTTCAAAAATCATTCTCACGCCGTTCAGGACTTCTGGCAGAATCTTGGGGATATCACGAGGTCTTGACTTTTCGATCCTGTTGCAAGGCTCTTAGAGGATAGACAGGAACATGAGGCTATCATGGGATGTCTCGAATTCACACTGGATCTTGTCGGTGAGGTCAATGAAGTTCTGATGGTAGCTGCTCTGTGCCTTCTTGAGGAGCTCAATGATAGTGAGCAGGCTCTTGTTGTCTAGAGTCTTCTTGAGTACTTACAGATTGGCGTGTCTATCAGTCCAGTGCCTGATCTCGTCCAGAGGAGTCGAGTTTTCACCACCTGAAGCACCTTCTTGGTTGGACACAAGATCTTTGATTTGCTTGGTCCAGTGGATCACAATTGCCTCTAATCTCTGGACTTAGTCTTTCTCCTTGGTGGCTGCTTCAAGGTCTCTGAGGTCCTCGTTGGGGATGTAGAGCTGCGTCCTTCCGATTCTTTAGTGACACTTTTCAGTGAGTATACACATGAACTTGTGCAGATTGTTAGCGAAGTCCTTCTTCACACCATCCGGCCAGTCGCTCTCGCCGAGAAGCTTAGGGCAGAAGTCGTTGTTCATTTTAGCGAGCAAGTCATTCATAGGATCGCGGTCAATCATGCCTGAGACGATGTGAGTGCCGACGTTGTCCATAGTGATAGGCTTGTTGCCTGAGATCTTGCAGTAGTAGATGACCTGGTAGTCCTCAGCCTTGATGTTACCGCCGTAAAAACGAGGTGCACGAGCATAGCTGTACGAGAGGACGTTGGACTCGCCTTCAATCCAGACGAAGAACGTGGTGTACTCTAGGTTCTCCAAGAAGTCGTGGAACTTCCTCAGCTTGTCGTTGGAGAGAATGCCCTTGTCCTGGTCCCAGGAAGCGAGGTTCTCCACTTCCTTGGTCAAGAATTTAATTCTTGGATCCGTAGCGAAGTTTCTGATTTTGATCTCTTCTGAGTCCTGTGACTTGTTGCCGGACAGCCCAGCGAGGTCGTCTCCCTCGCCCATGACTCCGGACACGTCCATTTCGATGTCGTCCATCTCCATGGCATTTTCCATGTCCACAGGCTCGTCAATGTCCATAGCTATCTAGGGGACATCTTCTATGTTGGCTTCTTGTACGTCCATCGGTGGATGTGTCTGTAAAAGAAATTCA
>Ga0138259_1303114_pt1 | contig 11935 bp, 18 predicted proteins | sample RNAA_220151111_FD_105236 | JGI IMG/M metagenome (GOLD analysis project Ga0138259, IMG submission 105236) | Metatranscriptomics of polar marine prokaryotic and eukaryotic communities from Palmer Station, Antarctica after 24hr light incubation -... | ecosystem: Environmental > Aquatic > Marine >...
ATTTGGTCAATTTATTAAATTGCAATTATATACTCTAAAACCTCGAGCTAATGGAGGAAAAGGAGAATCAATAAATCTTTAATCAACCGATACCAGCCTTTTAGGACGGCAATGATGATGAGCTGACGAATGCTCAGGTAGATCCTGGAGCTGCGCAGGCAGCTGCGGGGGCGAGGCAGTCTGCTCGGTCGCGACCAGACTCCCAGGATGGTGGTCGACCTACTGCGAACTTCAACGCCGTTGGTGGGCTACACGAAGGTGGCAGCGATGAGAACCACTATAACAACGACAGCTTCAACAATAGCGTAGGCCGAGACCCAGCAGTAGGTCAACAACAGCGGGACTCACTCAGCATGAATGGAACGCAAGTCCAGCCTCCGCTAAGTCCAGGCGCTGCTCTGCAGCTCAATCCGAACTTCATCCAACAATAAGCGCGAGCCAGTGGCGCTGGCGACGGAGCAGTGCAGCCCAACCAGACTCTGGGGAAATTCCACTGGACCATGCTGATGCCATCTCTATATACTCTGCTCCTACTCTTCATGAGCTGCATCGCAGGATACTTCAGCCTGAGCGGGTCGATCTATTTCATCCTCTTTATCATGCACAGTTTCGCGTACTATGGCCTCCGAGCTGCCAATGATCCCATCGATATGCTCTCGAACATCCGCGAGCACAACAAGTCCCTCATTCTGAGATCAATCTTCAAGTGGAGTTTGCTCACAGTCTCTCTGGCCTACCTCGCCACCAACATCATTGGCCGGATCACCTTTGAGTACACGGAGGTGAGGACTATGATGCAGGATGAAGACCGCGAGCGCCTCAAGAAGGACGAGATCAATCTTGAGCGGTCTCTCAACAAGATCATTCCAGACTTTTTCTCGTACTGGACGATCGCCTACGGTATTATCATGGTCGGTGCAGCCTTTGCACTGTTCAAGATCCAGCAAATTGAAGAAGAGGAGGCTGAGAGGGTAGACCAGGCGTGCCTCGATCTTTACAGGGACATACACTACTCGAGCAACAACCCACTTGGCTCACAGCTCATCGCCAATGCAGTCGGTCAGCTGCAAAGTGGCCAAGCACTGCCCGTCAATAATCAGCCAAGTGGCTTCACGAACATGCTCCTCAACTTCAAGCCATACCAAGTCCAGAAATGCGTGCTCATATTCAAAGACTACAAATTCAAGGCAGAAATCTTGGTCTGCTTTCAGATTTTCTTGCTAGTCCTGATCGCAAATGCTCAATATTGCATATATGGCTTGCTCTATCTGACCTTGAGCTTGATCTAGATCTTAAACATCGCCATGTCGCACGGCAAGTCAGATCAAAGCATCAGAAAAGCCTCATCAATCATCACCGTCATCTTGCTAATCTATTTGCCATTTGATCTTCTTCTGCATTATTTTGTGCACTTCGCCCAAGAGAGCCAGAAAATCGATGATGAATATGATTCACGATATTTTGACCAGCCGCAGACTTTCCAGTTGCAAGGTTACCACGGTATCATGGCTACGACTCCATCTTATGTAACCTTTGGCTTCAAGATCGCTCTTCTCATATTCGAATGTCTTAAATACAAATATTCATATGATATGGCTCCAGTCTACGACAAGCTCAAGATAGCATACTCTCTCACACACAGTCTATAGGCTGAGAGCAGTACTTTAGCTCAAAGCAAGTTGACGACAACCAAAAATGTATAGTTTTCAGATATCGTAGAGCAAATGGTGGAACAAAAGTAGGCCAACCAAGGTGACAAAGAAGATTCAAAGGAGGATATCAAGAGCCACAAGGATGAAATTGAAGAATCGAAAGAGCCTGAAAACTCGGTGATGAGGTTGAATTAATAGAATTCGACAGAATTCCAGAGGCGATAAAGATATAATAAACTACTAAAGCTGTAGTATATTCGAATCTTCAGGAAAAGTTAAAGCTTTGTGCACAAGATACTGCAGCCAATTTCATTGTTCATGCTTTGTGTGATTCAGCTGATTTTTGTTTTGAGTCATCCTTCGATTCTCTTCATCGTCTTGTTGGCGCTGGTGGTCTCAGGCTTCTTCGTCGACTTGAAAGACCATGAAGCGCAGAGCTCCTTCTTCCTCCGGGCCAAGATCATTTTGTGTATTGAGGTGGCCTACGTCTTGGCAGAATATTTGATCAGCAGCTTCAAGATCGAGACTCTCATTGAATATGAGCACAAGGAAGAGTGGACCATACTGCTTGGCGTTGGTTCAGAACAGCAACTGGGATATTACGAGGACGAGGTGAACCTGTTTGATAATTTGTTTCCATTCAATTATAGCATCTTCTTCCTCTTGATGATGGCCATCTTCACAAGGTATATGGGAAAGCCAAGGTTGGCTGTCAAGAAGACTCAGAGCCAGGCTTCAAGATCGAGGAGTGGACCTGGCGGTGGAGCAGCTAGATGGAAAGGACTTAAGGATAGAATGACTGACAACTCGTCGGAGAGACGGCATCCAAGAAGTGCCAATGGCCATGGCGATGATGACATGTTGACTGTGTTGAATGATGACAACATGAGCATCTCGGATGTGAGATCGTAGAGGTCAAGAAGAGGCTTCCGGGACAACCAATCTCAGAATAATATCGATCTCTATCAAAATATAATTGAAGAAGAAGATGAAAATGACCTCGATGATGAAGAACGCGACGAGCACCAAGCCCTGGAGTCCAGGTCTGGAGCCATGCCACCTGTGCGGACGCAAAGCCACTTGCAAATCAAAAGCTTGCCAAGAATTAAACAGCACCAGTCAGCATTTGAATTCCAAAACAAGCTGGGAGCCAACAAGAACCAGAAGAAGAGACTGAGATCAGATCCATCACGAGACTCAACCATGAGAGGCAAGATAAGATAATGGTTTAATAAAGCATACCTAGCCTTGTTGGAGTTCATCGATAAAATCATTGATATTTCCATCGTACACATCAACAAGTTCGTTTTGCTGGCCCTTTTTCTCGTCTCAGTCTCAAGACCTACTGTGATCAACATGTTGCTCTTCATCATGTTCCTCATCTTGAGCATGGTCAACCACCATAACGAGTATCGATACCTCAAGCTGACGCTGGTCATCAACAGCTTGGCAATCGGGATCATTTATTTGTTCGATGTCTTCATCCAAAGAGACTTCTCTGCGATTCGCACCTGGGTCCTCTATCTCATTGGTGTTCAGTACCGCAGTGAGAATGTGAGCCATCATATCGTGAAAATCAAATACCTCCCATATATTTGCCTCCAAATGGTTTTGTGCTTGAGTGTGTATGTCTTTCAGTCAGACAAGTACCAGTACTTCAAGAGCCAATATATGGACATTGAGAGCCAAAAGAAAATGATGCTGGTGAAGCAGATGACCAAACGACATCAAGCCTCAGAGACACCGCTCTCCAAGCACACCAAATCACGCCAGGCACTCAGCCGGAAGTCCAAGAGCAACTTGGACGTCAGCATCAGCGACGTCAGGGCCAAAAGCATCAAAGAAGGCAGCAATAGAGATGATGCCTCGAAGAATAGCTCCTTCCAAAAAGAAGGAGGCGATGATGATGACCAGGTGGAAGAAAACAACCAACACTTGGAAGTAGATCAATTCAGAGATGCTGAGCAACTGCAAGATATGGATTCGAAGAGTTTGATTCAGAAGGAAGAAATGGATGACCAAGGAAATGACCAGATCGACGACAAGATGACTCTGCCAGATGAAACAAAGACCAATTTGATAAAGTAGCAGGAAATGATTGTGATGTTTGATCCAGTATCCAAATTCATCATCAAGAACGCAGCTTATTTCTTGATTTTCTTCATGTTCATCGAAGTGGTCTTGCTTCCACTTTCGATCATGAATATCATTCTGTTGGTCCTGATGACCATCATAGTGGTGAAGATGCTCTACTGTGAGACAAGAATTGAAACCTACCGATCTCTGGCCAACGTGCTCCAAGTGCTGAACATTTTTGCAATAGTATACATCTTCACGAAGTACATGTTCCTGTTCACCGAGTACACTCAGAATATCCAGCTCAAAAATTCAATCGAGAATGGATACCATACTCAGGGTCTGAATGAGGATGGCACAGTCAAGCATGGAGACCTGGACCAAGAACACCAGAAGACAGAGGACGCGAGGCATCAGCTGAAGCACAGCCACGACCACGATGACGAGAGCAGAGGCCGGACATTTGGAAACAAGCTCCTGGAGAAGATGTTTGGGTTCGTCCAAGCAGAAGACGAGAAAAATGAGGCTGGTACGCTCCTCTCATTCAAGCTCTTGAACTTGGCCATCATATTGAGTCTCACGAATTTGCAGCTCAACATTCTGAGACATAGAAACCTGCCATTCTTGCTGGGCGAGAAAGATGAAATGGCCAAACGTGAGAGAGCGCAGAGAAGCGAGGCAGGAGGATCAGCTGACAGCTAAGATGGAGAGTTCTTGGACCCAGAAGAGCGAGAAGAGAAGATTCAAAGCCAGCGGATATTGATGAACAAGAAGATCGAAAGGTGGCTCAAGACTTGGCGATGGTGGCATTACACCAAAATGTACTCCGCATTCATCTTTTGGCTGTTGTTGCCCATCTCTATTATCATCTCAGCATTTTACTTTTATCCTCTGAGCACCATCAGTGTTCCAAGTGTCGCGATGGTCCTTGTTCTGCTTATTTTGTTGGCAACTGACGCAAATCCTGACTGCTGGCGCACAATATATAAGTCAATTGGAACATTGCTGCAAGTGATGATTACTGTATGCTATATCCTGTACTTCAGCCTTTTGGACCAAATGCAGACTTATGACCTCAATGACGCAGCAGAACGGCAGCAGTACCAGAACATGAAGGTCTTGTGGGGCCTCTACTAGAGTGGCATAATCATTCAGAGTGAGCAAAATGGGAAGGCAGATGATGTGGCGAGTATCCTGTCTGCAATCATACCTCTATTCGTAATATTGTGCTTGTGCTTTCTTCAGAAAGAAATCGACAAATGGTATAGCAAGAATTTCAGTGTTTCGATACATCTCGATCCCAAAATCAAACGCGAGGTCCTCAGGCACCGACTTCGTGAAGACCGTGAGTTCCGCAAGCTCAAAAAGGAAATGGAAGAGCAGCTCAAAGCTGAGGCCCAAGATCCAGATGGAGAAAAGCTACCCGTTAGCAACCAGCTCGATGGCCAAGCTGCTCGACAAGAGGACGAGCTCTCTGGGGGAACGCTTGGCGCCGAACATAAAGATGAAGAGGACAAAGACGAGGAAGACCAGCAAGCCAAGTTCTTCGATGATGAAGGCAAAGAAATCAGTCTCGACGAAGAAGGTGACCTCGCAGGCAGAGTCTTGGAATCCTTGCAAAATATTGACGGTGAGACAGTGGCATAGTCCCACGGTGACCCAAACTTCGACAAAGCGATTGCGAATTAGTTCCTTATTGATATGATCCGAGATCTCAAAGAAACTGAGTTGAAGCTCAAAGGTAATAATGGCTTCTTGCAGCCAGAAAAGGGAGAAGAGCATATGTCTGACGAATCCTTCACCGCAAGCGCCAAGAAAGAGATGCCCAAAGCCCCAGCTCAAGAGGAGGAAGGAAAAGTCAACAAAGATGAAGGAATTGGCGCTGATTTGAAATCTGAGCTTGAAATGACGAAACAATCTGCGTAAGGCGTGACCAAAGAAGACATAGAACGATATAATTAAGAAAAACGAGCTCTTGAAGAATATCTCATCAACATTGTGACCTATGAGAATCCAATGAGGCAATGTTATTTCTTCAAGAATGAAATATGCTTGAGATACATCGCAATCAACAACTCTTTGAACCTCCTCATCTACTTTGGTCTCTACGCCATTTTGAACAAAATGAATTTGCTTTCTCTCTTCTACTGGATTTGCATGTATAGAATCATTAAGAAGAATTTCAAGCCAAACATCTTCAAGAACGACACCAATTTTGGAGTGAACCCAGGAAATGCAACACATTATAACCTCAAGGCTCAATATGGCAGCACAAAGAACAAGTAAATTCTTTCTTTGGTTCAAATTCAGCTGATCGTCATCTCCGCAGTCATAATCATCCAGCTCTCGTTTTCGATTTACACAAATATCCAGTTTTCGCAACAAGAAGATTTACAAAAGGGCATAAGCAACACATTTTGTCCAAATCCTCAGAAGTATGTTGATGACGAAGACAATTACGATGAAGAAGGAAATGTCTATCAGACCTCACAGAGCTCTAACCCATCAAATCAGCTCAACAAGGAATGTGCTCAAGACTGGAGCTACTACTTGCTATCAATGGCTGCATCATCTCAAAGCGACGAGGAAAGCCAGAAGAATATTCAAGATAACCAGGATTTCGTCAACTCAAGTGTCTTCCTTGACCTGATATTCTTGCTCTTGACCTACTTGTTCATGTTTGTGGTGTCTGGCTAGATACGCTTGACCAAGAACTAGCTGCTCGATCATCCGAATATCAATGACTCCTATGATTTCGTGTCCACAGATGAGACAAGCAGAGCGCAGCAGCGGATCAAGGGACAGACTTGGAAGTTCATTCAGACGAGTCTATTTGTTTACTTTCCTTACTTTTTGATCGTATATCTGATGTATGTCTCATCATCATTCAATGGCCAAGCCATCTCTGATCTGTTGTCGAGCATTTACCTTTGGTTTGCTCTCAAGTACATCATCAACGCCAAGAAACTATTCTCCAAGAACACGAAGATTCTGAGACCGCTGAGAACATACAACCGCATAGTCTTATTCCTGATCCTGATCTACCAGATGCCGCTATTCCTCTGTCCCTCAGCGGTGGACATCAACGGCTATACAGACCCAGATTATATAAACACAGAAGATTGCTCACTGATAATGCATTACCAGAGCAACAACCAGTCCAAAAAGTACTATGAAGCAAAGCAGCCGATGCAGCTGTACATCATCTTGTCTCACAGCATAGGCCTGCTGAAGCAAAACTCAATCAACATGACCTTTCTATTCCTTTTCTTTTTCACTGAGGTGCAGCACCAAATCTTCCAGCATCCACATTTCAAAGAGTATGTTGTCAAGCATATGATCCTGGAGAAGGAATCTGACGGTAAGGTGCGAGCATTCATGTTTGTGGAGAGGTTCCATCTGACACGGTTGTGGTCCTATAAGGCTATCAAAGAAGAGATCAAGATACTGCACAAGATCTTGCTCAGACTCAATGACTAGATCAGTAAGTCAGACTTTGCCAAGAACCTGGCTGGTTTTGCGGAGTACCAACAGAAGCATAGCTCCTCAGGTGAGTCAGCCAAGTCACAGGCTGGAGCAGAAGATGAGCACAAGGTATTGCTGGAGAATGCTGATAAAGACGAGGAGGAGGAGAAAGAAAGTACTGATTCCAAAAATGAAGTCGCAGATCCTCTCGCAAATGAAGTCGAGGAGTTCATCGAGCTCAACAGCCAGACAATTGATGGCATTGCCCTCGCCAATCTGAGTCCAGATAAGCCTGTAATTCCTCTGAAGATCATCATCATCGAGCTCAAGACCAGACTACAGAGAGACCTAGCCACGCAAGAGATCGAGAGTCTGCGAGAGTTTGACGAGGAGGCATTGACCAAGTACGTCAATGAATTGATTGCCTCACTTTCAAGCTATATCTACACCAAGAATAGAATAGACCTGTATCACAAGGAAGGCGTCGGTTTATCCATCGCTCTCGATGAAAATGAATTGGATTGTGAACATTTCACAAGTCTTTACTATCAAGATTATCGTTCAGATGGCTGCTCAAAGACTTCCAAAACAAAATCTGCTGAAGAATATCTTAAATCACAAAATCAGTAGACTTTTGATCGACAAAATTTATATAAGAAGCTGTTCAAGAGTTATAATGATGCATAGATGAAGCAGCGAGAGAAGGCTCTCGAGCAAGGAAAGAGCCAAGAAAGCAGCAAATCCAATTCAAGTCAGGCAGAGATGAAACACAGAGAAGCGGAAGAGAGCAAACAACTATCATCATAGTTGAGAGAAGGTGGAAGTCAAGACAAGGAATCGAATGAGCAACAGAGCAACAAAGAGCACTCTGCAAAAGATCATCCTTCCTCTTCAGACCCTTCGAGCAATTCTATGAGCAAGCTTGAGCAAGACTTCAACCCATCGCCAGCCAGCTTCGATATCGATGAAGCCACCGAAGAGGAGACGCTGAAGAACATGACATGGTCCCAGAAGATAAACTACCACATTCGGTTGCACCTTTGGATGAATTATATAGACCATATACTCTTCATACACCTGGAAAAGACCAAGCATGACAACTACAAGCTGAAGCGTCCATAATTGCAAGAATATGGAATTCTCAGACTTCTGGAAGCCAGCTTTTTGAGTCGTAGCTATTCACTTGTCATCTTGGCCATCGTCTTCAATTTCATCATGAATGCCAATTTAATTTCGCTCTTCATCATGCTTACGGTCTTTGGTTTCCAGATTTTGGAAAACCCACTAGCAAGTACGAGATTTTGGAAGTTCATTATGTCATATGTTTTGACGATCATTTCGCTAAAGTTCTTGTATCAGCTGCCAATTTTCTGTGGGACACCAGTTTATACCTTCTATTCCGATAAGTGCAACAATGAAGATCTCATTCCACAAGTTCTGGCATCAAGAATTGACTATGTTATTGGAATTCACAAGTTCTCTGGACCAGCAAGCTATCCAAGAAATGTTGGAATCTTCAACGGTATCGTCGCTGATATTCTACTCTTGATGATCTTGCTTCTCCATAAGCAGTATCTCTCAAAAATTGGAGCATGGAACTATGTCAAAAATAAAGATAACGTTTACAAAAATCCAAGCTTCCAGCTGGATACGAAGAACGTGGACAACGAAGATGCCGACATGCGAACCCGAAATGAACGAGCAGATCTGCTCACAGATATGCATCAATAGGTCTTCGTGTACGAGTAAAGCGCTTGGTATGAGAAAGCTTGGTACAATATCAAGAGGTTCTTCTACCAAATTTCCAATTTCTATGGCAAGGTGCTGCCACAATATATGCATCGGAGATAGAAAAATATCGATAGCAGAAAGAGAAGAGAACATCCGTACATTACGCACAAGTTTCAGAAGGTCAAGCCAGGTAAAGATTTCTTCACGCAGATTTTCTTTGTTTTGATGGTGGTAGATATCTATACTTTGATTTACTGGAAGAATATCTCAGGAGAAGACAAATCCCAAAGTTTTGGAGCAGCTACTGTATCTCTTGATAGATTTAGTACGCCTCAGGTCATCTCGCTCTTCTTGATTTTGATGCTCCTCTTGTTTGAGAGGATGCTCTACAGAGCTAGATACGTTGATGATCGAGACCATGAAGGTAAATTTCAATCAAAGCCCACCATCGGAAACTCAACGCACGTCAATCAAGCACCATAGTATCGAGTGCTGCAGAGATCAAGGAATGCCAAAGGCTCGCGTCACACCTTGACAATAAAGTTATGCATCTACTACTGCCTGATCATCCTCATACATGTCTATCTTGGCTTCATCATTCCATAATATCAGCTGGCACCAATGAGGTAAAACCCATGGCTGGTCATCTTCTACATCTTATGGTGCTTTTACTTCTACTATTCAGCCCTACAAATCAAAAATGGATTCCCAATGGCGCCATATAAGCAAGCTTTTTCAAAGGATACCTCAGCGCTCACATATTTTGCTTGGAAAACATACAAAGCTATCCCTTTCATCTGGGAAATGAAAGTCATCATCGATTGGACAATCACAAGTACATGTCTTGATCTCTTCCAATGGTTCAAGCTCGATGATGCTTACAATACTCTGTATTATAACTCAGTTTAGGCAGAGCAACGGAAGGCTAGGCCAGAATTCAAACAGAGAGATGCTTCAGAGAAGATCCTTTAAGGCTTCTGCTTCGCTCTTGGGCTCATCTTTGTCATCCTTGCTCCAATCTTCCTATTCTCTGGAATCAATCCGATCATGGTCAAGAATCAAATAAAGGCTGGCATGCTGACAATTGACCTTGAGCTCATCGCAACTGGCAACTCGTATCGTATCTTTGAAACCAAAGCAAGCAGAATAGATAACCTAACAAAGGCAGATGACATCTCCTGGCGCCTCTACTTTGAGCCCCAGAGCAACCAAATAGATTACCAGGACATGCAGAAACTCCAATTCACTTCTTATTCAGAGAGCTAGTGGACCATCTCTCCACCAAGTTTGAAAAGGTTTATTACGGACTTCAAGAATGTGGCCAAGGATCAAGCTTTGGATGCTGAGATTATCAATTTCAAGAGCTCTTGGACATTGAATAGAGACAATCCTACAGGCAAGGAGAAGACATTAGGCAAGAAAGTGGTTGCATTGAGCAAGAAAGACTGCTTACCGCTTATCAAAATGCTGGAGAAGGATAACAATATGCCTCAATAGGCTCTTGGACCACCGATGACCAAACTTTCGCAAATTGACTCAAGCTTTGCTCAACTTGCAGATGATATCCAAGATCAAGATGGAAAAGCACCAAACAGGCCTCTTTCTGAGTACCTGCCTACCAACTTTGCCCAAACTGATCTCATATCTCTTCAAGCTCCGGTTTAGTTGGTTGCTAATAATGCCCTGCAGCAGCAATCCAGCCCCAACATTGCGATACTGGATAAGATGCAATTGTCTCACCCCTCTGCTTACTACTTATCTGAAGACATCCTGCCCAACGTGCAAATCAGCTCCTCAGCGCGCTTAAACGATGCTGCCAAAGAGTTGTCCCAAGCAGATCCACCGAGCGCTGATGACTTTGATTCTGATCCGAGCACTACAAATAATAATAATAATCCTTCAAAATAGGCATAGCCTCGAAATAATTCTACCAGCACCGGAGTTGCACCTACTAGCGTTGGTTCTAATAGCACCGCTGATGAATATGAATATCGTGATGAGTTCGAAGATAGCCAGCCTGAAAATGGTCCTGGATAAGTCCGGTATCGCACCAAAATAAAAACAATGGTGGCTGTGAAGGACGCCTTTCCAAAGATCATCCATTTGAACGCTCAAGTTGAAGCCAATCCGCTGGCGATGCAAGAGCTTCAAGCGAATTCCAGTCAATATACATCCATGGAGCTGCAGCTGCACAGACAGGGTTAATAAATGTACTACTGGACATTCAGTCTCGGAACACCAGATGGAAGAGGTGGCAAGAACCGGACAGCCTATCTTCGAGATACTCCAGGTGTGTTCAATAGCAGGAATACCCAAGAGGATATCGAGGCTGAAAACAAAGCTGAGAAGAGGAAACAGTCAACCAGTAAGGTCGAGAAGAAGCTCAGGGAGAGAGACAAGTTCGAAATGTCAAAGAAGAAGGTGAAAGAGGAGCAAAACCTAGTGATGCTCATTTACAGTGAAGAAGTTGTGGGCTCGTTCTTCGGCAATGCTTTGCAGCTCTCAGTCGTTGGTTTATATGCTACGATCGTCATCGCAATTGGTCGGTTCTTGAGAATTGTCTTCGATCGGCTGAGTTAGCGTGTTATGTACGAAGAATTGCCTTCTACCAAGCAGTTGTTTGAGATAACAGAGGGAATCTTCATCGCACAGCTGGAAGGAGATCTGGTACGAGAGAAGCAGCTATATGACTTGCTGATTTTGATGTACAGAAGTCCAGAGGCTTTGATCAAAATCACAGGCACGAGGCTCAACCACAAGGAGGAGTCTGTCGATGGCTCCTCGACCAACAAGGACAGCGACCTCGACTCACGTACCATCGTGGGCTCGAACTCAAGCATTACTACCCAAAAGAGGAAGAAGAAGTAGCCCAGCAGCCAACACTTTGAAGGCTCCTCTCGCCACGGCAACCCCTCGGTAGGCAGCGCTGACAAGAAGAGCAAACAAGAATGAACCTATATTTTGAATAACGCTAATTTATATAAAAACATATATGTATGTATTTAAGTTCC
>Ga0138259_1034345_pt1 | contig 11929 bp, 16 predicted proteins | sample RNAA_220151111_FD_105236 | JGI IMG/M metagenome (GOLD analysis project Ga0138259, IMG submission 105236) | Metatranscriptomics of polar marine prokaryotic and eukaryotic communities from Palmer Station, Antarctica after 24hr light incubation -... | ecosystem: Environmental > Aquatic > Marine >...
ATAACTCAAATCCATATTGTACTTTATTTCATTCCTTTCTTTTCTTCACGTGTGTCTGGCAGGTTGGGCTGATCTGACCTACTCTGGTTGGCGACTTGAGAGCAGTCCGCGAAGACGAGGTGGCTGGAGCGAGCGCGGCATCGGTTTGGAGTCTCGGAGTTTTGGCTCCGAGGCTTAAGTTTGCTCCCGATTTGGCCGAAGATGGAGGCGCAAGAGTTGTAGTTGGCTTGCTCACGACTCCGTAGATGGCATGGTGCTCTTGGAGGCTGCCAGCCTCGCGCTGCTCGAAGGTCTTTGCTCGTCCTTTTGCTCCTCCTCTTTGCTCAGGTCTACTTTGGCGACCTTGCCGACTGGCTTCGGTTCAGGGGTCTTGGCATCTGCCTTCTTGTTGCTTGGATAGGCAAAGGCCTTGAAGCCCAGTCCGAGACTTGACATGACCGTCGAGCCAAATGCTTTGGCCCGGCCTGATTTTCGTTTTTCTTCCTTTTTGGCCTCTTCTGGCTGGAAACTGTCCTAAGGTTGCTTATCTGCTTCATTTTCTGCGTCGTCTTCGAAGTGGGGTTCTCGCCCAAGGTACGAAGGTCTTTTGGAATCTTTGCTTGCACCCAGGGCTTTGTTGTATGCCTTCTTGTCGGCAGCCTTTTGCTCTTGCTATTGTCCAGGTCCATGGGGCTCAGTCTTTCTGGATGGGCCACTGCCACTCTCGTTGGGCGCTGAGCTCTGCTTGCCTTGTCTGAGCGGCTTGTGCGTCTCCGTCTTCCCCTTGCTCTCGACCATCCTATGATACTTTGAGTATTTATCCTCTTCTTCAAAGGGCTCCTTGGGTGTTGTATCAGATGCAACCGCGGCTACAGGCTGCTCGGAGTCAGACTCTTCCTCTTCTAGCTCGTTGATGACAGGCTATGGAGGCGCATATAGATTCTCATGTTGAAGATAACTCGACCTTGATTGCTTATTCTTCATCATATTACGTGCCTGCTTCATGTTCATCCTCTAGCTACTCATGGAAGATGACATTGATGGACCTCGGAATGGCTACACCGGCTTCGAGTTCGACGAAGCAGCTTTGTGCATTCCAGCGGCTTTGCTGGCTGAAGGCATCAGTTAGTTGGTCGTGTATGGCACTCCTTGATTATTATATTGAACTCTTCGGCCATAGTATTCTCTGTTGGCTGGAATATTGACAGGCTAGTTCATTGTGCGATCTTTAGAAGGGTCCCAGTTGCTTCTCTTCTTTTCAATCACTTCATAGTTTATCTTCTGAGTGGTCACAAATTGGCTGATCTGCGCTCGGATGTGAGTTCTTTCAGCCTCGTTGGGCTCATTTCGATACATATCATACAGTGAATTTATCACATAATTCTCTTCTGCGGAGATTTGGGAGGGGTCAATCCCGATGAGGTCTCGGGGATTGTCATCGGCGACTCTATCGATTTGTATTTATGGATGTGCTTTCGCATCTTTTTCGGATGTTTTGATTCTCTAGGCTTTGGCTCTTACAGCACCTGGTGGTCTTATACCAGCACTCGCACTGGGCCTTGATTTCCATGCTTCATCCATTTTGGCCTATTCGTGGATCAGCTGGAGATCCATTGCCACCACATCCTCTCCTTCTTCATCCTGGTCCTCGCCTTCTCCAGCCCTTCCTTTCTGCAGCGCCAGGCTTTCCTTGATGGCTTTCTGGAGCTCATATTCTTCTTGCGCACGAGCATCTTGCTCCACGTTGATGCTATCGTCATTTGAATATCTACTTTGCAGAATTTATTCTGATTCAGCAAGCGACTCTTGATGCAGATTGGATTAAGCGAAACTCGCCAATGCGTTACCCACATGGTTTGGATGGAATCCACCAAGGTCGAGCTGCGGGCTTTAGTTGGGGCTGCCTGGTTATTTCTTCGCCGAGTGCGAGGTATTGGCTGGCTCACCTTGGAGTAATCCACAGTGCTTGGACCCACCTCCGAGGTGCGACTCGCGTCTTGCCAACTTGTTGACTGCTGCCTCTTTTGGATGATTTGAAAGCAAATTGAATGATTGGCTTGAGACGTTGTCAAGTACTAGATCTGCACTCTCTTCGTCCCTCATGAAATCCATCACCATCCCATTATCATAATGGGTAGCAGACGAAGCTCCATCAGCGAATGTCCCAAAGTCCTCTGGCTATTGACTCAAAGCCTCGTCACTTGGTTCCTACCATCGACCTTTGAATTGTTGTTGTTGTTGTTGGAATTGAAAATGGTGTGCCTCATACGAGAAGCTAGAGCTCAGAAAGGAAGCGTTATCTACTTCTGAATAATCAGAGTTTGACATGATCTCGTCTTATTGTACTTATTTATCTGGAGTCTGATTTTCTCCCATCATCTAAGTTCGTCTCCATTCATCTGCTAGCGTGTTCTGCATTCCACCTTGTCTCAAATATGGCAGATATGCAGACTGGTTGGACCTGATGTCATCATCATCTTGCCATATGGTGTCCTGGTCTTTGGACTCCTCCTCGCCTTGGCTTTGAGGCTGTCTAGAAGCCACAGAAGAAGTGAACCTCTTCACATGTCTTGGAGGATGCTTCTTTAGCTTGAACTCGTCGTTGCTTTGTTTCTTTGCTTTGGAGGCAATGGGCAAGCCCAGCTCTTCGTCATGATGATCATATTTGGCAGTTTGACTGTGTTGTAATTGATGCTGACCGGCGTGGCTCAAGCCCACTGGCTCTTCAGATGCTGAGTCAGCAGCTGTACCGTGCGCACTTGCTTGGTTCTCTGCCTTCAATTCTTGTTGTGAGGCGGTTTGATCTGCTTCATGTTTCGTATCCTTCGCTGTTGGTGAGCTTGCGGGGCTCTTCTCTGGGAGATTGAGATTGTTCAGCATCACATCTTCTTGGTTTACGGGCACGTCGTTGGCATCAGCGATTCTTCTTGGGCTGATGTTTGCTTTGCTCGAGATCGATTTCTCATTGTTTGATGTTTTGCTAGCACTAGGCCATTTCAAGACGTTGTCGACCTGCGGTTTGGGTTTTGATAGCTATGATTACTGAACGCCTCTTTTCTTGTCTTCGCTCTCCTGGGCCAAGCGCCTCTCACCCTGGTTCAGAGCAGCTCCGTTCTTGGCGAACTGTCTTGGAGCAGGAACCTGCCGAGCCCGTGCTTATTTCCGAGTCGGATTAACCAGCTGCTGATTCGAAGGCTCAATCAAGAGGGACATAGCAGCTCCTTGGCATCGTCTGATATACTGGCTCTTTTGCAACGCCTGAAGTTGCTTTTCCTGGGCTTCCAGCTCCTTGATTGATTTATCTGCTTACTACGATTATCTCTGCTCTTCCTTTGCCTACGCATTGCTGTCTTTATCTTTGTTTTCAATCTTGCTCATGAGCTCAGCACGCAGTCCAAGACAACGTGCTCGACCCATAAGATGCTTCACTTTCAAGTAATTCTTCATGGCAGTTTCACACTCACCTAAAGCTATTTTGGATACTGCTTATTCATTTCGGTTTATGTTTTCAAAGTCAGAGGGCTTTTAATGGAAAAAGAAGGCCTTCGCAAAAGCACAGACGGCTATTCCGTGCACCATTTCAAGTTGTCTGAATCCTCGTTGGGCCTGATTGAGCAGCTCTTCAACCCGATTGATACTAGTTTTCTAATAGAAGTACGCGATCGCGAGCAACTTTGCAACGTTGGCGAAGTTCATCGTCCCTGCATCTCCAGGAGGGCGATAGCCCAGACCATACTAAGTGAGCACTCTGATAGCTTGGTCATAATTTCCACTGAGAATCAAATTGCTTGAGAAGTAAATAATCAATTTCCCTTCATCAGGAAAGTCAATCTGTTAGAATAGATGTCCATATATCCTCTCCAGCTTCTTTGGCTTCTCCGTCGCTTTGATGCTCTTCCTCTGCACCTACCTTTATGGCTTTCTATTTTCCACGTGCCCTACACGAGCTCTCTGAGATCTACTTCTGCGCTTTTACTCGGCTTACTCCTCTTTCTCTCTTTCCTTTTATTGTTGGATTTTGAGGTTCGTCAACTCACGACGGTTTTACAAAACGGGTTTATGACTTTAATTTAACTATGGTTTTTAAACTTTCTTGTTTGTATTCTTACTCTTATCTTCGGCTGGTTGCTTCATATCTGTGGCATTGAGCTTTGTCTTAGCTGTCTTGGGAGCTATGGGTGCTCCAGCAGCAGCATTGTTGCGGTTTGCGTCAGCCACTTATGTCGCCTTTGCTCCGAGCCCTTCCTGAGTTTGCCGCTGGGTGATGGATTTGCTTTTTCTCTTCAGCAGTGTTGGTGTGTTCTCTTTTGCTCGTCTTTGTGGTGTTCGAGCATTTCTCTTGGAGTCAGTGCCTTGAGTTGGGATTTGAAGCTGAAGATTCTGGCTCTCTGTCGCTGGAGACTAAGAAGCCTTCGTATTATCCTTCTTTGATTGCGCAGTCACATCCGACGTCATGTTGGCCTCCACTTTCTTTTGCAGCGTGTTCGATTGCATGAGGTACTGCTTCGATATCTGACTGTGTTTCCTTGCTCCAAAGGAGCTCATTGGATCAGCATCATTGTGCTGGTTGTGTGAAGGATGAAACTAAAAGTCTGAGACTTCTGCAGTTTGATAATGGTCTGCCATGTCTTGAAACAGAGATTTTCGCTGCGATGTTGTTTATCCCAGTTGTGGCGCAGCTGTCTTCTCAGTTTCCTGGCAAACAGGTTGGTGTTAGTCTATTTAACTTTAATCTTCTTAATTTATCTATTCTATTTTCTCATCTAGAACTCCATCGTCCTTAATTTGGGGTCCTCTTTGTTGCTCTTCAGCTTTCTTGTCCAGTGATTACTTGCTCTTTCCAAACCTCATTGCATTTTATCCTGAGTAGAAAAACCTGCCTTCTTCGTTGTCGGACATATAAGAAGCCAGCTTTTGAGTTCCAATGATACGAGTCCCATCCTGGTCGTCGTCATCGTCATATTGCATCACGCCTTCTCGTATAGTTGACTTTCTTTGGTGAGCCAGCGCCAACTTTTTGAGTGAACTGAACTGGCTCTCAAACTTTTGATAGGACGCATCCGAGTCATTGCCCATGTTAAAGAGGTCATCCAGATGCATATCTACTTTCTGAAAGTCGATTTTAGTTCTTGCCAGTGAGTTGCAACCAATCAAAGGCTTGCTTGCTTGCTTCGACTGTTTAGCCAATCGAGCGGCCTGAGCAGAGTTGTCAGTCAGTCTTATCTTGGCAATCCCGCCATGATCATCCTAATTGCTACCCAGGCTGTCATCAGATCCAAGATCCTGTAACTCATTACTCTTTTGTGCTGAGTCACTATTAGAGGATTACTCCTCGGCTTGCGGCAAGGAGCTCCGGGACTGGTTGCTGTATGCCTTTCCTGCAGATTGACTGCGTTGGCCAAGTTCTCTTGCCTGATCTTCCTGGGATCTGGCTTGCTCTGCTCTTAAATTACCATTTTGGTTGCCTCGTTTGGCTCTCTTTGAATTCGTTGCTTGCTTATTGAGCAGGGTTTGGTTAGTGGACATGCCCAAAGGCAAGCTTGAGACGCTGCTTGATCGTCTTCGTAGAGGAGCAGGAGAAATGAGTGCTGCACCCAAGCGATCTTCAAAATCAACCTCAGCGTCATCGTGCTCACAATCATCAGGCATTGCCTCTTCATAGCTCGGTTATGAAGGCTATTAACTCCTCCTCAGCTACTGAGGCAGCTCTTTGAGTTTCTGGGCCTCCTCTTCTTGTGGGAGAGAGTCCTCATAATTGATCTCTTAGACAGTCTGATATGTGAGCATTCGGTCAAAGCGATCTATCTACTACTCTACCCTGGAGAACTGACGGTCCACAGGTGCATCCATCATGCTATCAAAGTTGCCTTGGGGTGCTTGTTCATATTCTTCTCCGTCTCTTGGATTTCTGTGAACAGTTTCTTCCTAATCAGAGTTCTCATGCTTCATTTGGGTGTTGCTTGGCTCCTAATATGCAGAAATCCGATCCAAAATTGCCCACATATTAGTTTCGTGAAGAATTAATAGCCAGCTGCTGGCGTTGGCATCTGCGAGCTGGTTTGCTCTCTCTTTAGCAGTGTCAATTTCTAGATAAGCCTCGAACATTATGGAGCTAAAGTATCTGCAAATGGTCAAATGCTGTTCTTGCCTATCCTCATTGATGAGCCAAGAGTAGTAATCCATGAACGGGAGCAAGTTGTAGGTCTTCAAGTTGTTGTCGGTGCCTTCACCTTGGTAGCTCACTTTTATAAGCGAGGCTGCCAACAGATCCGCAATATGCCCAAACCAGTCTGATCCCCACAGTTTTTCCATATCTGCTTCTGTTAGTCCTCCAGGCAGCAGACCAAGAAGACACCACAAATTGATAGCCTTGGGGTTCTTGTTGAGCATGCTTTTGACTGAAGTTTCCAAGGTGAGCTTCAGAGACCTCAAAGGATGAGAATCATTGCCGAAACTATCGACGAAGGTTTTGGAGCTCAACAAATTGTAAATCTCGACGAGAGTGTGATCCTTGGCCATTGGTGCTATCATCGAAATGGCATGAGGGTGGCCGTTAAGCTTTTGAAACAAGGGATGCTTCATGAGCCTCCCGTAGTAATTTGGCACTGGCATCAAAGCCTCAGAAGGATTAACAGGGTTCACTTCATTGTCCTCCTCGAGCATCAGCAGGTCCACAACCTACTTTGAATCGATGATGACTTTTGACTTTTCAAAGAATAGTTTGACAGACTCCTCACTGGAGAGCTCATTGAGCTTGTGGAAGGACTCCACTACGTTGCCTACCTGCTCAAGCAATAGCCTTGAGGCTATCAGCAATTTGATCTATGGGCACTTGTCCAAGATTTATTGAAGCACTCCCTTGAAGTTGGCATTATCATTGTTGAGAGGATCCTCTGCATTGTCAACTATGATGAGTACATGCCTACTTGATAGGCAGTAAATGATCTTGTCGAGGTCCTACTGGTTGATCATCAGCTATTCTTCGTGGCTGTCTTCAGGCTCCTTGTCCCTCCCGCTGATTTGGCTTGGTCCAGCCGTCCTCGCTTTTGTATTATTTTCTTCGTGGCCCTGGTTCTATTCGGCTGCATGTACACCTATTTCTTTTAGGTTTCTCCGTTCTTCCAGAGGCAGTTGATCCTTTATCTTTTATAGGATTTGTGAGATTAACATGCTACTCTGGTACCTTCTCCTCATGGAAATGTAGATAATACCATCCCGAAACTTTTCTCGTTCTTCAAGGAAGATGGCAACACTTTTTGAAATGCTAGTTTTACCAATGCCTGGGATACCTATGATTGTGACGAGGCGAGATTCATTGAGCATACTGATGATTGTAGCCATATCTGTGGCTCTCCCGACGAAGTCATTGATGGATGACATTTCCAACTTGAAGAGAGGCCTTGAGTCCTATCCAATATCTTCAATCTAACCAGGGTTGAATGGCCCCAAAGGTAGACAGTTGTGCTTCCTGTTATTCTTCATCTGATCAACGTAGAACTCATGTTGAGCGTCAGCGCTCTGTACTTTATCGTAGTCGTCGCAGTCCCTGATGATTATGAATTTGCTAAACTCTCCTCTGAGCGATTCATTTGCATTTGATCTTATACTTTCTTTGGCCATTTGGAATGCTTGACAGATTGTTCTCGATTGACTGAACAGGATTTGGTAAAACTCTTAGGAGAATGCTATTTGTGCCTCATCTGAAATTGGTTAGCTCTATCTAATGCAAATCACATGCTTTGCTCCTGCTTAATGGAAAATACTACCTGTTTTCTCAGAGTGACAGGATGCTACAAAAACAAACTGGAGCTCAGTTTCTGATGTTTCTAGCTGCTTTTTGAGTGTACTTCCGCTCACGTATTGGGAAATACCGGCCTCGTCCTCAAAGATCAGGAAATCTCCTTCATTTCTAATATGAGCATTGTCGGCACCAGAACCATCACCAAGCTTTTTGATGGCGCTGTTTGAGACCTTCTGCTGGAAGTTCTCTTCGTTATTCTTTGCTCCGTGGCCTGCAAAATGCAATGCAACTGTGCCTTCAGTCCGAATCTTTAACCAGTTATGCTAAGTGGCGCAGATCTTTCTATATCGTATATTGTTTTTGATCTCAGCAAGACCCTGGATGACCTGAGCCAACTCTTTCTGGTGATCAATTCTTCTCATCGGAGCCCATTTTGTCTCAGCTCCATCTTTGTATGGCATGACTAGCGGAGATGCGAATAGAAAGGCCAAATGCAGCCTCGAATTCATGATTTGGTCCAACTTTTTGATTTCCTCGAACAAGTCTGGATCCTGGTCGATTGAATACTTCTGCTTCAAGAAGTTGAACAATTTTCTGTAATCAAGGGCTTGTTGCCAGGCGAAGCGGTAGAGTCCGTCGATGAGATGTCGTCTTTGGGCCGCATTGAGCTTGTCATCTGGCTGCTGCACCAGAGCGGTGAAGTGCTGCATTTGTTGCTGACGCTGATGCATTGGGGTGTACTGGCTGACTTCTCTACTCCCTCCTGCTATCAGCTGGCTTGGAGGAGCTGCTCCGTGAGCATATACAGATGCATGTCGATGTGGCCAGCCATCGAAGCGGGCTGAGATGAGACCAGTCGAATCTGAATCAACTCTGGCTACCTTGGGAGCAGGTGCACCATTGTAAGGAGCAGGCGAGGTCGTTGATGTCCCGGCAGCGACTTGCAGCTGCGAGCTGATCTTGCCCTGAGCCCTGAGCATACTCGCTGGTCCCACTCCTCCGCTGTCTGCGGCTTCGCTAAGCGTAAACATCGAGCTGTGCTAATGAGATGGACCTGGTGCATTCGGACTGGTCAGAACTGAAGGCCACGTGCACAATGAAGTCGGATCTGCAGATGGGCCAACAACGCCACCTTGACCAAACGCCATGCCAGCAGAGAATGTTGGAACTTGAGAGGCCGTTTTGCTCAGCTATCCCCCTGGAGTGGGAAAAATGAATGGAACTAGTTGTTGGTTCACAGTTCCACCAGCAGCTGGGCGTGGCATTCTAGAGCCCGAAATCTCTTCATCATGATATCTGTTAAAGGAACTGGAGCCAAGATTTGGGCGCAGTGTCGCTTACTTACTCCCAGGAGCGTCTGTATTGATGGCGTCAGCAGGTTCAAACGCCGAGGAGTGCTCATTGGTGGAGCCGAGCCTGTTATGGGAACTTGTTTCAGCTGCGCTTGATGCCTCTGCAACTGCAGTTGGGCCCACGACCATACCTATCCTATCCTCGCCAAAACATTCTTCAACTATCTCGTTTACAGATCCTTACAGAGCAGCATTCCCAAGAATTTCCTCAAGCGTGCCTGCTGGCTTCGAGCTCACCATGGCGTTGTCCTCAATCAGTTCGTCATCGGAATCGCCGAAGAAATCGTCTCCTGTGCCAGGCAATGGCTCTTTTGCTTCCGTTAATTTCTACTCTTCTTCGGCTTCTTTTTCAGGAGCTGGCTTCCATTTGTTACTAGTTTTTGATAGAAAGTTTGCAAACGTACGCTAATGCGCCTATGGATTTGGTCTGCGAGGTCCAATTCCAGGTTTGGAGCTGGCGACATCTGTTTGTGCTTGGTTGACAGCTTCACCAGGATTCGAGGTTGACGTCTATTGGCTGCCTGGTTTTAGTTCTTATGCTTTGTCGATGACCGCCTTTGTGGCCTCGCTAGTCTTCGCTGTATTCAATTAGCTCTTGATGTTTTGGTCAAGGCCAGTCTCTGAGCTTTCTTGTTTGCTCTGATTATCAGCCTGGAGGCTTGATTGTGGCAATCCTTTTGTTTCTTTGTCATGTTTTGCAGCCGAATTCTATTTCTGAGCTCCTTTTTAAAAGGCAGCGAAGTTGAATTATGCCCCATGCCGTTGATAAACTGCTTATTTGGAGCCTTTTTACTTTGGCACTTGCTGTGCCAAATTTTGGTCTTTGTCTGGTGCTGGCTTTGATTCTAATTCACTTTTGACAAGCCGTGAAGACTGATCATTTTATTGATTGAGGCTCTCTGCCAATCGTGGCTCCTCCTTGTCAATGTTTTCAGCGTCCTTTTCACTGCCTCCGCTCGATTTCTTTGCCAGATGTTGGAATATCTCAGAGTCGTTCTTGTCAGCTGCCTCTGCGTCGACGCCTTGATTTGCTTAATTTGATTATTAGGAATTGAGGACCCGCAGCAGCTCTCCCTGATCAAGGTTAATCCTGAAAGTCTGTCCACCCAGACCCATCGACACCTCAAGTGGCTGGACATTTGGGTTTCCTGCGACCTGACTCGACTGTCCTCTTATCAGCGCCAAGAGCTTTTCGAGATCACTGGATTCCTCTCCGTTCCCGTTGGCACGTTGTTGGATCTGACCTTGACTCCTGTCAGGCTATAGCTGTCCCAGGCGGTCCGAGTTGCTGAGAGCTATCGAAGATTGGTTGATATTTGACGCACTACAAGATTTGGATTTGGAGTTTGTATCATCAAGTCGAGAGGGCATCGAGTGTGTGTTGTGAGCTTTGACAGACGGAGTAGCTCCGATCATATCGCTCTATCCATCGTGAGAGTCCGTCCCTTTCTTGAGGAATTATTCATTGAGCTTCTTGAGCTTCGAAGGAGGGTGAGAAAAGCTGTCGCGGTTGGCGTTCTCTTTGCTTTCCTCGAAGACCATGGCCCCGTGCAGCTCTTTCTAGTTCTTGGCACTCGTGATGTTACTCTTGAATCTCTCGGGCTCATGAACATCGTCGCTCTTGTCTTGCTGACTTTGATAACTGTGAGCTTTCACAATCGAAGAAGGTGGTTGATAGATCTTGTCAGCATCCTTGCTGCTGCTCAAATTCTGGCTCACCATCGAGTCTTCTTATTGCGAAGGTGACTTCTTTTTTATTTTATTGCCCTCCTCAATGAGTTGATTCGACTTTTGCTTCTTGAGCTATGAGCTCGCTATACCTGGTTCGCTTCGCAGGCTGTTGCCCTTCTTCAGTTCAACAGCAATCTTTCCTTCTTCGAATGAGTTTTTATGGCCTGGGATGGAGTCTGCGAGATCTCCTTGAGAGCTTCTTTGATTCTGGGCAGGCAACTGGGCTAGGCTATCTTGTGGCTGCTGCTCAAGCGACTTCCTGCTCTCATCAATACTCGCTTTACTTAGACGCTTAGGCTCCCTGGGCTTGTTTACGCCACCAGATATCGCATTTGTTGTTTATTCCAACGTTGAATTTCCCTGTGCTCCTGGCAGATCTTGCTGAGGCTAAGCAGAGGATAACTCTGGCTTCGCAAGAGCTGGAACACAGCTGAATGTCTTAGGTGCATCAGCTGCTTTCACAGTTGTGCTCAAGGCGGCAGCCAGGGCACTATTCTTTGCTCCAATATTCTTCAAAGAGGTTTCGAGGCTGATATTATGTCCAGAATTATTTGTTTGGTGCCAGTCTTTTGGCAGGATGGGGTCATCAAGTATCACATCAGGCATAAAGTCACCAGCCAGCACTAGGTCGTCTGCATCTGGGTCATCCAGATCATCCAGTCCACCAAGCAAGCTACTCAAGTTGTTTTTCACCTTTACAGCTTTGCTGTCGTTCTAAATGCTCTTTGCTTGGTCAACAGCACCCTCCTCCTTTGGTTGTTTCCTTTTATGGTCGTTTGCCATCACAGCCTTTCCTTCCTGCCTATTGCTTCCTCTTACCTCTTGGAGCCCCTTCGCATCAGCTTGAGCAGGACGATTCGCATCATTTTCTGGGACCTTCGCCTCTTCCAACTCACTTATCGGCGGCAACTCTCCATCTTCAAATAGGTCACCAACATCACCTATTCCAAAATCATCATCACCAAATCCTTCTATTCCTACTCCATCTAGGCCTGCTCCATTTCCTAACAAATCCTGCAATATCTTTTTAGGCTTTTGCTCCTGTTCTTGCATTTGATCCAGGTTTTGCGTGGATTTAATTTGATTTATACACACATTTCACTCAATATGTCCATAAATATTGAAT
>Ga0138259_1200051_pt1 | contig 11895 bp, 9 predicted proteins | sample RNAA_220151111_FD_105236 | JGI IMG/M metagenome (GOLD analysis project Ga0138259, IMG submission 105236) | Metatranscriptomics of polar marine prokaryotic and eukaryotic communities from Palmer Station, Antarctica after 24hr light incubation -... | ecosystem: Environmental > Aquatic > Marine >...
AACATTCTTGCTGATGGAGGTTTCAACCTGGTTGAACCACAAATATGTCATGCATGGGTTTTTGTGGTTTTTACATGCAGATCATCACCAACCCAAATATCAAAATGTCTTTGAGAAAAATGACATCTTCTTCCTGATTGGTGCAGCACCTAGCATTACACTGTTTTATTTTGGGGTAAACCCTGAATTAAATTATAAATTTTTTATCGCAATCGGGATTCTCTTGTACGGAATTGCCTACTTTCTCATTCATGATGTACTCATTCACAGAAGATTCAAGTGGTTTGATAAAACCAAGAACAGATATCTGACGGGGTTGAGGAAAGCACATAAAGTTCACCACAAACACATGGGCAAAGAAGATGGAGAATGTTTCGGAATGCTCAATGTCCCGAAAAAATACTTCACTACAAAGCGTACGTCATGACACCCGTTTACTTGTATGTGCTGATCGCTTCCATATCTGTCCCTTTGGTATTCAACATTTTTTACTTGGACGTCATCAAAAGATGGAAGGACTTCTTGATCTCTACGTCAATCGTTGCGTTTGTTTTCTTGATCTGGGATGCTTTATTCACGCGGGCAGGTGTCTGGGGGTTTAATGAGGCGTATTGTTTGGGGTTGAATATATTTATGATGCCCATAGAAGAGTGGCTTTTCTTTTTTGTGATACCCTTTGTCTCATTGTTTACTCATTTTGCAGTCAAACATTTGGCGCCTAAATTTTTTCTAAATGAAACCCTGACCCGCAAAATCGCGCTTGTTTTAATTGCAGTGACATTCGTCCTACTTTGTACACATTTTTCAAAAGCATACACTGCAGTGGATGCGATTTTTTTAATCGTCACACTCGCCCTAGGGGTTGTTTTTTATCTCAAATTATTACAACGGTTTTTTCTGTCGTTTTTAATTATCCTGATTCCATTTTTTATTGTAAATGGCATTCTAACCGGGTCGATGATCGATGCGCCAATTGTTTGGTACAATGACGGTGAAAATTTAGGGGTCAGACTTGCGACAATTCCAATAGAGGATATCGGATATGCCTTCTCGATGCTCTTCTGTAATTTGATGATTTTTGAATTCTTTAAGCCCAAACAGGACGTTAGATAAGATGTATCCCTATCACAATAAAATCAAACAACGCATCTTCAACAATGAACTTTTAAGCTATGAGTTCGTCGAAAAATACAAGGACATAAGCCCTTGTCTTTTGTTACATTTTGACACCGAGCCTAAAGTCCGTCCCATCCGAGAACATCGTTTTAAAGAATATGATGACCTGTTCATTAATTTCTCAAAAAGATGAAGGAAGTCGTCCTAATAACAGGAGTTAACGGAATGTTGGCGAAAGCGTTGGCACTTGAACTTGATGGGGAATACACCCTCAAGTTTTTAACCAGAGAAGTAAAACAAGAGAATGCCTATCGCTGGGATATCAATTTGGGGTATATCGATCCTGAGGGTTTAAAAGGCGTCAATCACATCATCCATTTGGCTGGCTCACCGATTGCTGAGAAAAGATGGACCCCTGAAAGAAAACGGGAGATTAAGAAAAGCAGAGTCGATGGTGCCCAGTTGATGCACGATGAGTTACAGAAAAACAATCAAAAAATAGACACGTTTATTTCAGCTTCTGCAATTGGATATTATGGTGCGATGACCACGAATCACATCTTCACTGAGGATTCGCCCAATGCGGATGATTTTTTAGGAGAGGTGTGTCGAGAATGGGAGCGTGTGGCGCATTCGTTCAAATCCAATCACGTGGCAAATAAAATTGACATTGTGAGATTTGGGATCGTTCTAGACCGTGACAGAGGCGCCTTGAAAAAAATAGCTGCCCCCATTCGTTTTGGACTGGGAAGCGGGGTCGGGACAGGCAAACAATGGGTTCCGTGGATCCATATTGCTGATCTTTGCGGCATGTTGAAGTTTGTGATGACACAAAAAGAAGGGGGGACATACAATGCTGTTGCGCCTGAACATGTCACAAACAATGTGTTCACTCAGAAAGTTGCAGCCGTTTTAAAACGCAAGGTTATCTTACCCAATATCCCTGCTTTTTTTATTCGCCTCTTATTTGGTGAAATGGCGGTTGTATTGTTAACGGGCAGTCGCGTGTCATCAACCAAAATAACAGAGCGAGGGTTTGGTTTTAAGTATGCAAAACTGAACGATGCATTGCGTAATATTTTTTCATTAAACCAGATTGATTAGAAATAAAGATGAACGTAAAGTCAATAATCACGTCAATGATACTTACATGCCTGTTTGGTGTTGCTTTAGGACAAACCAGCACCATAAAAGGCCGTGTATTCAATAGCATCAACAACGAAGCCGTTCCTTTTGCAAATATTATTATCGAGGGCACCTCACTGGGAGCAACCTCAGATATTGAGGGGAATTACATCCTCACAAACCTCGATCCGGGAACATACAGTGTGATATGCTCATTTATCGGTTTCAAGCGACTGGTGAGCTATGAAGTGCCCGTGAACTCCGTAAGGACGACTACACTCGACTTTGCGTTGGTGGAAGAAAGCACAACCCTTGATCAAGTTGTGATTACTGCGTCTCCATTTAACAAAAGAGAAGAAAGTCCTGTAAGTCTGAGAACAATCAGTTCCTCCGAAATCTATCGAAACCCTGGTGGAAACAGGGACATTTCAAATGTGATCCAAATTCTTCCTGGTGTCGCATCTTCAGCTTCATTCAGGAATGACATTATCGTTCGGGGTGGTGCGCCTAACGAAAACAGGTTCTATCTAGATGGAATTGAAGTTCCAAACATTAACCACTTTGCAACGCAAGGGTCATCAGGGGGACCAGTCGGGATGATCAACGTGAATTTCATACGAGAAGTGGATTTCTATGCTGGAGCTTTCCCTGCCAACAGGGGAAATGCACTAAGTTCTATCATAGAATTCAAACAAATTGAAGGGAATGATGAGGGTCTCAAAGGCACATTTATGCTCGGCTCAAGTGATGCAGGCATCACCTTCGATGGGCCTATCGGTGACAAGTCCACATTTATTTTATCTGCAAGACAATCCTACTTGCAATTGCTCTTCAAAACCCTGGGTCTCCCTTTCCTCCCTACTTACAATGATTTTCAATACAAGCAGACCATCAAGGTCAATGACAAAAATCGCATCACCATCATAGGGCTTGGGGCAATAGACGACTTCACCTTGAATACATCTGCGAATGATGGTTTAGAGGACGAAGAGGTCATTCGAAGAAACAATTACATCTTGGGGAACTTACCCGTGAACACACAATGGAATTATGCTGTGGGTGCAAACTGGAAGCATTTTGGGACAAATAGTTTTCAAAATGTTGTGGTCAGCCGCAATCATTTAAACAACAGGGCTGTTAAATATCAGGGGAACATTGAACAACCCGAGAATCTAATACTCGACTACAGCTCTCAAGAAATTGAAAACAAGGTGAGATTTGAAAACACCATTCGGGAAAATGGATGGAAATTAAACATGGGGCTCGGATACGAAAACGCGATTTATACAAATTCAACCTACAACCAAATCGTGCTAGATGGCGCGGTGAGTGTGATTGATTTCGAGTCACGTTTGCCTATCAATAAGTTTGCTGTTTTTACTCAGGTCAGCAAAGAACTGGTGAAAAACAAGTTGATGGTGTCGCTTGGGGTGCGTATGGATTGTAACGACTATTCTGAGGAAATGAGCAATCCCTTTGATCAGTTGTCTCCGAGACTTTCTGCATCCTATGCTCTCAGTGAAAAGTTAAATGCCAATTTCAATGTTGGGCGTTATTTCCAGCTTCCTCCCTATACAATCATGGGGTACCGAGACAGCAACGCTTTGCTCGCAAACAAAGAAAACAACATCACCTATATACAGTCAGATCATTTTATTGCTGGGTTGGAGTTTAGTCCTAGTTTGTTGTCCAAAGTGACTGTTGAGGGATTTTATAAAAACTACGACAATTATCCATTTTTGACAAGAGACAGCCTCTCACTTGCAAACCTTGGAGGGGACTTTGGTGTGATCGGAAATGAGCCTGTGACTTCAACGTCATTTGGCAGAAGTTATGGCCTCGAACTGCTGGTACAACAGAAGCTTCTCTCCTCTGTATATGGCATTCTCTCATATACATTCGTGCGGGGTGAGTTCTCTGACAAAAACGACGAATTAATTAATTCTTCCTGGGATAACAGGCATATCCTAAATATCACCGCGGGGAAGAAATTTAAAAACGATTGGGAACTTGGGATGAAATTCAGGTTTGTCGGGGGCGCGCCATACACCCCTTATGATGTAGGGCGATCTGCAACAATCGATGTCTGGAACATCATCCAGCAGGGTGTGTTCGACTGGGATCAATTGAATGACTTCAGGAACCCCGCGACACATGGTTTGGACATCAGATTAGATAAAAAATGGTACTTCAAGAAGTGGGCGGTGAATGCATACATCGACATCCAAAACATCTATAATTTTCAGGCAGTCAGTCAACCATTTCTTGATGTAATGAGAGATGATTCTGGAAATCCCATCATAGATCCGAACAATCCACAATCGTACGTATTAGAAGAAATAGAGAACATCAGTGGCACGGTACTGCCATCTGTCGGGCTTATGATTGACTTTTAATACATACCTATTTGGCTGATTTTCAGTTGTAACTTGTGAGTATGAATGTCATTTTAAAAAACGCCATTTTCGGTGTTGCTGCTGTAGGAGTAGGTCTTTACGTGGGCGGCTCTTTAAATATGTCCCTGATCAACATTAGCGGGTCTATCATACCGCCACCGGACGGGGCGGACACGACCACCACAGAAGGTCTGCAAGAAGCCTTACACCTGTTTGAGCCCAAACATTTCATAATGCCGTTTTTGGCGCACGCTTTAGGTACTTTGGTTGGCGCATTTGTGGCCGCATTAATTGCACTTAAACATAAAGTTAAGTTTGCCTTAGGCATAGGGTGTGTCTTTCTAATCGGAGGGGTCATGATGGCGGTCATGCTGCCCTCACCAATTTGGTTTACCGTTGTTGACGTATCACTCGCCTATATTCCAACAGCATATATAGGAGGTCTTTTCGCGGTTAAATTATCTGACAAATTAGGGTTTAGCTAGATTTTACTGGAGATGCGCACTCAGAGTAGACGCGCAATATTTGAAACAGATAAAATAAACTGAAGGAACGTAGTTTTAATGTTTTTTGACGAAACAACTTGCCTTGGAGGCTGCTTTTAAACCCCCTCCTCTCGCTATCTTTGCAGAATGCACAGATCACACACTTGCGGCGAATTGCGCCTTGAAAACTCCGGTACGACTGTAACACTTTCTGGGTGGGTTCAGAAAGCGCGTGATTTGGGGGGAATGACTTTTGTAGACCTTAGGGATCGATACGGCAAAACGCAGCTTGTTTTCAATATGGAAACCAATGCCGACCTATGTCATCAGGCTCGGAAATTGGGTCGGGAATTTGTCGTTAAAGTTCACGGCAACGTGATCGAGAGAGAGAGCAAAAACCTCAAAAATCCCACAGGAGAAATTGAGATTGACGTTGCATCATTAGAGATTCTTAACCCAAGTAAAACGCCACCTTTCACAATCGAAGATGAAACGGATGGAGGAGAAGATTTGAGGATGAAATACCGCTACCTCGATCTGCGTAGAGATCCTGTCCAAAGAAATATTATGCTACGCCACAGAGTGGGGATAGAAACGCGTAAATACTTGGACTCCGTAGGATTTATTGATGTCGAGACCCCATATCTCATTAAGAGCACGCCAGAAGGCGCAAGAGATTTCGTCGTCCCGAGCCGTATGAATCCCGGTCAATTTTATGCCCTACCTCAGAGTCCTCAAACATTTAAGCAACTTCTTATGGTGAGTGGTTTCGACCGCTATTACCAAATTGTGAAATGCTTCCGTGACGAGGATCTTCGTGCAGACCGTCAGCCTGAGTTTACGCAGATAGACTGCGAAATGGCATTTGTAGAGCAGGAGGATATCCTCAATACATTCGAGGGCATGGTCCGCCACCTTTTTAAAGTGGTTCTCGATGTAGAGATTGAAGATTTCCCGAGAATGGATTATGACGATGCGATGCGTCTGTATGGTTCTGACAAGCCGGATGTCAGATTTGGGATGGCGTTTGTCAACATGTGTGATGTGGCTCAAGGAAAGGGGTTTGGAGTGTTCGATTCTGCAGAAACGGTACTTGGCATCGTGGTGCCGGGGGGAGCTGCATACACGAGGAAGCAATTGGATAAACTTACCGATTGGGTGAAACGTCCACAAATTGGCGCAAAAGGACTGATATACTGTAGAGTAAATGAGGATGGCACGACAAAGAGTAGCGTAGATAAGTTCTTCGATGAAGAGGCACGCTCGGATTGGGCTGAAAAAACAGGCGCAGGAAAGGGTGATTTAATCTTGGTTCTTTCAGGTGGATTAGATAAAACTCAAAAGCAATTGGGTGAGCTCAGACTTCACCTTGGCGATGAAATGGGACTACGCGACCCGAAGGTCTTTAAACCTCTTTGGGTCATGGACTTCCCACTTCTAGAGTGGGACGAAGAAACCGATCGGTACCATGCAATGCACCATCCATTTACGTCTCCGAAACCAGATCAACTTGCGCTTATCGATTCCGATCCTGGAAAAGTAAAGGCGAACGCATATGATATGGTCATTAACGGGGTCGAAATCGGTGGCGGATCAATAAGAATTCACGACCGAGAATTACAGGCGCGGATGTTTGATCTTCTCGGGTTCACGGAGGAAGAAGCCGAGGCTCAATTTGGATTCCTTATGAATGCATTCCAGTACGGCGCTCCGCCTCATGGAGGGTTAGCGCTGGGATTTGACAGACTTTGCGCTATGTTTGGTGGATCTGACTCTATTCGTGATTTTATCGCTTTCCCGAAGAATAACTCAGGAAGAGACGTCATGATAGATGCGCCTTCACCAATACATGACGCGCAATACACAGAACTTGAATTAAAATCGACATTTAACCCCAATAAATAATGTATCCAGCTGAATTAGTCGCCCCAATGAAAGCCGAGCTCGTAGAGGTCGGTTTCGAAGAATTACTTACTCCTGAAGATGTAAGCTCGGCACTGGAAAGACCGGGAACGACAATTGTCGCTCTAAATAGTGTTTGTGGTTGCTCTGCAGGATCTATGCGCCCGGCATTAAAAGCGTGTCTCGCAAATGAAAAAACACCTGACAATCTTACAACTTCTTTTGCAGGCTTTGATATAGAAGCGGTCGCACAAGCGCGTAAGTTTATGCTACCCTACCCTCCTTCGTCTCCAAGTATTGCGCTTTTTAAAGATGGCAAGTTGGCGATGATGGTAGAGCGTCATCACATTGAAGGAAATACTGCAGAGGCGATCTCTGAACACCTGAAACAGGCGTTCAACGAGTTCTGTTGATCTTCGCATAAGAAAATGGCACGCATACTCACAGGCATACAAAGTACCGGAACGCCACATCTTGGAAACATCCTCGGTGCAATTAAGCCTGCCATAGATCTCGCAAATGACCCCGCAAACGATTCATATCTGTTCATCGCAGATATGCATTCGTTAACGCAAATCAAGGATGCAGAGCTCCTCAAAAACAACACATACGCAGTTGCAGCGACATGGATGGCTTGCGGACTGGATGTGTCGAGGAGTGTGTTTTACCGCCAGAGCGATGTGCCAGAGGTCACTGAATTGGCGTGGTACTTACAATGTATGTTTCCATATTCTCGCCTCGGTTTGGCCCACAGCTTTAAGGATAAATCTGACCGTCTAGAGGATGTAAATGCTGGGCTTTTCGGTTATCCCATGCTTATGGCAGCGGACATTCTTATGTACGATGCCCAGAAGGTTCCTGTAGGGAAAGACCAAATGCAGCATCTCGAAATGACCCGTGATGTGGCATCTCGATTTAATCACAAATTTGGAGATACGCTCATTCTTCCTGAAGCGCTCACAAGCAAATCAACCATGTACGTGCCAGGTACCGATGGCGGAAAGATGTCAAAATCACAAGACAATACGATTAATATTTTCGACGATGCTGGTACATTGAAAAAGGCCATCAATAAGAAAATAATCACAGACGCTACTCCTCTAGAAGACCCTAAAGATCCCGATTCTTCTGTTGTGTTCAAACTGTATGAACTGCTCGCTTCTCCTGAAGAAGCTCTTAAAATGGCTGACGCCTTAAGAGCGGGAGGATATGGTTGGGGTCACGCAAAGAAAACGCTGCTAGAAGCCCTAGTCGACGGTTTTGAATCTGAACGGGCTCGCTTTAACGCGCTTATGGCGAACCGTGAAGAAATCGATCTTGCACTGTCACATGGCGCAGATCAGGCCCGTATTGTAGCCTCCGAAGTTCTTACCCGCGTAAGGTCAAAAATCGGGTATTAACACCAGACCCTTTTCATTCCGAATTTCTGAATCAGTCTAGCAACTCCGCGCCGTATTTGGTTTGGAATTTTCTGTAAAGCGCTTTTTGACGGTTGTCAAGATCCATCGTACGACCTTGAATAAACGCATGTGTCAGATGGTTTGTACGCACGTCTAAAGCATCTCCGTCAGAGATAAATAAAGTCGCGTCTTTGCCTCTTTCAATGGATCCACATACATCATCCACTCCCAATATTTTTGCAGGATTACGTGTGAGTGCCATGATTGCCTGCTCTTCTGTAAGACCATACTTGCGGGCTGTGCCAGCATAGAATGGAAGATTTCGGGTATTCATCTCCGTCATTCTGGCATCGACTTGGAGTGCAAAGAGGACGCCTTCGTCAGCGAGTAGTTTTGGCAAACGGTAGGGCAAATCAATGTCATCTTCTGTGAATCTCGGCAGCCTGTGAACGCTCGTAAGAAGGACACTTACATTGTTTTCGCGTAAAATATCGCCCACGAGATAGGCGTCGTATCCGCCTACGATCACAAGACGCTTTATTCCCATTTCACGCTTAAAGTGAACTGCTTCTGTAATCTCTCGTACGTCAGAGGCGTGACAGTAAAGCGCAAGCGATCCATCAAAAATGCCTCGCATGGCCTCGTGTCGGACATCCATCACAGAAGTGGAAGGTTCGGGATGCGCTTCTGCATAGGCACGCGCTTCTTCGAAATATCTTTCAATTTCGTGCATTTGCTGCGTATATGTTTTGCGTTTACGTATATCAACCTTCCCGTCTACAGCGTGTTTGTGATGGGTAGAAGGCCAGTTCAAATGAATTCCATCCACCATTTTTATTGACGCGTCTTCCCAATTCCATCCGTCAAATTGAACAACACCGGAAGCGCCGGAAATCACACCACCACGTGGCGTTATCTGGCCCATTAACACCCCATTTGAACGTACGGTAGGCGTAATTTCGGAGTCTGTGTTGAAGGCGATAATGGCTCTGACATTTGGCCGGAACGTTCCCACTTCATATTGATCTTGAGTCGCTCTCACGGCCCCGATTTCTTGCAAACCTAAGGTGGTGTTGGTCACAATAAATCCGGGATATATTTGTTTCCCTGTCGCGTCTATAGTGTCATCATACTTGCTTTTATCAGCTTGAAAGGTCCTTCCTACGAAGTCGATTTTTCCATCTCTGAAACCTATCGCAGCATCTTCTATGGCATCACCTGTGCCAAGATGCGCTGTTCCACCTAGGATGAGAATAGAACGTGTTTGTTCTGGAGCAGGAGTCTGCTGAGAAAAGGACGTTATCGACATAAGCCCTGTAAGTATGAATAGTAGTGCGTATCTCATGACTTAGTTGTTTTCCTCTGTTTCTGTATCACAATGGTAGTGTGTGCGAATTTTCTCAGTGGGTTTTTTCATTGTGCCACCTTCTGATCCAGCTGCAAGCATCTTCTTTGTGATACGGGCACGCTCGGTCTGAATCGCCTCTCGTAAAATCAAATCTTGCGCCAGACTGAAGAGACATTCTCCCTCTACGTAAGTCCTGACGGCTCGCGCATTCATACTTAATGGATTGTCATCCCAAACCACGATATCTGCATCTTTGCCCACTTTTATTGAACCCGTTTTGTGATCAATGTGTAGCAGTTTTGCGGGATTAAGCGTCACAAATTTGAGGGCATCTTCTTCTGGTACTTGCCCGTACTTCACGGCCTTCGCAGCTTCTTGATTAAGGCGCCGTGCCATTTCTGCATCATCACTGTTGAATGCTGTCGTAATGCCCTGGCCGTATAAAATCGCACCGTTATAAGGTATTGCGTCTTTTACTTCATATTTATATGCCCACCAATCACTGAAGGTTGACCCCCCAGCCCCGTGTTCTTTCATCTTATCGGCTACTTTATAGCCCTCGAGAATATGCGTGAACGTATTCAGTCGAAATTTCATTGAATCCGCGACATGCATGAGCATATTTATCTCGTCTTGTCTGTAACTGTGACATGTTACAAATCGTTCTTCTCTTAAAATCTGAAGCAGGGTCTCAAGTTCAATATCGAAGCGTGGCTTGAGAGGGACTTTGCCTGATTTCAAATCTCGCCGGCTCGTTTTTGACAGATTGCGACGGTACGTAACAAACGACGCTCCATACTCACGCGCACGGATGAAGTGATCATAAAAAACTTGCTCTACGCCCATTCTAGATTGGGGAAACCTGATTTTTTGAGCATCGCCCCAATTGCTCTGCTTTACATTTTCGCCAAGTGCAAACTTGATAAAAGGAGTCGCATCCTCGTACAATAAATCAGTAGGCTTAGAACCCCATCGGAACTTGATCACTGCGCTTTGACCCCCTATCGGGTTTGCCGACCCATGAAGAAGTTGAGCACAGGTTACGCCTCCCGCAAGTTGCCTATAGATATTTACATCTTCACTATTTAAGGAATGACCAATCCAAACCTCAGCACTGCTTGCCTGAGTGGCCTCATTGACGCCTCTTTCAATCGCAATATGAGAATGTTCATCTATGATACCAGGCGTAAGGTGCATCCCTCTGCCATTGATTTCTTCTGTTTCAATATTTGCCCCGATGAATTCGTTCACATTGAGTCTCGACCCCACAGCAGCAATTTTACCCTTGTAAAGGAGTACATCTGTGTCGTTTAAAATGCCATCATTTTCACATGTCCAAACTGTCGCTCCTCGAATGACAACTGCCTTCTCCGAGACTACAGTTGAAGGGTTTTTCGGCGAGCCATACGCAGTAAAGGGATAGAATACTTCCCCGACCGATTCTGGAGTGGCGTCCTCAATGCGCGTTGAGTCAGTCACGGACTTGCTGTCTTGAGAATCCACTTTTACAGCACTCCACGAAGCCCAAGTTCCATCTGACATCTGAGCAGAACCCTCCCAAATCCTGCTGTCCATCCAAACATTACCTGTAAGTCTCAGCGGCCCCGTTTCTGAATCGAATCCAAGGACAACTGTTCTGTTGTCAAGCGTTATAGATACTTTTCTCTTCGTTGTATCATTCATTACTTCTTCTGCTTTCCAGCCTTCTGTTACCGAGATATGCTTCAGTTCATCGCCATAACCTCCAAAAGAGATGTCGTATTCTCCTGAGATATCTACAGCATTCCGATCAAGCATGATTGTAGGGCTTCCACTGACCCAATGCTCGATCAGTTTCGTCTCGGAATTAAATAAAGGACCATCTGCGACAATGATGTTTGCTTTAAGTCCTGGTTTAATCATTCCGACAAGGTCTGAAACGCCGAGTAACTTTGCTGGAACTTCTGTCATGGCACGCAAAGCAACATCAATAGGCAAGCCTCTATCTACAGCTTGACGAACTGCAGGAAGAAACTCGGATGGACTTTTTAATCCTTCTGCCGTCAGGCAGAACTTAATCCCAGCAGAATGAAGAATGGCGGCATTGCTTGGCGCGAGTTCCCAGTGCTTGAGTTCGGTTAAAG
>Ga0138259_1562109_pt1 | contig 11680 bp, 17 predicted proteins | sample RNAA_220151111_FD_105236 | JGI IMG/M metagenome (GOLD analysis project Ga0138259, IMG submission 105236) | Metatranscriptomics of polar marine prokaryotic and eukaryotic communities from Palmer Station, Antarctica after 24hr light incubation -... | ecosystem: Environmental > Aquatic > Marine >...
ATAACACTCACATTTTACTCTGCTTGTTGTTCGTCATGTAAGTCATTCTCTGCTGTTAGGAATTGGTGTTACGGTTGACTCCAGTTGTTTTTACTTTGGTCTCGTTCATCCGCTGGGATTTCTTCACTTTAATTATCCTCTCAATCGAACTTTTAATAGACTGAGCCTTCTCCAGGTCACACTTCTGGCCATATTGCTCCTAGGCCAGAATGTATACAAACTCCTGAGTGTCCTCCACTCTCAAGTTGATGATGTAGCCCTTAAACAATTTAATCTCGTGGATATCGCTGGTCTTGTAAGCCCATTGAACTGTAAGGACTGGCTCTTCAGATAGCTTTTCTTCATTCATTTCGGTGCTGTACTTCATGAGGGCGATTGTCCTGTCAGTTAGGAAGAGGATATACTTGGAGCAGCTGTCTCTGTCGTAGTACCACCAAGCGCCGTAGAACAGATTACAGTCGATTTAAATCTCTTTCTTGCCGCCTTCGTCGCTGATGACGGGCAGTCTAAGCATTGGGACTTTGCTCAGAAGCATGGCGTCTTCCTTGTCATATGGGCGGATTAACTACTCATGCTGGTAGAATGCCCTGGGGTCTCTGACTCTGAGGTCCTTAGCCTTCTCTAGGTCGGCTCTTGTCTTATCCTAATTGCTCAGGCCTTGAGTCGTTTTCGTTATGATGTCTAGAGTGCCTGAAATAGGTTTGACCACCAGCCCAGCAGCTCCTTTTACGACTCCCAACAGAAGGCCTTCAGCACCGTCTTTCTAGAAGCCTTCTACCGGAGCAGTGAAAGCGCCTGTCACTCCTGACCAGGATGACCTTAGAGCACAGATGGACCCTTCCTTGAGGCCAGAGCCAATGCCTGCGGGCCTATTCTAAATCATGTTCTTGTTTCGCTCCTGGATGAACTAATTATCTCCTGTTAGAGTGAGCAGACTGGAAGCCCAGGCATTGGTCATCGTGCCTAGAGTGCTCGTCGTTCCTACTAGAGCTGTTCCTGCAAATTCCTTCACACCCTTAGCTAGGCCAAGACCGCCATGCATGACACCTGTCTTGAAGCCTTCAGTTGGCTTCTAGTAGACTGCCTTCAGTCCTGTACCCAGAGTTGAAATCAACTTGGTGGGGTTACCGAAGAGAGTGTTAGATCCTAGGATAGCTGCCATAGACCACTTCAGACTCTCAGTGTAATACTTAGTCAGCTATTCTTAGACTTCCGCTGCATCTCCAAACACATTGGAAATCGATAGAGAGTTAAGCTGGAAGGGCGCCTGGTCAAAGTTAGTGACAGTCAGACCAATTGAGCCAAGCAAACTAATCATTGTGTTACTTCCTTCAGACTTAGTCTTGAAGAGGTCGTACCCGTTCTACATCACTGAGAATATTATTGACACCGATCCACACTCCAAATCTTTGATGTAAATCTTCTGAGCCTCGTCTGGCTCCTCGAAATCGTCAAATGAGCCCTGCATGCGGTTGGTGGGCGTGCGACCGGTCATTTGAATGGTGATTTCAGAGTCTTTGCTCATTCTCTTTTGAGCTTCTAGACTACCACGTCTCATCGCCTGCTCGTACTCCTTCTCTTTCCGGTCTTAATGCTCCTTTTTGCTTTTGTTGAGTGCTTCACAGATAGATTCCTTGTGCATTAGGTGGCGCACAGTCACTCTCTTTTTCTCAGTCAGTTTCTTCTGTTGAGACAGGAAGATCTATTCCTAGTCAATATCATTTCCCTTGATTGACAACCTCTTCTTGACCTTGTTCCTCATAGCTCCATTCAAGCCAGCTTAGAACGGTCGCTGAGAAGCAGTGGAATTCCCGAAAGTAACTTGCCTAGACTAGGGCATCTTGGACCTGCTGTCATGGCCCAAGTTTACGCTGCTTTCGTCACTATCAGATTCTTACCATTTGCAAGAGTTGATGGTCTCATCGAGTTGGTTGTACTCTTCCACGTCACCTTCATCTGAGCTGCTGCTCTACTCCTGGTCTATCTCTGCTTGGAATAAATCGTGCTGTTTTGTCAGCTGAGTCTCAAACATTTTCTACACCCTGAGCCCGAACTCAGCCACTTTTAGGATGGTCTGAAGCTCCAGTTTAATTTCAAGCTCCTGTAAATGGAACTAGACATGCTCAATTTAAGTGACGTTCTTCTGAGTTGTGTTCATGTTGATGGCAAAGTGGAACAGATGTCTCTCGTCCTAGGTGCTCTAGTCTTGACGAGACATGGCTGTGATTTGGGTGGGCTGTAGGAGGACAGGGTAGATGGGGTCGATCTCCGACTGGTTATCTATCTGGAAATTGCCGAGGACAAGCTCTACTTTTTTCTCTGTCTCTGTGGTGTTGGACTTAAAGATGATATTGTTCCAGTAGAGAGTCATCAGCTCCGAGCCTTTTGAGCAGAGTGAAAGGTTGATGTGTTGAATCTTAACTTCTTGAAGGTGGCCATCGGCAGGCACAAGGGCTTGGGAATCACCCATGCTTCCTTCTTCACTCTTGCTGGAATTGATTTACTGCAGGCAGGCTGTGTAGTCGAAAGCCTAGTATTTTTCATTGGGCTCCTCTTGGTCGAACTATAAAATCTTGGTGTAGCCATCTGTGTACACTTTCATAAACACTTGAGGTTGCTTCTTCTTGTTGTACATGTTTTGTTAGAGACTAGCTTAGCCTTAGCGAGAGCCACGCTTCTCTGCCTTCTTTGACTCTTTACTAAACTTAATGTGTTTGATTGGTGCATTCAGCTCGTCGAGGGACACTTCAATACTGTCCACTTCATTATTGTTTATGACAGGTATCAGCTTGATAGGTAATGCATTTTTCCTTTAGAACGAGGGGGCTGATGCGTAATTAGACTTCGCCCTAGCAGCACCTAATTGGATATTCTGTAGCATAGTCTTGGTCTCTGACTAAGGGTCTTAAAAGAATTTGACCTCTAGTTGTTGGATTATCTGGTCGTCTTTCTTCTTCCCAATCTTGGGGTCTGCCCACGTGAACGCCTGAGACTCTCCAGGCTGGCACACATCCATCTCTCGTATGTCTTTATTGCCAAGTTGCTGGTAAATAATCTTGATGTCCTTGCATTTGTTCTCAATCATCAAGTTAGGCTTCTCCTCCTCTGTTATGAAGACAAACGTTTAGTGGCCATAAGGCTTCCTGTTAATATTGATCAATCGTTTACCTCCTTTAGTATCCGCTACTAGAAGCTTTTAGATATACAAGTCATCTTCTTAAGTCTCTAAGGGGTTGCCAGAGCGGTAATTATGAAGAGTGCTCTAATTCACTCCAATACTGTCAAAACATATATGTTTGTTACGGCTAGTGCTGGATTGGTTCACTGACTGACTCATCTGTTACTCATACTGCATGTCTTAGTCTAGATCCACCAGCTTCTCCCTATTTTAGACTGTGATAGGGCCGAAGTCTTCCAAGTTGAAACTTTTAGAAAACTAGTACTCAGTAGGGTCGTCTGTAGCGCCCAGCATACGGATGCACATAAGTTTTTTCTCCTTCTTGTCTTTCCAGTGGAAGGGGATCTTATCTTCGGGTTTGAGATACTCAGGAGACTTTTTGGAGCATTCTTGGGACACTAGCAGAATTGACTGCGTGTTGTTCACAATAATATACAGTGGACTGATAGTAGTAACCTTGGTGTAAATTGATTCATGCTTGTTGGCCAGGAATTACTAGGTAGAGTAGCCGAACTCAAACAGATTATTTTTGCGTGAAAGACTGAAGCTGTCGAGTGTTCCAGGCTTAAAAGTATTCAATGGCTTGGACACCTGCGCTGACCTGTCCATCTTCACGTAGATCTTCTCTGCATTGGACATCATGTACACGTCCTTAGGCTCGTCACCTTCAGGCGTGATTACCTAGAATGGCTCTGAGACCATGTGCTTTCTGTCAGATTCCTCAAATTTGCTTCCTTACTCGGGTTTCTCATAGAAGAACAAAAAGTCGAGGTTGGTCTTGTTGATGAGGATGTTTGAGATGTAGAATTGGACTCTGAATCCTGCTGCCTTCCTGTTAGTGTTGCAATTGATCTGCAGCTTCTTCTCTTCTTTATCATGGAGCATGAACGAGTCCTTCATCTCTTCACCAAATTCCTGGAGAGGTTTGAGAGTGTAAGTAGCCTTTGAATAGCCTTCAATCGATATGAAAAGCTTAATATTAGCTCTCAGATCGAATTCAAACACGTTGCAGGCTTCCTCCTTAGTGACTATGAGGCGGCACACCTTACCATTAGTGTCCACAAACTCTACGTTTAGATGCACTGGTAGACAGTTCTAGATAACTAGGGGTGGTAGGAAGATGAGGTTGTAGGTGCCGTGGGTGTCACCAGTCTCTTTCTTGACCATGGTGAACTTGGATCCATGCCTGAAGAAGGAGGGGAATTTCTTGCTGGTATTCTGCTTTATATTGAAAATGTTCCATTCGTCTGACCATTCATCTTCCTTAGACTTGCTGATGAGTTTTATTTTGAGTGAGCACTCGTTGAGGGACTCAGATAGTGGGTAGTAGCAGCCAGGCAGTAGGACTTTAATACTAGTCTAGTTTTTCAATTCATGGTTGACCAGTTGAAGATGGTAGGTGTGGGAAGTCCTGTTTTCAAGGAGGTATTCTGTCCTCAGGGTAAGCACCCGTTTGAAATTCTTAAAGGAGACACTGTAGACTAGGAACTCTTTACGAATCATATCATTTTGTCGCTTGAAGTAGAATCTTTGGCCTTCGCTTAGCTCGTTTAGGTCGATGTCAGTAATCTTGTTTCGCCTGTCTAAGCGGATACGGACGTTCTCTTCCTGCTTGTTGCCTTTGCTTAAGTGAGCGACTTGCTTCTTCACAGTTGCCTCGTACTCTGCCTTTAGGGGCTTTGTTTCACAAGCCAGAATAAGATCGTCATCCTTGAACCTCTGTTTAGGCTTTTAGTCTTCCTATAGCTGGTCAGCGTAGATTTGGCCAATTTCACCAGCTTGAGAGGGTGAGAATTAGTGCGATCCTTCTGGTTGTATTCTTGCTTTGGATGGAGACGAGAACACATAGCTATTGTTCATTTCAGATGACTCATCAAAATCTTGATCTACTTGCCACTTAGTTTCATTGTTAGGACCCTAGTCTTCTCGCTGTATAGTGATGTCGATCTCAGTCAGATTCTACACGCTATAAGGAGTCACCGTATTTTCATCGTCGTTCCTGTCAGTCCTTCCTGAGAAGCTAGATTCGTTTAGCTTGTTAGTAGGCTCTAGCATCTACAGTTAATCACTCTTCATATTCAGAGATGACTGCCTCCTCAGCTATCTACGATCAGACCCAGGGGAATCAATCACTTCTTGAATAGATGTGGGCTCGAATGGCTTGCTGTCCTGACCGAAGCTCTTGTACGTGATGGCTAGGGTCTGGAGCATGCTTTCAGAAATATTGATGTTAATGGCGTTGTCAATTTAGATCTTGGAATCAGTCTCATCAGCACTCTTTGTCTCTGCGTTGTAAGTTAGACCGAAGTGCTCCACAGCAGGTTCCCATGCACACGACACTGCGTTGAAGTAGGACATTTAGATTTTAATGGTAGCGTCCATTGTCTAGTGCTCAAGCAGGTTATACTTCTGCTTGAATGCTATATCGCATAGAGACACTCCAAGCACTGGCAAGAAGTTGCCTCCATTGTCATCGATGATGAGGAGCTGAAGGCCCTTGGAGGTAACGTTCATACTGTCTTAGCCCACAACGACTGTCACATTCTGCATATTCTACTTCTTGTCCTCTTCGTTAAGCTTGTTGAAGTCCAAGTCTTATCCAAATTTCTCGTCAATAGCAGGCATCTGTCTAGATTTAGATCCTTCGTTTTGGGATAGAATGTTGGTCCTGTTGAAGGAGATTGCTCTTACCCCTCCATTGCCTTAATACTCCTTATTCTCTCCCAGATCATACTCACTGATGTTAGATTCGTCAAGCTCGTTGCCTTAGTCCTAGTCTGTTTCTTCTCGGATGACGTCAATCTCTCCTCTGGGGAATATTTTGTATGCACTATTCTCAGTACCTTGCTTGTAGAGTGTGAAGTCAGGAGCTAACAGTTGTGATTTAGACTTTGTAGCCATACCATCAGGGTTGAAGGGCTCTACTTGACTCTCCCTCATCTTCTTTTCAATTATGCTACTAAAGCCTCTTAGATTGCTTTTAGGCTGAGTATCCGAAGAGGACTCAGTTCTTAAGTGCTCTTTAACGACATTAAAGGCGTCAAAGACCGAAAGCCTGGCTTTTGGTTTCTAGTTGCTGACCTGTTTGACTAATGGCTTAGATAGTTCCTTCAAAGGTGTTGTCTTAGTGATTATGAATTGCGGCTCTTTCTCAGAGTTACCCGACCCTGAGTAACTGGATGAGCTGCTATCTTCCATTGAGTATTGCTAGCTACTTTCGCTCACGATGTCGTCTGAGTCAGCTGGGTTAACTCTTAGCAAGTTTGCTTAGAAGCCCGTCTGACGCTTCTTGTTTCTATTGAGTTTCTGTTTATACTCCTCAGCATCCTCTTCACCCATGTAGGCACTCTGAGTTGAAATGTTCAATTCATCTTCAATTTGGGCTTAATTTGACCCAGCAACTAGCTCAATGTTGTGCTCCTTCAGATCCATCAGAATTTTCACATCCTAGAAAGAAATCTTGAGTAAAGTCCAGTCGGCCTCAATCTCCTTCTTGGTGAAGGTTTTGAAACAGTACTCCTGAACCTGCTGAGGCTAGCCTTAAGTACCCACATTTTCAATAGGACTCAAGGGCTCATCGTCATCATACGAAGGCTACAAGAAATTAATGTGGATTTTGCCAGTCTTCTTGAAAAGATTGTTCATATCGTTCCCGTCAAGCAAGGGCTAATCCTCAGAATTATTTAAGTCGTCTTTCCTTGGAGAGCTCATAAGCGAATGCTGTTGTTTGGGGTTCTGCACGGGGACATTGGGTACCCTCCCGTCTTTAGCCTGGCTCTGAATGATCTCAATCATGGAGTATGAGTTAAACTTGATAGCGAAAGGACTCATCACCTCACGTTTCCTGATAGTCTAGTCTCTGAAATCCTTGCCGTTGAGGTCAAGGGCTGAACAGAAATAAGGACAGAAGCTGGAAATATCGACGTTCATTGAGTACAGCTTCTGAGGCTAAAGCTTGACTTTCCTGTTCTCAAATTAGCGTTTAAGCAGGTCCATTTTGACTGCATTCAGTTTCTCATTGGCCATCGTAATGTGCATGCTCACTAGGAAAGCCACTGTCTAGTTATGGTCTCCGTTACTTTCAAAGCAAATGAGAGCGTCTTCCAAATCCACGTGCGTGTCATTCCTCGCAGCTGCTCCAGGATCAAAATTGTACAAATTAGGTTTGTCCTCATCATTCTCATCGTACTTGGGGAACGCTTGCGTAAAAAACTTCTGGACTTGCATGAAGATGTCAATTCTCATGAACAGTTTGAGCTGCTTTAGCTTGACGGTGGTAACTTTCTCTCCGTTGGGCTCTTGGATGATCTCAGCACTGAAGTTTTGCTTGTTCAATTCTTCTTGATATTAAGACCTCTTGGCTTCAGTGAATCTCTTGCTCCTTGATAGGTTTTGGTTGATAATCTTATCAGCGTTGAAGGCGTAGTAGTCTTGGTCAGTCTGCTAAGTATTCCTGTGTTAGATGTCTCCCATAATAAGGTATTTAGTGTCCTTGTTGGCGTTCTGCTCTGTTGAATTTTTACGCAAAATTTACAAGGAGTGGGATTTCACAGTCATCTTCTTGCCATAGTCAAGGTACTTTATCATCTCGAAGCTGAAATTCCAGAGCACCACTTCAGCGATCATGGGGAAAGACTGGATGCTCTCATCTTTTATGAGGTTGTGCCAATTAATGGGCTGGAGAAGTTTAACACTTACACTCGGGATCGTAATGTGGATGCACTGGCCTTACACCTGCCTATTCCCTTTGAACTTTTTGAGCGTGGCTTCAGCCATTCTGAGCTAGCTTTCAGTGTCGGGGTTATTCCATATTTGTAGCTGGAACTGTTCAGCTTGTCCATCTGAATAGCCGATATTTAAGTCGTTGCACTTGAGGAGGTAGGTGTAGATCTCTTAGGTAAAGAAGATTCTGAGAGGCTGATCGAAATTAAAGCTCATGTGAGTGGAGATGTCCAGCTGCTCAAAGGGGATATCAGTCATGAAATACTTCTCACTAAAGACGTCTGACTGGTTGAGTGACTCCATTTTCAGGGTCAAGTCTGTCTCTGGGATGATGTTGAAGAAGTCAGATCGCAAATTCAATTTCTTCTGCTAGCACATCTCTTCCTTTCTGACTCCCTTGCTGAAACTCAAACTGAAGCCTTCCAACTTTATAACCATGGTAGTAATTTTGACTTTCTTCTTATTCTTGCGCCTCGTCCTACAGCTAGAAAGTTCATTGGTAACGACCACCTTGTTCAATTCCAATTTCATGCTATTCTTGTTGTTGTAAAACCTGTCCTTCATAATGATCTTAGGATGGTGCACCACAATGTTCAATCCAGTGCAGTACTTGTACTAGTGCAGAGCGCCAATCTTCTTCTTCTCGAATTCATATGCCCGTGAGAAAGACCTCATGCTCAGCGTCTAATCGTGGCTCTGGTCACAGTCTTCATCTTCATCGAAATCATTTTAGCAACTGCCCGTCTTAAACTAGGTCTCAACGCGTCTTGTGACTTCAGTGTAAGGATCAGAATCTGAAAGGGCGCCAATCAGCTGCGAGAAGACGTAGTCTTTGACTCTGAACAAGTACTCCATCATAAAATTGAGCTTCAGGAACCTCAAGTCCATGTTGATGACCTTGTCGAAATCTTTGTTTTCTTAAGTCTGAGACAAAGGGCAGTTCCTTTCTAAAGGGAAGTGGAAGAGCAGGATTGACATTTCCATCATATTCTGGTTTTCAGAGCCAGGTGACTCTTCTCTGCCCATGATCAGTTTTTTAATCTCGATGTGATCGCCACTAGGCTGGGGATCTTTGGGAGACCGTGTCTTGGGGTAATTGGAGTGGTCGATTATGTTCATAGTGTGAATCTTGATGCCAATTTTGTTGTGATCAATGAGGCTTTAGTAGTCCACTTTGAGCTTGGCCATGTTCATTGAAAAGATGGGGTAGTCGGAGTACTGGGGGTGGATGCAGAGGACGTTGATGTCGTGGATGTCTACTGCTAGTCTCATTAGGATGGTAGGCTGAGTCTCACAGTTCTTCAAGCCTGCCGCTTTGTCAACCTCTTTTTTCAGACTGTGAAACAATGATTTTCTAAGGGATCCCAGCCCAGTTTTGACCTGTGAGGCCTTATTTTCCATCTTAGCGTTTTGCTTTGCGTGTCGCTGTTAGATCCTGATATTAGCTGCGTTAAGCTAGGTCTCGTAGACATCGTGTTTAAACTTTATATAGCGCAGAAATCTGAATAAATTGTTCATCTCGTGAGGCTTGAAGTGTATGTAGAGGTCCTTGAACAGAATTCCAACGACCATGTCCTCGTTGGCGTAATGCTTAGATTCCTTGTTGATCGAATTGATGGTGATGTCCATTCCATGCTTGCTACAGATCAAGTCAGCAAACCTAATGGGATCTCCTAGTCTCAATTGTGAATCTACCTGAGGACTTACACACATATTCCTCATCTCAACTTTCATAATGCTGGACAGCTTCTTGCTCACTTATTCTATCTTCAGTTTTTCCAAGGTCAAGGCCAGTTTCCAACACTCTACGCCTGAGTGTAAGATGCCGATGTCAAAGGGATCGTCTCCTTCAATGTGAGTTTACTTGTCTTCTTTATGGCAGCTAAGATTGACTTTGATTTGATCGCACTTGAAGGTCATCTATGCTGATACTGCTGTTTCATCTATCTCCCGCTAAACAATTTTTTGAACTTGATTTTCTAATGAATGTTACATAGTTGAGATCATTTCCTTGTCCTTTTCCTAATCGGGAGCATTTGGTCTCCTGAATTTAGAGAGACGGTCATTGATCTCACTGGCGTTGTCTGCTGAAATTGTTTTTTAGAGGGTAGCAACCTCAAGTTATTAGACAAGTCTGTTCTTGAGCTTACTGTCGGGGGAAGAATGGAAATCAGTCACTGTGTTTCTCTGCATGAGAGAGGCTCTCTCTAAGATGGCTTCTCTCCAGAGCATGGCTTGTGTACGATTCTTGAACATCAAGACCATCTCAAGCTTGTAATTGTTAACCATCTTTAGCTACTTCAGGTCCTCGTCATAGACCATGTTGTTGCTTAAGGAGGTTTCCTTGATATAGTAGTTTTCGTCTGCTAGTTGCTTCTCCTCATTGTTATCGTTATGTTTGGACTCGGGTACCATTTTGAAAAGGGTCAAATAGCCTCTGCTGGTCAACACAACAAAGTAAGTGTCAATCGATCCAGAATTTACGACCTAGAGGTAGTCAGTCATTGTCTAGTCCTTATATTTGACCGCAATCTTCTTCTTGGCTTCGAGGGATTCTGTGTGACGGCTTTCGTTGTGAGTGAAGAGCCTGGAAATGTTGACCAGTTGGCAGTAGTGGTAAGGGGTCAGTTTGATCTGGAGTTCGTTCATCTGGCCATTGACGATCGTAGAGGCTTGGTTGTTCTGCTCATTTTTCTTCTTGGTTTTGATCTCAAGGTCAACTGTGAATTTGTCAATGATAGTCGCTCTCTTCTTAGGATGGTCCTTGTGGTAGCCTCCGCTATCGAAATAAGCCACGATATCCTAAATCTTAACATCATAGTTCGTATAGAGGGAGTCTAGCTCTTCTTGCTTAACAGCAGCTGTGTTGCTGAATGAGAAGCCTTAAGTTTTGAAAATCCAGAGCATGTCTTACAGATGCTTGCCCACTTTCTGTTTGAATGGGAGTTCCAGGACGGGGTGGTGAATAGTTATATTGAACAGGCTCTGGCGGTTCCTCTCCTGCACCTCCTTGACAAGATCGTTAGCTCTCTCCTTCGCAGCATCATAGTGCTGCTATGCCTCGTGAAACACCTCTTCTGGTACTTCTTCTGAGGGGAAGAAGTCGAATAATCGCTGCATTTCCTCAGGCCGGTAAGTAATTTTAATCGGCTAGAGATAAGCCTTGCAGTCCAGCTCCACATCTTTGAAATTGAAGCAGTCTTCCTAGTCCCCTTAATAGTGGATGTTGAATGCCTTGACTTCTAGTACCGCCAAGTAAAGCTCTTTTTTCAGAGAACATGACTCATGCTTTAATTCTTCGATCAGAGGGAATTTAGAGCATTTCTATAACGCGTCATAGTGCTCAGCCACCACGCCAAATTCAGAATTCCTGCAATTAACTTTAAATTTATAAGGGCAGTTCTCAGATTCTTCATCGTAAACCTCAGCTTAGATTCTGAACTCCCTAGACCAGATGTGAAAGCCATTCTGGTTGTTCTAGTCTTGGGCCAGTCTAAGCGAGAACTCGTGCAGTACGAAGACTGCAGTGATCTCAGCCTCAATCATCTCCGCCTCCTGATCCATCTCATCCAGTCGCTTTTTCATTTAAATTGGCTTGAACTTATTGGAGGAGGCAATAACCTTCCGCCAATTCTACATCTTCTGCTCGGCCTTTTTTCTCTTCTACTCGTGCATCTGGTACTTCAACTCTTCTGTGAGCGTGATCTTCTCCATGGATTGAACTTAGTCTGTATCGCAGTCGAAGAACTCATCAGAGTCACTCCCTGAGCCAGAACCAAC
>Ga0138259_1364713_pt1 | contig 11590 bp, 1 predicted proteins | sample RNAA_220151111_FD_105236 | JGI IMG/M metagenome (GOLD analysis project Ga0138259, IMG submission 105236) | Metatranscriptomics of polar marine prokaryotic and eukaryotic communities from Palmer Station, Antarctica after 24hr light incubation -... | ecosystem: Environmental > Aquatic > Marine >...
CTCAAGTAGTCAGTTATTCGCAAATAATTCGGATTGCCCATCGTATTTTAGGAAGCGATGCCATGCTTGCTCCAGCTCGGCACACTTGTTGCTTGCCTTAATATTGCGTATGTCACTTGCAGCGTTCTCGGCAACCCGACGGTGACGTCAGGACAGAGTGCTAGTACTCCGCTGAATAATTTCAACTTCTTGCTGACTTTTGGGGAGACCGTACAAGCTGGCACTGGCAGTGTTCAGGTCAAGGTCAACGCTGTTGATGGTGCCTCGCATTCCTCCATCGCTTGCAGCACCGTTGCATATTCAACTGTCGCTGGCAAGTACGGTGTGCTGCCCTACAAGTCAACAGAGCTTGGATCTAATACGCAGTATAAGATTGCTGTTCCATCTGCGTGCTTCAAAAACCTTGGCGGGGAGACGCTAAGCGCCGACATTTCCACTTTCACTTTCACATCAATTACGAAAGGAACCGGCTTGCTGGCGACAACTTATGATGTCACCCAGCCCTCGCACATCAATTTGAACTTCTTGACGCCCCAGGACGATGCGTGGGTCACTAGTACTGAGAAATTCGTCATGTACTTTGACGAGGCAGTGCAGATGGGTGATTCACCTATCTCAATTATGCAGGAAGGTACATCTTCTTCGATTCATGATTCTAGTCCAACTGTCGAGTTTGATGCGGCTATCCCCGGCAAAGTTACTGTGAAGTCGACCACGCCCTTGGCAGCCGGCTATGGGTACAAGTTGCTCTTCAACACGGGTGCCTTCCAGGACGTCGCACAGAATTGCATGAAGGGCTTGTCCTCCGCCGTAAAGTCGGGCACTTACATGGTCAAGGTTTCTGCCAAAGAAGGCACCCCTTTCGTGCAGTATCCACTCCCTGGTACTGTGTCAAATGTAACAAAGTACGAAAATATGGTGTTTGATTTTGGCAGCAACCCGGTTGTGGCATCTGCGTCTGCTCCTCTAAAGCTCTGCAAAAGCTGGTCTCCTACAGATGCTTGTGCTACGTCGGACGACATACCATCATCAGATATGATTTTCTTGGGATCAAAAATCATCATAAACCCTACCAGTGATTTTGGATCCACTACTACAGGTCAGCAGTACAATGTTTCGATTCCGGACTCCGGCCCATTCACATACTACAATGGCTTGTCTGCAAGCGCAACACGCTCGTGGGCTTATACTTTCAGGGTTGAGTCTTCCACAAACGCTCAAGGCGCAGATACATTGAAACCACCGCTAATAGCAGCTTTTGTTGATTGCGATGGAGACGGTGACGTAACGGATTCCTGCACCGCAGGCGCTGCGACACACACCGATTTGACAAGTACTGTCGATGCTTCGAAGCCGATGCTGACCACAGCTCAGTTCAAGTTATACTTTCGGGAGAAAGTCACAGTCGTTGCAGGAAAGCGAGCAACTTTGGTCACAGATGATTCAACATCTAGCACCATCACTCCAACTGTTGGATCAGGAGTGAGTGATTGTGTAGTAACTCTGCCACCTGCTGCGATGACACAAGGCAAGCTTTATACCTTGACCATGGCTTCAGGTGTTCTCGTTGATTCCTCTGTGCACAAAAATGTATATGATGGCACAACTTTCAGCTTCTTCACGCCGTTGAACGCACCAACAGCGAGCGATCCAAGTAATGCTCAGAGCCATGTGCCTGTGACAGCAACCATTAAACTCACATTTGGAGCGGTTCCGCGCCTTGGCATGACCACTTCCAACCAGGCCGTGATTCTTACAGAAAATGGTGGGGCTGTACAGTCAATTTCCCTGACAGATCCGGACAGGGTGAAATTTCAAGGCACAGAGATTCTGATTATTCCAGAGAACGACTTGGCGAAAGAGAAACAATACTCGGTTCGCTTACCCAAGAAGTCGATTCGCTACATGACCTCAGATTTTTCTTTCGACTTCTCAACCCGCGCCGCGGACACAACCAAGCCAAAGATGGTTTTGAGCAGCCCTTCTGGCTCCACCAACAAGCTGAGTTTGGATGCAATGTCGCCATATGTATGGCTCTCTGAGGCTGTAGTAAACGGAAAGGGAAAGAGTATCACAATCAAAGAAGGTGGCTCAACCAAATACTCCATCATATCGAGTGACATTTGTACAGCTTCAGATACTGCAGGCACCACTGCAAACGCTTGTGTTGAATTTGGAACCCTCGCCGATCGCGAAAACAAGAAACTGCAGATGTACCCGAGAGGTAAAAGCACAAATGGAGCTGCTGCTTGGGCCACAGCTGCGGCGACATACACGGTTGAAATCGAGGCCGGCGCGTACTCGGATACAGACAATCCAGGTGCGTTGCAGATCGACGCTAGCACTTTCTCCTTTACCGCTGGTGGGGAATCTGTCGGCCCTACATTCGTGAGTGCAGTTCCTGCTGCAGGCAGTACGATAGACCCTCTCTTGAACACAGTAGCTCTCACCTTCAACGAAGCAATCAATATTGCAACCCCGGAAGTCAACATCAAGTCTTGGCACCATACAGGAAACGCGCCAAAGGTGGTCAACGCAGCTGGTGTCAATAAAATCTCCTTGACAGGTCAGGTGGTCCAGCTCATTTTTGATACTGCTGTGCAAAGTGGCTCTGCAACTTTTCTTTTGAAAAAAGACAGCGATGACTCAACAGTTATTGTCCCAACCACGACAAAGTACGTGGGAAGCAGTGTGCTCTTCAGCCCAACATCGGACGCGGACGCAGCATTTGACGCCAACACCTTGACAAGATACTATGTCAGCGGTGCCACGAGCGTCGTGAAGGATACCGCTGGCACCGCTGCTGCAGCAGTCGATACGAAAAACGCGCCAGGGACATTCTTTGTCGCCAACGCGCCAGAGAGAGAGTCTTTGACTATTGTTCATTCCAGCTTAGATGATTATGCTTGCATGGGAGCACCTACTGCTACAAATCATTTTGCGGATGTGGTAGTTTACATGAATGAAGACATCGCGGTCAACGTCAATATGAACAAGGAAGTCAATCTTAAGAAGTGCACAGATAGTACGTACAGCTCATGCCATGTATCTACTATTTGGGAAAGAAGAGCATCTGCGTCAACTACGGATGCAAACCAGGTGAAGGTGCTGCGCGATGCAACTTATCGTTACATGGCTACATTGACACAAGATGATGATGCTTTCGACGTTGTTGCGGGATCGTGGGTACATGGAGACAACTACCAGATTAACTTCGGAGCGGGGCTTTTCGAGGACAACGTGGGGTGGGCTTTGGCTCAACATACTAACTTCCGATTGTGCGCTGCGGCTTTGTGGACGCCATCTAGCAAAGTCATGCACCTCTATTCGGTATTCTCCTCCTCGACTGGTGCGAAAAGGTTTCAAGTTAACATACCGTCTGCATCCATGAAATCCCAAGCTCACAATATGGTTATGCCCGCCGATGCTTCGTTCTACTTGTCGCACAGTGGTACTGCGCCTGCACCTGATCCATCAGGCTCCAACCCGACATCTGGTACGTTGAGCGTTTCCACAGAAAACCTAGTGTTGAGTTTCACAGAGAAAATACAGGCAGGCTCCGGCTCCTTCGAGGTTTGGGATTTCAATGACGACACGGCCGCTCAATTCAGTGTTGATGTTGCCGCAATCAACTTTTATCAGAGTTCCGACGCCGGGAATGAAGCTATTTCCGGTACAAAAATCAGCATCACACCGAAGACGTTTTGCGGTAATACGCTCCCCACCACCACCACCACCACCACCACCACCACCACGACCACCACCACCACCACCACCTTATGGCGATATTGCGCGAACGATGATCTCGCTTTCGGAAAGACTTACTATGTCAGAACAAGTGGCCCAGGCGTCCTCAAGGACGACGTGGGCAATAAACTTGACTACTGGAATTCGAAGTCCACATGGTCTTTTACTACGGCAGCTGGTGCAGACACCGTTGGTACATCAGCTCCCCGTGTTGCATTCGTAGGAGGTAGTGAATTTGCTGACAGCAAAATTACAGGTTGGGTTTATTTCAGCGAGAAAATTGCACAGGCGGGTGGCAAAAAAGTTCACGTGTTCGATTGCGGTACCGATTTCACTTGCACCGGAAGTGAAACAGTGATATCATCCGACAGCGTAACGATGGGCAATGGCGAAGATGGCCAGACATATGGCATGCTGAAATTTATTGCACCCGCTGATGCCGATAAAAAGTATGCGGTGAAAATTCAATCAAACTCAGTCCAAGACTTCACTACCGGCACCGCCAACACAGGCCCAAGTGCAGACCACGTGTATCACATACGCACCGGGAGTGACATTGCCATGGGTGCTGGCGCCGACACAGATGGCCCAACCATCGCTGCTAATGGATATTCCCCATTGAATTCAAACTTGAATGTTGCAACAAATTCTGATATTGTCCTCTGGTTCAATGAGGATGTGCAGAAAGCTGCAACAGGAACCGTTAGTTTCTGCACCAACAGTGATGCGACAGCTGGTGACCGGATCAGCACGGCAACTGCGCCAACAGTCGCTTGCACAAGCGGTGTGAACTCCCTGGATCTGCCCGCAACCATCGACGTGAGCACTGTCACTCTCGACAGGCGCAAGGTGACGCTGAATCCTGTCTATGATTTTAAGATTGGTCAGAAGTTACACATGGTGATGCCTGCGGGATTTATACAAGATGTTATTACTAGCGGCGACAATGCTATGGCTAAAGTCGAGGCTGCTGCATACAGTTTTACAATCAAGGATGAGGACACTGTCAAGCCCCATGTTGATTATGTGACGGCACCCTCGCTCCTTGTTGCGAATGGGGGGGGGGCTGTGACCATCTTCTTCAGCGAGGCTATTCAAGCAGGGTCAGGATCAAATCCAATTTCTAACAGCTCTTCTCCTACAACTGTTATTTCAGGAAACAAGGCGACTATTGCCTCGACTTGGCAGAACAGCCAATGGTATTCGGTCGCAGATTTGAGCAATTGCTTCAAAGACTTGAGTGGTAACGGTGCCTGGGAAAATAATACGTATAACGGGATGGCAACTCTTCCATCTTTCGTAATAACTGAAGATGCCACTAAACCAACAGCCACAGCGACCCCGGCGTCTGACATTGACCCCTTTGATGTGATAACTCTTCGATTTGATGAGGTAGTCACTGTGGGCACAGGTAAGATCTCCGTGTACTCCCGTGGCTCATCGATAGCGACAGGAACGCTGCTTCAAGAAATCGATGCCTCTTCTCTAGACTTAGTGACTAATGTCGACGACACTGCAAATAAGATGATATCGTCGGTATCCATCAGTGCATCGACAAAATTCATGTGCGGCACAACATACCGTGTGCATGTGCCGTCGACGGTCTTTGCAGATGCGTCTGGCAATAAGTTCGACCAGTATGACTCAAGCACTGGTTTCGTGGTGACTGGGCGCGAGAAAAAGGATACTCTGGCTCCGACATTGAAGGCTGTCAACATGGGTGCTGCAGCTACATGGAGTCAAGATATAGTTTATGGGACGCAGCCATCATCTCTGGTCATGTACTTCTCGGAGAAAGTGCAGCATGACTCTAGTAAGAAAGTCCTCTTGCTGAGATCCACCGGTGGAAACCATTGTGCTCCCGGTGCTCCCAGCTCTTATGCAGAGGTATATAATTACGCTTGCGGGTGGTCAGATACCTTGGGAACAGACCCATCTGGAGTCGAGCTCACATCCGTCACTGTCAGCGGCGCAAAGGTCACAGCAACTGTTCCAACATTGGTCGTGGACAAGGGCTACAAGCTGTTCGTGCCTGCCGGGGCTTTCAAGGATCTGGCATTGACCGCACAAACCAACGCCGAGATTGATGGAGAAACTTCCGCGTATATCCTCCGCGCCCCAACCGCGGCAACTGCGGACGCCACAGGACCCACGATTTCAGATGCTTACCCACCACTTACTGAGATCGCAGGTAACATGGAAACAGAGAGAACGATGATCCCGCCAAGTACCAGCGTGGCGATTACATTCAATGAGAATGTCCAGGCAGGTACAGGGAACATTAATGTCGGAAGCGTTGCAGTGCCAGTCAGCTCCTGTTTTTTTTCTGCTGCAACCATGAGCTGCAAGCCAGCAAGTGATCTCGCGAGGAACACTCAATACTCCGTTACCTATGCTGCCACTGCTGTTAAAGATTTATCAAACAACAACGCAGCAGTCATAGATGGGAGTACAACGAAGCTGAAGTTCTCAACAATAGATGAGGACCGCGAACCACCGGTGCTGAGTGCAGTATCAGCAGGCACTCATTTCTCAGAGCCCATGTACCCTCTGAGCAGCGCTACTAATGTAGCTAAATCCACTGTTGTTGCGATGACCTTCAATGAGAACATTCAAAAAGGAGTCGGTAACGTTGAGATTGCGGCTTTATACATTAATGTTGACAATGTTGTGATCGATGGGAAGACGGCGTTTGTCAACTTGGATGGGACTACGAATGAATTATTGAGTCAAGATGCTTTATATAAGATCAAAACTTCCGTGGCGGGAGTTTTCAAGGACACATCAACAACCTCTAATGATTTCAAAAAACTCAGCACTGGCTATGAATTCAGAACCATTGCAGACGATGCAGTGAAGCCAGTAATTCATCAGCAGGTCCCAGAGAACGACAAATTTGCAGCGGTAAAGACCGACATCACGTTGTACTTCAGCGAAGCAGTGCAAGCAAGCTCTGATACAAGCAAGGTTGTAACCGTTTCCGATGGCACCACCACAAACACAATTCCTGTGGACAACAGCAACCTGGAGCAAGGCTCCGTTTCAATTTTAGGATCCTCCGTCACTATTGATCCCTTCAACGACATGGGCTATGACAAGACTGTAACTGTTCAGGTTTCAGACAATGCTTTCTTTGATTTCTTTGGCAAAGGCTCCGACACAGTAGCTTCTGGCACTTATAAATTCAAGACAAGCTCTTTCAACTTTGGCTCCTTGCTTGGAGCCAACAATGGCAGTTCCAGTTGGTCTGATCGCGAGGGACCCATTGTGCATTACTCCAACTCGACTTTGATGTTGTATGGCGGACTGACGAGCAGCGGTTGTAGCAAAGATTTATGGACTTCCACCACAGGAGCTTCATGGAAACTAGTGGCTGGGAAGTCGAACGCTCCCAGTGTTGCATATATGCCGACTGCGGCAGATGGCACTGGATGTCTGTACACATTGGGAGGAAGCGCCGGCGAATACTGCGCCGCTCCATCACCTAAGATCATGAAGACATGCAATAATGGTATGGATTGGATGACTGTTGCTACTCCCACTGTCCGACAATTTGGTGCGGTCTTAGCAAAATCGGAGTTCCCAACTTCGTGGTCTCATATCGCGATGACGATTGTCGGAGGTTGGCAATTGCTCGTCGTGGACGCCAACACTGCTGTAAGCAAAGGAGTTTGGAGGTTTATGGATAAGCATCTGAGCTTTGTGCAGCAGATTCGAGATTCTTTCCCGTTCTCAGATCGTAAAGATCCTAAAATGTTGAGTACATCTGATGAAAAAGTATTTTTGTTTGGTGGACACATGTGCAGTGATGCGACTTGCTCAAACAATATGGTCTTTACTGATGTGTGGAAGAGCTCAAACTGTGGCGAAACCTGGGTCTGCCAGACAGCCAACTTCAATGCTGCTATGACATCGGAGTACTCTAAGGGCATTGGACGCTTTGCTTCCGCAGTCATGACACATGATGATACAATCTTTTTGTTGGGAGGTCACAAGCCAAACACCACTCTAGGTTTGAACAAGATTTACACATCATCCTCGTTGTCAACGCCGCCCCTCGATAATGCATTCGCTGCACGTGATTTGAAGACGCAGACGCCTGCTACAGTGTACAAAGCTGGAGGATCCTTCTCGCTTTACTTCAAGGAAGGCATTCAGACGAGTGGCGTCAGTGGCGCTCCGATTCGCATCATGTATTATGGGGATGACGGTGTTTCAGGCGGAACCACTGCCAACGCTGACTCAGCAATTGCGATGTCGAGCGCTATTTCTCATCAAGTCCTCACGATCACAACTGGTAGTATGCTTACTGCTGGCAAAACTTACGGTGTTCAAGTTCCGAAGCTGTCGATCAAAGACGGCGCAGGCAACTACTTGCCCGGTCATGAGAGTTTCGACTTCTCAGTCAATGCCGACGTTGCCGCACCCACAGTCTCGACGGTTGTCCCCACAGGCGCAGCGATCTCGCCATTCACAACTTTGACATTCACAATGAGTGAGTCTGTGATGAAAAACACTGGTTCATTGACACTGGTTCCAGTGACTGGAAATCCTGGTCACAGCGTTGCTCTCGCCATTGCAGATGCGACCATCATTGGCAACAAGGTGTTCTTCAGAATGCCTGCCGGTCAAAATCTGACTGAAGGAGCTGCTTATAACTACGTCATTCCCGCTGGATTATTGATGGACGCTGCAGGTAATCAAATCGCAGCGGCGACCGCCACTTTCGGCACGGTCTTGTCTGGGTCCTACACCATCCACAACTATAACGGGACTGATGTTGTTACTGTTGCTGATATTGGTTCTGGCAATGTCAACGACACCACCAAGCCGACTTTCGTCTCAATGCATCCCCCCGTGGGCGCGACTGATGTGCCTGCAGAAGCAGACATTGCGGTTTTGATGTACTTCTCGGAGCCAGTCAAGTTTAATGGATCAGGGATCATCAGCTTCAAGAATGGATCAGGCACAGTCGTTGGGACCCTCAATCTCACAAGTGGGTCGGGTGACGAAAGCAAGTTTGCAAAAGTAGTGAATGGCACCAAGCTGTCCATCCCAACCAGCAAGTTTGGGGCTGCGGGATCGCTCTTGTTGAAAAAAAGTGGTGTGTTCACTGTTTCCATTCCGACAGGCGTCATTCGAGATGCAAACAACAATGGTCTGAACGCAATTGCAAAGACATTCACTTGTCTGTCCGGGAATGTCGACACAACCTCAGCGGTTTTGACCATGTCATCCCCTGCCACAGCTAGCAGCGGAATACTTGGAAGTTCGACAGCAATCGATATGTACTTCTCAGAGGATATCGAAGCAGGTTCAGGGATTCTCACAATCACCAGCCCGTCGGGTTCTTCTGGACAGGTGACAACTCCAATCACTCACAGCAACGTGACCATCTCAGGCGCAAAGTTATCGCTCACCGTATACAGCGGTGCGTTGAACACGGCTGGGTCTTACAGTATCCAAATTCCTCCTGGCACACTCAAAGAAGCAAGTCGTCATTCCACCGACGCCCGTGGCCATTTCACGGGAATCAATGGCACATCGATGAAATTCGACACTGTCGTTGCTGATGTGGCTGCTCCTACATTAACAATCACCGATCAGCTGCCCCCACATGAGGCGACGACGACATATGGCTTGCCAATATCTTCGTCGATGCTCCTCGACTTCAATGAGGTAGTCCAAGCAGGTGCTGGCAACATAGAACTGGTTCCGAAATACACGTCTCCAGCTATAACGATTGCTGCAAGCTCCGCGACCTTCAGCAGCGACAAGGTCTTCATCGACCCTCCCAATGGGTTAATGCCTGGAGAGGTGTATACAGTGAGAGTCGGTGCAACAGCTATTAAAGATACGCAAGCTAATCATTATGCCGGTCTTACAACTGGGTACACCATCTCAACACGAGCTTTTGTTAGTTTCGATGAGTCACCAAGTGCAGGGACTCCCGCCCAAAGATATGGTGCTGGAGTTCTTGTGGACGAAACAAATGCTGTGTGGCAGTTTGGTGGTCATAACGGGTCGGCTGGCTCTGATTCAAATGTTGCGTACACGCGCTTTAATGATGTGCTTAAGCTTGTCACCAATCGCGAAAGCAATTGCGCTTCTGGAGGGGCACCAGGAAATTGCTCGAGCGCTTCCACTTGTACACTGGGTTCGGATGGATCATCTCACAAACTTGGGGTGAAGAGTGTGACAAGAACAGTATGGCGAGCGCCAAGTGCAGGTGGCAAGAAATGCTACAGTCCGACAAATCAAGCCAAGAGTAGCCTCGGTGAAACAGTCTCAACTTTGTCGCACGATTGTCCATGCCCTTACTGCTTGGTGCCACCCCCTGCAAACGCTACTGAACACATGGTGAATAGTACTTATGTTGGGAAGTACTCTCTTGTGAGCGCAGCACCTGGTGTAAATACCAGAACATTACGTTGCAGGAATGGTAAGAATGCGAACGGGTCTTTCACATGCGTCCCAGACACACACTTCAAGGGAAAGTTCCAAACCCCTTTCCCAAGGTGTATCTCCGATGCTTGCAGCATAGCACCATCCACTGCAAATCATCCCAATTTTGCTGCTTGGGATGCAGCATCATCCACTCGCAGCATGTTGTGCAGTGGTGTGAACACATCTAACACAATGTCTGATGGTGAGAGTTGTGGTTTCAAATGCGCCGCTGGTTATTCAAGCAACCAAGCGAAGTTTGTATGCAAGGAAGGAAACTTGACATTGAACAGTGCCGCTGCATGTGTGAAGAAGACCTGTAGCGTTCCAGATATCGTCGGATCCAGCGTGGGAGTTCAATGCTCCGGGGGAAGCTCGGTGGAGCTTGGAGTGGAGTGTAGTCTGACTTGTGGTACTGGATACACTTTGACTGCAAACGCCGGCTTGAAGGCAGTATGCGCAGTGTCTACTTCAGCGGCTGCTGAAGCAGACCCGTCATTTAGCATTCCTTCTACTGCTTCGTGTGTTCAAGGCACCACCACGAATACCCCGCTTGTGTTCACAACCCTTGGTCGTGCTGTTGTCGCAACCACAAATCCTGCGACATCATCAACGGTGTCGGGTTCTGTTACGATAGCAGGAGATTGGGGCACTCCTCCGCCACCTGCAAAACAATTGGAACCTCCTGTTGGAAAAGCCATGGCTGATGGTATTAAATTGGCTCCATCGCAGTTGACAGTAGCTTGCGCGTTTGTGGATGCCGTGGCTTCCAGCGGACGTCGCCTAGAGACATCAAGAAGCCTTACAGCTGCTCAGGATCTCCAAGCGACTTACACCATTACTATTCCAGCAGGATATATAAGCACCGCAGGCCAGCCTCTATCGGCGTCGGGAGTTAGTTCGGCTGTGACTGCCTTGGGTAGCAATGCGCAATTTACTGCGGATTTGAAAACAAATGCAGCTGCCGCAGGCTTCGTCATCAATGTGACTGGCGTGACGGTTACAGAACCCACTCTTGGCGGCGCAGCAGCAGGTGGTGCAGCAGCAGGTAGTGGAACACCAGCTCCAGCGGCGTCTGCAGAGGAAAGCAGTTCCAACACTGGTGCTATCATCGGAGGAATTCTCGGTGCGATTTTTGGCATCTCTCTGATCGGAGTCTGCGTTTTCTGCATCATTAAGAAGAGGAAAAACGAGCAAGAGTAGTCTTGTAGCGATCGAAAGTATTTTTGAAGATCTTGCTGTTGCTTGCCCACTGGCACCACTGACTGTTGTTTTCCCTTGGGTGATGCTTGCATTTCCTTTCTTGTAATTTTCCTCTCGAGACTTCGCGCCAGGAAGCTGCTTGCGTTGTTTGCGCGAAACACGGGCGTGACTGCGAGAGCATATGCTGAGCAAGAAC
>Ga0138259_1466298_pt1 | contig 11257 bp, 22 predicted proteins | sample RNAA_220151111_FD_105236 | JGI IMG/M metagenome (GOLD analysis project Ga0138259, IMG submission 105236) | Metatranscriptomics of polar marine prokaryotic and eukaryotic communities from Palmer Station, Antarctica after 24hr light incubation -... | ecosystem: Environmental > Aquatic > Marine >...
AGTTGTTATTGAATTAAGCTCATGTAGCTCAGTCGGTAGAGCACTTCCTTGGTAAGGAAGAGGTCACCGGTTCGATTCCGGTCATGAGCTCCAATGTTGAGCTTTAAGTTTTAAACCTGGTGATTATAAGCTAGGGGCTAGTTTTAGCTGGATTGTAATTAGATTAAGTAGCGCTGAGAGAACTGTTATGTCAAAAGCAAAATTTGAAAGAAATAAGCCCCACGTCAATGTGGGAACGATTGGTCACGTCGATCATGGTAAGACTACGCTGACTGCAGCACTGACCAAAGTAATGGCAGAGCTTCAAGGTGGTGAAGTTAAGGCATTCGCTGAGATTGATAACGCGCCAGAAGAAAAGGCACGTGGTATAACTATTTCAACGTCTCACGTTGAATATGAGTCACATAACCGTCATTACGCACACGTTGATTGTCCTGGTCACGCTGATTATGTTAAAAACATGATTACTGGTGCAGCTCAAATGGACGGCGCTATTCTTGTTTGTTCAGCAGCGGACGGCCCAATGCCTCAAACTCGTGAGCACATACTTCTAGCGCGTCAGGTAGGTGTTCCCTACATTGTAGTTTTCATGAATAAAGCCGACATGGTTGACGACGAAGAGTTGTTAGAACTAGTCGAAATGGAAATACGTGAATTACTCGATACCTATGATTTTCCTGGTGACGATACTCCAATCATTACGGGTTCTGCTTTGAAAGCATTAGAAGGCGATACCAGTGAAATTGGTGTACCAGCAATTATTAAGTTAGTCGAAGCATTAGATACTTATGTACCAGAGCCAGAGCGTGCTATTGAAGGCGACTACCTAATGCCAGTAGAGGACGTTTTCTCTATCTCAGGTCGTGGTACTGTTGTAACAGGTCGTATAGAGCGTGGTATTGTTAAAGTGGGTGAAGAGATTGCAGTTGTCGGTATTACTGACACACTCAAAACTACTTGTACTGGTGTTGAAATGTTCCGGAAATTGCTTGACCAAGGTCAAGCAGGTGATAACGTCGGTATTTTATTACGCGGTACTAAGCGTGAAGATGTTCAGCGCGGTCAAGTATTAGCAAAGCCAGGTTCAATTACGCCACATACAAAATTTGAATGTGAAGTGTATATTTTATCGAAAGATGAAGGTGGTCGTCATACGCCATTCTTCAATGGATATCGCCCACAGTTTTACTTCCGTACAACAGACGTGACTGGTGCTTGTGAATTACCTTCGGGTATTGAAATGGTAATGCCTGGTGACAATGTTAAGATGGAAGTTACCCTGATAGCGCCAATCGCAATGGACGATGGACTTCGCTTCGCAATACGTGAAGGTGGTCGTACCGTTGGTGCGGGCGTTGTTGCTAAAATTCTTGCATAATTAATTCCTGAATAAATTGGATATATAGACATGGCTACTAATCAAACGATACGTATTCGCCTCAAAGCTTTTGATCATAGATTAATTGATCGCTCGGCAGCTGAAATAGTTGAAACTGCAAAACGTACAGGTGCTCGAGTAAAGGGTCCGATTCCTTTACCGACTCGTAAAGAGCGTTTTACTATTTTGGTATCACCGCACGTAAATAAAGATGCTCGTGATCAATATGAGATTCGTACGCACAAGCGTTTGATGGATATTGTAGACCCTACAGATAAGACTGTTGACGCGCTGATGAAGCTCGATCTTGCAGCTGGTGTAGATGTTCAAATTAAGCTTAACTAATCAGATTTATTCTGTTATAGTGCGCGCCCTCGCGGCCCGAAGCAGTTTTTTGTTTCGGGCCGCGACTTCGATAAAAGCTGATTAAATCAGTAGTTTAGTTTCAGATGAGGTTAAAAATGTCTCTCGGATTAGTAGGACGTAAAGTCGGAATGACCCGGGTTTTTTCTGATGATGGTGTATCGACTCCAGTTACCGTCATAGAAGTAGAGCCCAACCGTGTTTCACAGATTAAAACTGTAGAAACTGATGGTTATACCGCTGTTCAGGTTATTACAGGTACCCGCCGAGCTAGTCGTGTGACAAAGCCCTTGGCTGGTCATTATCGTAAAGCAGGTGTAGAGCCAGGTCGTGGCGCTTGGGAATTTCGGGTCGATTCAGTTAAAGATATTGAGCTGGGTTCTGAAATTCATGTTGATATTTTTGAGCAAGGTCAAATTGTTGATGTTGCTGGTGTTAGTAAGGGTAAGGGATTTCAAGGCGGTATTAAACGTCATAATTTCACTATGCAAGATGCAACACATGGTAACTCTATCTCTCATCGTTCAAACGGTTCGATAGGTCAAAACCAAACCCCTGGCCGAGTGTTCAAGGGTAAGAAGATGTCAGGGCACATGGGTGCGGCAAATGTCACAACTCAAAATCTCCAAATCGTAAGGATTGATTTAGAACGCAATCTGGTCTTGATTCGTGGTGCAGTTCCTGGCGCAAAGAGTGGTGACGTTGTCATCCTTCCTGCGGTCAAGCAATAAGAGCTATAAAGGTAGAGAATAGACGAAATGGACATTACCATTCATAATTCAAAGAAGAAAGTGTCAGTTTCAGACGCCACCTTCGACGTAAGCTTTAATGAGCCTCTGGTTCATCAGCTTGTTGTTTCATATATGAGTACAGCTCGTGCTGGTACCTCAGCTCAAAAGAATCGTGCTGCTGTGAGTGGCGGTGGTGCTAAGCCCTGGCGTCAAAAAGGTACGGGTCGAGCTCGAGCTGGTACTATAAGAAGTCCTATTTGGCGTTCTGGCGGCGTAACCTTTGCTGCTAGTCCTAGGGATTACACAAAAAAACTAAATAAAAAAATGTATCGTGTTGGTATGCGTAGCTTAGTTTCTGAGCTAATTCGTCAGCAGCGTTTAATTTTGATTGAAGAGTTAGGTGTTGCTGAAGCAAAGACCAAGGTTATGATTGCTAAGCTTGAAGAACTTGGAGTAAGCAACGCTCTAATATTAACGGATGGACTTGATTCAGCGGTTTATTTGGCTGCGCGCAACATTCCGCATATCCAAGTTATGGATATTGCTGTTGTCGATCCCTTGAGCTTGGTTCGCCAAGAGCATGTGGTTATTGATAAGGCTGCGTTGAAAAAACTTGAGGAGCGCTTGTCGTGAACGAACAAAGAATATTTCAGGTTCTGTTAGCACCGCATATTTCTGAGAAGGCTGCTTTGCTAGGTGACTCTTCTAATCAGCACGTCTTTAAAGTAGCTACTGATGCTAAAAAAGGCGAGATTAAAATTGCTGTGGAACAGTTGTTTAACGTTAAGGTTTCTGACGTGCGCACGCTTAATCAAAACGGTAAATCTAAGCGTATGGGCCAGAGGTTAGGTCGTCGCAATAACTGGAAGAAAGCATATGTTTCACTTGAACAAGGTCATGAAATTGACCTTGCATCTATAGGCGCTTAGAACCATGGCACTCATTAAAGCAAAACCAACGTCACCAGGTCGTCGTTTTGTTGTTTCGGTTAAAACACCGGGACTTCATAAGGGTGGTCCATTTGCGGCGCTTGTTGAAAAGAAATCAAAAACCGGCGGTCGAAATAACGCGGGTCGTATTACTACTCGTCATATTGGTGGTGGTCACAAACAACGTTACCGTATTATTGATTTCAAGCGAAATAAAGATGGTATAAGTGCGGTTGTTGAGCATCTTGAATATGATCCAAATCGTACAGCTCATATTGCATTGTTAAAGTATATGGATGGCGAGCGTCGTTATATAATTGCGCCCAAAGGTGTTGTTGTCGGTACGATTGTTCGTTCTGGTGACGATGCTGGTATTAAGCCGGGTAATTGTCTGCCACTGCGCAACATTCCGGTTGGTTCAACCGTTCACTGTGTTGAGATGAAACCAAGTAAGGGTGCTCAAATTGCACGTTCAGCCGGTACATCTGCTCAGTATGTTGCTCGTGATGGTGCATACGTTACATTAAGGTTACGTTCTGGAGAGATGCGAAAGGTTTTAGCTGAATGTCGCGCAGTTATTGGCGAAGTCGGTAATGGAGAGCACAGCTTAAGATCTTTAGGTAAGGCTGGTGCTTCTCGTTGGAGAGGAGTTCGTCCTACTGTTCGTGGTGTTGCCATGAATCCAGTTGATCATCCGCATGGTGGTGGTGAAGGTCGTACTTCAGGTGGTCGTCACCCAGTATCTCCTTGGGGTACTCCGGCCAAAGGATTTAAAACACGTTCTAACAAGCGCACTGATAAGTTAATCGTGCGTCGACGGAATAAGAGGTAATTATTCATGCCACGTTCACTACGAAAAGGCCCGTTTATTGATCATCATTTGTTTAAAAAGGTGTTGGATGCGGTTGCTAGTAATAATAAACGTCCAATCAAGACTTGGTCTCGACGTTCAATGGTCATTCCTGAAATGGTTGGCTTAACTATCGCAATTCATAACGGTCGGCAGCATGTACCGGTTTTGATTAACGAGAATATGGTTGGTCACAAGCTGGGTGAGTTTTCCTTAACTCGTACCTATCGTGGTCACATCGTCGATAAGAAAGCGAAGAAAAGGTAATAGTTATGCAAACCAGTGCTAAACATCGTCATGCAAAAATTTCGGCTCAAAAGTGTCGGTTAGTGGCGGATCAAATTAGAGGGCTAGCTGTCGATAAGGCACTAACAACCTTGAATTTCAGTAATAAAAAAGCTGCTGAGCTTATTCGTAAAGTACTCGAATCTGCTATTGCTAATGCAGAGCATAATGATGGTGCTGATATTGATGAGCTTAAGATTGCTTCAATATTTGTTGATCAAGGTCCTAGTGCTAAGCGTATGAGAGCGCGAGCAAAAGGTCGTGGTAACCGTATTTTAAAACGTACTAGTCACATTACTGTGACTGTTGCAGACAGTTAAAAGGGGCTTAGTTTCAGATGGGACAAAAAGTACATCCAACGGGTTTTCGTCTCGGTATTTCTACCGACTGGACATCTAAATGGTACGCAGGATCCGCGAAATTTGCTGATTATCTTGCTGAAGATTTGAAAATTCGTCAGTTTCTCCGTAAGAAATTGGCTCAAGCTTCTATTAGTAGAATTCAAATATCCCGACCTGCTAAGTCTGTTTCGGTCACCATTCATTCTGGTCGCCCAGGCATCATTATTGGTAAGAAGGGTGAAGATATTGAGAAGCTACGTGTTGAAGTGGCCTCCATTGTTGAAGCTCACATTAACAATGTCAAAATTAATATTGAAGAAATTCGTAAGCCCGAGCTCGATGCTCAATTAGTTGCTGAAGGTGTTGCCTCACAGTTAGAACGCCGGGTTATGTTTCGTCGGGCTATGAGACGTTCTGTAACTAATGCCATGCGCATTGGTGCAGAAGGAATTAAAATTAACGTTTCTGGTCGTCTGAATGGTGCAGAAATTGCCCGTAATGAATGGTACCGTGAAGGTCGTGTGCCACTTCATACATTACGTGCTAATGTTGATTACGGCTTCGCTGAAGCCCTCACAACATATGGCATTTTGGGTGTAAAAGTTTGGATTTACAAAGGTGAAGTTTTTGACCTAGAGACTAAAGACTCTGGCAAAGGCCGGAAATCAGGTAAGTAGAGATTAATTTATGTTACAGCCCAAAAGAACAAAATTTAGAAAACAGTTTAAAGGTCGTAACCGCGGCCTAGCTTCAACTGGCAGTAAAGTTAGTTTTGGTGAGTTTGGTCTTAAAGCAATTGAACGCGGAATGATTACTGCTCGTCAAATTGAAGCTGCACGTCGTGCAATGACACGTCACATTAAGCGTGGCGGTAAAATTTGGATTCGTGTCTTTCCCGACGTTCCTGTTTCAAAGAAACGCTTGAAGTTCGTATGGGTAAAGGTAAAGGTAACGTTGAATATTGGGTTTGTAAAATTCAACCTGGTCGCGTTTTATATGAAATGGAAGGAGTTAATGAAGTAATAGCCCGTGAGGCTTTTAAGTTGGCTTCTGCAAAACTTCCTTTTAAGACAACTTTTGTTTCTAGGCAGGTTATGTAATGAAAGCATCTGAATTACGTTTAAAAACAGTTAAGGAGCTCCGAGACGAGTTGACTGCTTTGTTTCGTGAGCAATTTAACTTGCGCATGCAAAGAGGTGTTAACCCAGAGGGCGTCCGTCCAAATCAGTTTAAAGAAGTTCGTCGTAATATTGCGCGAGTTAAAACAGTAATGAGTGCCAATCTTAAAGGTAAGCAATCATGAGTGATACAAAGTTGGGTGATTCTTCAGTTCTTCGTATTAAGACTGGTTCTGTCGTAAGCGATAAGATGAATAAGTCTGCCACTGTCTTGATTGAGCGAAAAGTTAAGCATCCGATTTATGGCAAGTTCGTAAGAAAGTCTACTAAACTTCATTTTCATGATGAAGATAATGTGTGTGGTGTTGGTGATACGGTACAGATTTCGGAATGTCGTCCACTGTCTAAGACAAAGTCTTGGACCTTGGTTAAAGTTGTTAGTAAAGCAGCCAATTAGTCATAAAGCAGGAATAAGTCATGATTCAGATGCAAACAGTTTTGAGTGCGGCAGATAATAGTGGTGCTCGTAGAATGCAGTGCATTAAAGTTTTAGGTGGTTCACATCGGCGTTATGCGGCTATTGGTGACATCATTAAGGTTAGTATAAAAGACGCTATTCCCCGCGGAAAAGTTAAGAAGGGTGAAGTTTACAACGCAGTTGTTGTTAGAACAGCAAATGGTGTTCGTCGTCCTGATGGTTCTTTAATTCGTTTTGATGGTAATGCTGCTGTTATTTTAAATAATAACTTACAGCCAATTGGTACTCGTATTTTTGGCCCTGTAACACGTGAACTGCGTGGAGAGAAGTTTATGAAAATTATTTCTCTTGCACCCGAAGTTCTGTAGCGCCAGATTTATAGTAAAGATAGAACCGGACCCGAGAATAGTGTGATGCAAAATATTAAGAAAGGTGACGAAGTCATCGTTATAGCTGGTCGTAGTAAAGGTAAGCGTGGAAACGTATTAAAAAGACTTGATGAAAACCGTTTGTTGGTGGAAAACGTTAACATGGTGAAAAAGCATGTTAAGGGTAATCCCCGTTCAGGTGAAGCTGGCGGTATTATTGAGCAAGAGGCGCCAATTCAGCAATCTAACGTGATGCTGTTTAATTCTGTCACTCAAAAGGGTGATCGAGTCGGTATAAAGACGTTGGATGATAATCGTAAAGTCCGCTATTTCAAATCGAATGGCGAAGTAATCGATAGCTAGGATATTAATGATGACTAGATTAGAACAATTTTATCGTGAAACAGTAACAAAGAGTTTACAAGAGCAGTTTTCTTATAGCTCTTCTATGCAAATTCCTCGCATTACCAAAATTTCTATTAATATGGGTGTTGGTGAAGGTTCACAAGACAAAAAGGTTGTTGATTACGCTGTTAATGATTTAACGTTAATAGCGGGTCAAAAGCCTGTTGTAACAATTGCTAAGAAAGCAATTGCTGGTTTTAAATTGCGTGAAGGCATGCCGATTGGTTGTAAAGTGACTTTACGACGTGACAACATGTGGGAATTTATGGACAGGTTGGTTAATTTTACTATTCCTCGTATCCGTGACTTTCGTGGTTTGAGCGCAAAATCTTTTGATGGTCGTGGTAACTATAATCTAGGTATTACCGAGCAAATTGCTTTTCCTGAAATTGACTACGACAAAATTGATAAATTACGTGGTATGAATATTTGTTTTACTACCACGGCGAAGACTAACGAAGAAGGACAAGCTCTTTTGGCCGCCTTTCAGTTTCCTTTCAAGAAATAATCGAGTTATATAATGGCTAAAAATTCAATGATTCAGCGTGAATTAAAGCGTACCAAGTTGGTAGCTCAATTTGCAGTTAAGAGAAAGTCTCTTAAAGATATTATTAAGAGTACAACTGTCAGTTTTGAAGAAAAAATGGCTGCTACTGATCAATTAGCAAGGTTGCCCAGAGACTCTGCTCCAGTTCGTCAACAAAATCGTTGCCGTATTACCGGTAGACCTCATGGTGTTTATCGCAAATTTGGTCTTTGTCGTAATAAAATTCGCGAAGCAGCTATGCGCGGTGATATTCCTGGCTTAGTAATGGCTAGTTGGTAAGGGAGAATATAATGAGCTTACAAGATCCTATTTCAGACATGTTGACTCGTGTTCGTAACGCCCAAAAAGCGCGTAAAGTTAATGTGAAAATGCCTTCTTCTAATCAGAAGGTTGGTATCGCGACTGTACTTCAAGACGAAGGTTTTATTAGTTCTTTTTCTGTATCTGATGATATTAAAAAGACCCTTACTATCGAGTTAAAGTACTATCAAGGTAAACCTGTTATTGAAACTATCAAACGCGTTAGTCGCCCTGGTTTGCGTATTTTTAAATCAAAAGACGATCTACCTACTGTTAATGCCGGTCTTGGTATATCAATCATTTCTACCTCACATGGTTTAATGACTGATAAAAATGCCAGAGCTGCAGGACACGGTGGCGAAGTCATCTGTTCAGTCGTTTAGGTTATTTAGTATGTCTAGAATTGCAAAACAGCCAGTCAATATTCCTAGCGATGTTGAACTCAGCATAACGGGTCGTGAACTTGCGGCTAAAGGGCCTAAGGGTTCTATGTCTTTTACTCTGCATGCTAATGTTGACGTTTCTCATGTGGATAATGTTTTAACCTTTGCGCCAGCAAATAACAGCAAAAGTGCTTCTGCCATCACAGGTACTACGCGTTCTGTTGTTAATAATATTGTTAATGGTGTCGCAACGGGCTTTGAAAAGAAGTTAATTTTGGTTGGCGTTGGTTATCGTGCTGCTTGTCAAGGTCAAAAGTTGACCTTATCTTTAGGTTTTTCACATCCTATTGATTATCCAGTACCCGTAGGGCTCCAAATTGAAACGCCTACTCAAACAGAAATTATAGTACGTGGTTGTGATAAACAACAAGTTGGCCAAGTATGTGCAGAAATTCGTGCATTTCGACCACCTGAGCCTTATAAGGGTAAAGGTGTTAAATATTCTGATGAAACTGTTATCAGAAAAGAAGCTAAGAAGAAGTAGGCGATAATTATGGATAAAAAATCATCTCGTATAAGACGTTCACGTCGTACGCGTGCAAAAATTGCGTCTCTTGGTGTTCATCGTTTATCGGTGCACCGTACGCCACGTCATACTTATGCTCAAGTTTTCTCAAGCGTAACTGGTAATGTCGTTGCTTCAGCTTCTACTCTGGCTGCAGATGTGAAAGCATTAATTAAGTGTTCTGGCAACACGGATGCTGCGGCGACTGTTGGTAAATTAATTGCCGAAAAGGCAAAGGCTGCCGGTATTGAATCTGTTGCATTCGATCGTTCCGGTTTCAAGTATCACGGTAGAGTTAAAGCATTAGCTGAAGCTGCTCGTGAAAACGGTTTAAAATTTTAGTTCGGCACTAGTAGGAGTTTCAAATGGCAGATCCTAGAAATCAAAATTCTGGTGACGATTTACTTGAAAAGTTGGTAGCAGTTAATCGTGTTGCTAAAGTGGTAAAAGGTGGTCGTCAATTCGGTTTTACAGCATTAACTGTTGTTGGTGATGGTAATGGTCGTGTTGGTTTTGGATATGGTAAAGCACGTGAAGTGCCTTTAGCTATTCAAAAGGCAATGGAAAAAGCTCGAGCTAATTTAACTAAAGTAGCTGTAACGAATGGTACCTTACAGTATCCTTTAAAAGGTCGTCATGGAGCTGCTAAAGTTTACATGCAACCTGCATCTGAGGGTACTGGTGTTATTGCTGGTGGTGCTATGCGAGCAGTTTTTGAAGCCGTTGGTGTACATAACGTTCTAGCTAAGTGTAATGGGTCTCGTAACCCAATTAATTTAGTTCGAGCTACGATTCAGGGCTTAACTAGTATGCAAGCACCTGAAGATATTGCTGCTAAACGCGGCAAAACTGTTGAAGAAGTTTCAGGTTAATTCTAATGGCTGCTGCAAAAAAGATTTCTAAAAAATTGAGCGTTACTTTAGTTAAGAGTAAACACGGTAGATTAGCTACTCACAAAGCCTGTATCGCTGGTCTAGGCTTAAGAAGAATGCATCAAACTGTTGAAGTGATTGATACGCCTGAGAATAGAGGCATGGTCAATCGTGTTCACTACCTATTGAAGGTCGAGGAAGTATAATGTACTTAAATACATTGAAGCCTGCTAAGGGTTCAAATAAAGCATCTAAACGAGTGGGTCGTGGTATTGGTTCTGGCTTGGGTAAGACTTGTGGTCGCGGCCATAAAGGTCAAAATTCTCGTACTGGTGGTGGTGTTAGAGTCGGTTTTGAAGGTGGTCAAATGCCGCTTCAAATGCGCCTTCCAAAATTTGGTTTTACTTCACGTGTTGGTCGTTATTCAGCTGAAGTTCGATTAAGTGAAATTGAAATTTCTGGTTTAGAGTCTATTTCTATTGCTTCACTTATTGAAGCTAATATTGTTCCTCACCAAACTAGGAAAGCTAAAATCATTCTATCTGGTGATCTATTGCGTGCTGTTACTGTATCTGCTGGCGTACTTGCCACTAAAGGTGCTAAAGCTGCAATTGAAGCCGCTGGCGGAAAAGTAGAAGTTTAAGATGGCGAGTTCTTCTGCATCAGAATTGGGTAAAAGTTTGTCAGGCGGAAGCCTTAGCGAGCTTAAAAAACGTATCTTTTTTGTTATTGGCGCTTTAGTCGTTTTCCGAATTGGTACATTTATTCCTGTGCCTGGTATTGATCTAGGCGTAATGGCTCAAATTTTTGAGCAGCAGAAAACTGGCATACTAGGCATGTTTAATATGTTTTCTGGTGGTGCTCTTGAGCGGATGTCTATTTTTGCTCTTGGTGTTATGCCATATATTTCTGCTTCTATTATTATGCAGTTAATGACAGTTGCGATTCCTGCCTTAGAACAGCTCAAGAAGGAAGGTGAATCGGGTCGTCGTAAGATTACCCAATATACGCGGTACGGTACGGTTGGTCTTGCTACTTTTCAGTCTATTGGTATAGCGGTTGCTCTATCTGGTCAAAGTGGTGGTGGCGGTGCTTCATTAGTTATTAATCCTGGCCCTTCTTTTATTTTCACCGCTGCGGTTACTCTTGTTACCGGTACTATGTTCTTAATGTGGTTAGGCGAACAAATTACTGAAAGAGGTATTGGTAACGGTATTTCCGTATTAATTTTTGGCGGCATTGTTGCCGGTTTACCGTCCGCTATTGGTAATACCTTCGAATTAGTTAGATCAGGTGAACTGAATTCACTTATTCTCTTAGCTTTATTTGTTGGTGTTATTGGCG
>Ga0138259_1187350_pt1 | contig 11169 bp, 18 predicted proteins | sample RNAA_220151111_FD_105236 | JGI IMG/M metagenome (GOLD analysis project Ga0138259, IMG submission 105236) | Metatranscriptomics of polar marine prokaryotic and eukaryotic communities from Palmer Station, Antarctica after 24hr light incubation -... | ecosystem: Environmental > Aquatic > Marine >...
ATTTAGTTAAGCAATATGTAACAAAATCACAACTTCAACAAAAGTATGGGAGGCCGTGGGAACGCGAACCAGCCCATGATCCAAGGCAACTTCCTGGACGACCCTTAACAAGTCAGACAGAACACGATGGGGCATAACACTATGCACTAGAGTATGGGCATGCTACCAAACATGCAACAGAATAGTACTACCAACAACCAAGGCGGCCAACAACTCTCGTACCTAAATGAATAAAACCAGCAGATGTAGCAGGAGTATGGCGGCCAGAACAGAGGAACACCCAACTAGTTGCAGTATCCTCAAGACAATATGTAACCCCAGATGATGGGTAACTAGTCGATGAGACCAGGCACAGCCTAGCAACAAAACTTCAATGACAACATGTCCCAATCCCAGTACTAGGGAGACCCCAACTAGATGAACATGCAGCGGCAGAATTACAGTCCTGATATGCAGCAGAGGCAGCCTCAGACCCAGCAGCCTTTCAACATGAACATGAACCCCATGATGAATTCCATGGCGCGTGGCATGTCCAACAATATGATGAACCATGGCTACAACTAACCTAACATAATGAGCTAGTCAAACGGCTTTGGCGGCGGATTCTAGCAACAGCAGAATTTCAATCAGACTGGAGGCTTCGATCAGCAGATGAGGCAGACACACCAGCCATTTGGCAATAGAGCGGGTACTCCCATGATGGATAATCAATCTCAATTTGGCGCCAATTCCTACTAAAACTAATAAAATTAACAGTAGAATTACTAGGGAGGTGGGACTAATTATGATCGTAGGAGTAAGGCTTCGGGGTCTTAGAGGAGTGGTAAGACGTACGGCTAGCAGGAGCAGGAGGAAGATATTTCTATTGACCCTAGTTTGTATGGCTGGTTCACCAATCCTGAAAGTATCCCTAAGTCTGAGTTGTCTACTGCGCCAAAGAAACCTAGTCTAGATATTGAGCAGAAAAGGAACGACGAATAGGCAGCTGCTGTAGCTCAGGAAGCCAAGGAGTGGGAAGACCTCAAGGCTCAGCCCTTCTGGAAGCTTGCTTTGTACCTGTAAGATTAAAACAAAGAAGGTTACGTCGCTGAGAAGTTCCCAAGTAAGTGCGATAAGAAGATCGAATCTCTCAACTTCGCCACAGGAGGCAACAGTGAAGGTGGTTTGGAAAAATTATAGACAAAGGTTGCTCTCGTGACTGAATTAGATGCCTACCTGAAGGAGCAGGCTATGCTGAGTTTAAACGAAACAGACAGACTTGAGATCATTAACAAGTACAAGGTCACTCTCAGTGGACTCAGCAGGAATCCTAGCGCCATGCAAGAATTTGAAGGTGGAGACAACGACGAGGAGGCCAAGGAACAACCTGCGGCGTCTACTAGTCTGCCACCTCTGGCCGGTTAATCGTCTTCAGCGACTGGGTTAGGAGCTCCTCAAGCCTTGGCAACAGGCGGCAACTCAGCTGTAGATCTCTCTAGACCAATGGCATCAAACCCTTCCTCGAATGATCTCGCCAGAGCTGCTACGAGCGGGTTAGACTAACATCCTCTTCCCAGCCAAGCTGTCCTCCAAGGTGCTGGTGAAGGTGACCTACTCTAACCACCTGTCTCTGAGAATTCTTCTAATCAAGAATGGTTCGATTTCAGCAGATTCGACAATGATTTAAAGACTAAGCCTGTCCGCAAGCAAATACCTGCAATTGTCGAGACAGAGGAGAAAGTGCCTGAACTAACTAAAGGCCAAGCTGTCCAAACGATCACCAAAGTGTTTCAAAAGATCATGAGGGCTTACCTTTTCCACAAAAAGAACTTCCTCAACAATTTCAAGAATTATAAAAAGCGACAAGTCCCCAAGGAATAACTTAAGAGTCAGCTAGAGAAATACACCAGCCAAAACGGTCAGAGCCTAGGTATCGATGATAGCGAGATCGAAGCCATCTTTTTCATCATGGACGGGCACATGAACATTAAACCTAAGAAGGGGTTATAAATAAACTATATGTTATTCTACAACTACTTTAAGCTTTTCAGCGGAAGAAGGGTGAGAGAGATGCAATAAGTTATGCAAAAAGCACGCTCCGACCCATCCAAGCTAACCGAGTACGATTCAGAACTCAGGACTATGGCTAAGATTATGCAGGATATCAAGAATGAAACTGGTGACACTTGGAGGCCAATCAGTCAGTTTAACGACATCCGTAACATGCCTCAGTACTTCACAGATCCTGACAAGCCCATCGAAGTGCCCAGTAAAGGATTTTACACCAAGTTTTATTAACCGCGTGAGCTCAAGCAGCAAGAGAAACAGCGTCTATTTGAGAAGTTCTTGAAGACGAAGGGACCTAACACTAGCGCTCCCATGATTAACCTAGAACTTTTCCAGGAGTACTACGGAATCGAGGAAGAAATGCCGCCTGAGATGGTCTCAAATGACGATTTCAGATTCATCTGTCAGATTATTTAGCTATCTGACTCACCTCCTCTCAACCTTGATAGCTTCTACAAGAATTTCCCCATGGAACTGAACAAGAGAGACTTATTATAGGATGATGGCAGACAACCTCAAGCCAAGCCTAACCAGAACCAGTATGGTTTCTAGCAGCAGCAGCAAGACCAGTCAATCTCCATAAGTAATAATTAGGCGGCCCCTTAGCGCTAAATCGTTTGCAGCGGCTCGTAATTCGAACAAACAGTCTTCGGCATGTTCCAAACCTAAAGCCAATTCTAGGAAATCTGGTAGGAAGGTTAGAACACTCTTCGTAAACTGAGAAGGCAGTTCTTGGTTGGAAATTAAGAGTTTAACTTAGGCAAATTCATGGTTGAATTGAGCTTCAGCATGCAGCAGACTCTGAGACTGGAGAACTTCTTTTTAGGCGTGAAGATGCATCTGCAAGCTACTGAACCTAACTTCTCACCTGCTGACAAGAAGATCGGCAAGGCTATGGTCGATGGAGAGGAGTCATGCAAAGAGTATTTCAGGAAACAAGCCTTAAGGTTCGTCAAACCAGGATTCAAACTGTATATCACTGAGAGCGTTCCTGGGGGAAATAAAAGGAAAGAAGTCCATGGCGGCACTGGCCTCATGTCTAGTGACTGCATTGAATACTTGAAATAGTCTGAGTTAGTCCACAAGCTTGTAAATGGCCAAGCGGTATCCTATTAGCCAGACACGCTTTAAACAGCAGAATTCTAGGCTCTTCTATAAGAGTTCGCTATGCTGACTTAAATCGCCCCTGAGAACCAGCAACACGATTAAGACGACGAAGAGCAGCGTCGGTCCGCCTACTATGAGCTTCTGAATGACTACAAATACTTCAAGAGGAAGTATGATGAGAACGACACCGGGATGATCAATATCACTGAGCTGTCTGAAGACTTCTACGAGTTCGCCGGGGACTAGCGCCACATTGACAAGTTGATTGACAAAACATACCGATTTATGAAAAACGTCGCTAATAACCAATATACGCTTGATGGTATGTCAGCCCCTGTTACTTTTGAAGAGCTCTATATGAAATTCCTGAGGAAAAAGGCTGACGGCAAAACTTCTTCGTAATAAGTGTCCTTAAAAAGAGTTGGATAGGAGATGTCTACTCTGGACAGACAAGCGAAAAAGAAAAATCAAGCTACTTACAGCTGCGTCCACGAATACGATTTCCTGGGCTGGTTCACTTCTGAAATTGACAAGACTGGCGAGTTGATGGACTACGACATTCTAGATATTTTCATCCATTATATGTGCACTGACCCACAGAAGAAGAACATGCTCGTCACCAGTGCAGTCATCCAGAATTACAAGACCATCGTGCTCCAGAGACTGACGTATGAAGAAAGAATATTTGAGAGCAATCTCAAACAAGATTCTGAAGTAGTACAGCAGATGTACTAGGAGTATCAGAAACAGTTCCTTGATAATGTGCTAGACGCCCTCATAAAGGAGTCACTGGATCCCAAGGACTACTTCGTTGTGGATGCTGAAATGAATAGCACAGAGTTCTAGCAATAGTTAGAAGGCGCTCCAATGTCCCTCTCGACAGGAGTAGACTTGGATAAGTTAAAGATTTACTACGAGGCCTAAGGAGGCTACTAACAATAAGTGACTACACTAAAGAGAGGTCAAGCGTTCTAGGTCAACGTCAAGTAGGTCGTGATTGACTTGGAAAACTTGTAATTCAAGCGTAAGTCTAGACAGCACCTGTGCATCAGTCTCAAGAAGTAATTAGACTCAAAAGGTGCTACTCTTGAAGATGCGCTCAGAGAGATTAAAAAGGGCAGAGACCTCAGCAAGATGTTCCTGCTATTTGAAGAGCTGGAGACGATCTTTAAGCTTTAGAACTGTACATTCTAGAGAGACTAGCTCTAAGAGATGTGGGACACCTACCCCAAGGACGTTTATCAGTAAGTTACAGCCAGAGAGATAGTAGACTCGTACTTCAGGATTACCTCATAGATTTCAACCGAATAATCTGCTGGCAGCGCGTAGGAGCACCTAATGAAAATGAGAGTAGTTGACGCCACGAGATACTTCCACAAGAATCCTAAACAAATCATCATTGAGATTGCCAACATCATCGAGATGAGGCAGTTCACCAACTTCGGAGAGTTCCTGACTGACATAGAGATGGAGCCAGACTCTGGCCTGATTAGGAGGCAGGACCTCTATTAAATGTTCGAAAGAGTGTTTGGCAAACTGAAGAATAACAGCCAGCAGCTAGGGCATGGAGACATGCTCGACATCATCGAGTACGCTGACAAACACAAGACAGGGCACATCAGCATGAATTACATCAGAGATGAGATCAACAAACACATGAAGAACCCCGATAACCACGTAGTTTTGAACTATAACTCTTATGGCTTGAATGAGGAATTCCTGGAGATACTCCACGATAGGCAGTGCTAAGGAAATGACCAAGTCTACCATGAGAATTTAGAGCGAGCGCCTATTATGGACGCACCTGAGGTCTACAGAGACACCATGCTCTACGATATCTTCGCTGGCGTATAACTCAAGTCAACTAGGAGGATGCTCACTGTGTCTCAATACTTAGGTGATGTCATTAGCCAGCCAATGAAGAGGAACGAACTGTCTTAGAAAGAGTTCAGAATGGCGCTTAACCTGCTTAAAGTTAACGGCAGTGATGACTCAATCGATGGTGTGTACGAATACATTCAGAAAAGGCTCGTTAACCAAATGAAATCTGCATTCTCACCAGAGACCACTGGGATGGTCGATTAAGAATACATCGCTGAGCTGACGACACCCGTGAACGATATTTGTAAAATTCTAAAGGCAGACCTTGCATGTAACGAGAAGAGAACTGAAATTAAGTAGGCTATCATGAAGCACCTTGCCCTGCATGTCGCTAACAACAGGACTCCTGTGATGGAAGCTTTTGAGAAAAACGAAGACTACAAACGTACCCAGAGGATCCCTAAGGAGTAATTCGGCAGACTTCTAACGGATAACCTGAGCCTTCAGCCCTTCGTGACAGTGAACATAGTAGAATTCCTTAAGGAGAACTATAACCATTCTGACACGGCCCAGTTCACCCTTGACGAGTTCATTTTTGACCTAAAAGAGGGAGCTAACCAGCACCGCCCTAAGGTAGAGATTTACATGACAAGGGAAGAAAAAGATTTTGCTTAAGAGAAAATGCGATAGAAAGACTTAAGGGAAAAAGACCTTAAGAATGGAGGCACGGGTACCCTGGCTCTTGGCGCTACTCTCGGCCAAACTAGTATGAGAGCTCCTAAACGTGCAGAGAAGGAGCCCGATTTTACCTCATGCCGCTCTTCGGATAAGAATACTTTCTTTAATGGTAGTGTAAGAGCGTTCAAGGTCAACATGCTCGAAGACAAGGATGGCTATAGGACGATCCCTGACGCAACAGGCGCAGGGACCTGGGTCGATCACTAAGATGTTGAGCCGATACTCATTGACACTTCTTTTGGAGGAACTGGTGGTGGTCTCGAGTTCACTGACCGAATCAATAAAACAATCAAAATGACGCGCAGAAGAGGGAAAACTATTGAAAAGTTCTTCTAGAAGTACGGACTCGTCTCTCGTGAAGACGGTAAGAGGTACATCCTATAGTCAGATTTCATCAAGGCCAACTAAGACCTTCTTGGGCCTCGCTGGAACCCCCAAGTTGACTAGACTATGTGCATTCAATTGTTCCAAGCTTTCGACTCCGCCTGCCAAAGAGTGCACCTGGAGCAAGAGCAGGACTAGATCAGGATGGGTAACAGTCTGACTCTTAACGATACAGACAACCTGAAAGATAAGCTGAAGCCCAAGCAGGTGAAGGTATTGATCGTAGATGTGGGTAACATTTATTATAACAACTCCACTATTAGTCTAGGACATGATGAAGCTATGACACTCGCTGAGGTGCATAAGTTCCTGTTCCAGAAGGGCCACATCCAAGACTTATAGGAGCTATTCAATTTCTACAACTTCGCCAAGTGTGCTACTTGCCCAATTTAACAGTTGACAAACCTGCTGGTGGACCACCTGAAGGTGACAGAATCGCCTTACCTCCCTCTTCATATAGTTGAGATCTTCCTACAGAAATACACGGATTATAACTAGGTGAGCACGATGGAAGACCCCAACGACGTGCAGAAGGCACATGATGAGAAGATGGCCAGGAAGGAAGAGAAAGCCAAGGCGAAGGCTAAAGCAAAAAATGAAAAGAGAAAATTCTAGCTTCCGGAGAAGATGAAGAAGGTGCAGTAGATACACTGGTATAAATTCTTTACAGACCTAGCTTACTAGCACAGGAACTTGGGGATGAAGGATTAGTGGGCAGCTGTGTTTGCAGAGAATGTCACTAAGTCTCTTATGAGGAAGCACGTTACACAAAACGCCAAGATGCCCTTCAGAGACGATGAGATCGAAAGCTTGATGAAGGACTTTTTCACACAGAACAAAAGACAGGGAGATACTGACTAGATCGACTTCGGAACGTTCTAGTACTCTCTCTAGCAGCTCACCTTCCATGAGACAAATGAAAATGAGGTAGAAATCAAGGTTTTCTTCAACAAGTGTTCAATTTAGGATCTGGGCTTCGGAGATAGAGCGTAATTCTAATCAAACTCGCTGAAAATCGACGATCGTGATATCGAAAAGTCCCCACAGAACCCCTATCCAATGAACTAATTCATAAGCGCCTTTGAATTCCTAGGCAGAAAGCCAATCTCACAGCTCTATCAGGAGGTTGTGGACAAGATCTACATGGCGAGCAAGTACTTGAACATTTCCATTGGTGGAACAAGAATTGCCTATATGTTTGATGTAGTCGACCAGGAGAAGAGATAGAAGTGCTCTCTCTAAGGCTTCACTGAGTGCATCTGCGGCCTACTGGACGAAAGCTGGCTTGCTCAGGGTGGTAAGTCTGACCACTAGCTCAACGTCATCAACAGTGACCTTGAGTTCCTTGCCACTAAGTATGTAATCGAAGAGAGCTTACAGGGCGGTGTCTCTCAAATCGAAATCTCGTACCTCGGCTTCTTAAACGACTATAATATGATCGAACAGAGAGGCCTTGGTGCTGGCAACCACGAGGCTTTCATCACCGACCGTTTCACAGTTAGAGCCATGAACAAAAAGTTCAACGCTGCTCATAAGTCTGAAGCTGGTAAACACATAGATGGGCTAAACCCTAAGATTAAAGGGCTTTACCTTGAAATTAAGAATCACATCGAGAACAAAGATAACACATCATTCTTCATCGATTCCTTGATCCTGAAGGACGGGAAGAGCCCCAAGGAAGGATTCACCAGTATCATAAACATTGGCAAAACTCTGAAGAATTTCGAGTGGGAGATAGGCACTCAGGAGCTGAATTAGATAACGTCCGTGCTGAGCACCAACTTCGAGACAGATTACTCCTACGTAGAGATGATCAGTCTATTGTTCGGACAAGAAAAGATGCGTGTTGTCATGGAGGCTAACAACATATCACAAGAAGGTGTTAAAGTCGGATAATAATAAAAAGTCAAGACAGCTAACTTATCTATCCGTGACGGTCTGAAAGACAAATTAGAGCTTAACTGCCATACCATGAACGCCTATGTCCACCATTAGACCCGTGGCGGTATGGTAATTTAGGCTTAAGAGGTGTTCAGAATCCTTAAGTAAGTCTCCATCAGCGTCAACCAACAAGACGTCCAAGACCTCTAATCGTACCTAGCGGCCAAGTAGACCAAGCTGAAGGCAATTACTTGGCAGAATTTCCTGAACGATTTTAACATCAGGATCGACTCCTCTAGGCTTCTCCTGGATATCATCCACCATCTTGACAGGAAGAGAGTCAACCTAGATACGTTCACTCTTGACACAGAGTTCGACTCCCACGACTTACTAGAATTGCTTAAGAGAGCTGACTTCAAGTTCCAACCTGGACAGAACATTACTTACGAGAAGCTTTTCAGCCTGATGAGCGAGCGCAATACTAAAATTTCAAAGGCAGCCCTACAGAGGATTCTGTCTCAGACCTAGGAGAACATAGAGATCGCAAAGACAGGCAAGGGTAAGCCCAACAGTACTCTGCTAGGACCTGCTCCACCAGCAGTCACTCATTTCTGTGAAGAGATTATCCGTAATGACATTGACATAGAACAGGCTTTCCCCAACGCCAAGAGGACTAAAATGATTCCTCTGATGGACTTCATGAGCTTCATCACTGAGAATAAGTTGACTTAGACTGAGTAAAGTTTGAGGTAAATTATTCCATTCTTCATAACCGACTCTCAGAACGAGAAGGCACTGAACTTAAAGAAAATAATTGCTTACATTAGAGTGATTGATAAGAATTACGGACAGCCCTTGAGTAACGTGCAGACAGCTAAGAAGGTGGTTAACAATTACCCTCACTTCGTCAAGACTATCCTAGGTAAACTAAATCTCTATATGTAAGAAAGGAACATGAGCAAGTAGACTCTATTCGATGATCTGGATACCGACAATAACGGCTTCGTAGAAGAGAATGAGCTCTAAGACTACTTCAAGCAGCGTCAGGTCGTACCAGGCATCACTGAGGACCAACTGACGAAGCTATTTAAATTCCTAGACACCAATGGAGATGGCTCTATCTCAGTCAACGAGCTATGCATGCTTCTCCAAGGTACCGAGATCAGCCTGGCAGATCGACTTAACGATTTTAGTAAAGATTTCACCAACAAGCTAAGGTCTGAGATCGCTGAAGTGTTTACACAGTTAGACACCGATGCCCCTTATGGCAAGCTGAACGTCAAGGAGCTCATGTAAATGTTCGTCCCTCAGATGCCAGATAATGGGATCACCGAGGACAGGGCCTAAAGTGTCATTGCCGAGATGGACAAGAATGGCGACAATATGATCGACAAGTCTGAGTTCGTTAACTTCGTAGAGGCAAAACAGAAGCTCTCTATCCTGACAATGGACGACGCCATGGAAGACATGAGATCCCTTTACACAGAGCAGATCGCATCTCAAACTGAAGGAGGAGAAGCCAGCCAGACGCTTAACAAAGCTCAGCTCAAGACTCTCATTATGAAAGTAGGCCACAAGTCTGTGACTGTGGATGAGGTCGCTCGACTGTTCAGAGAAATGGACACCAATGATAACGGTGAAATCGATATTGATGAGTTCATGGCGTTCATCTATATGGCTGACAAGGTCAAGACCAACGACCACAGGACTAAAGACACAGTTTTCCACATCAGGAAAGCCAGCCTGAAGCTCAACAAGACCGACATCATGAAGCTCTTCAGTGACATGCCCATGAGTATGAATCCTTCTTTCAGTCAGAAAGAGGTGGAGAAGAGGCTCAAGCATAAGCCATCAAGCAGCCTGCTGCCTGAGTTTGAGACAAACACAATGCAGTATAAGGACATGGCGAAAATAGGCCACATGCAGACTATGACCCAATAAAACTTCATAAACGAGAATATGCCCAAGAATGCCATTGAAGTGCAAATCGTCCCTGGAGACCTATAGAATATCCCTATGCCTAAACTCGGAGGTGCTAACAAGCAGATGCCTACTCACGCAGAGTTGAGAGTGGTGATCTTCGATTACAGTAGGAAAGTGTTCCTGTCTAATTTCGTGATAGTGGCAGCTAACCCGATTGACGTCAAGAAATAATAATCCAACTTCTGCACGTCTAATTGGAAAATTGAGGAAATCCAGAAGACTTTCATCGCGTGTACGCAGAATACAGATCCTGAGGCAGTGCATTTAGTGTTCGAATTCGCGGTCTACTGCCAGATGGCTAACTCTCAGGAGACTTAACAAATCTCTGTCTGCTGGGCCTCCTTGCCTTTCGCTGATGCAGCACAGGCTAAAGACAGTCACAAGTTAGAGCTTTTTGGAGGAAGTCCCTTTAATAAAACTGATCTACCCACAGAAGGAGTCCCCAAGCCTACTAATAGTTTCCTATCCAGAATTGGTATCGGCAGCAAGAACAAGGACCCTTCCCGTTTCATCTCTGTCAAAACGACCCAATTCGTCAAGATGAAGCCTGACCTCAAGCACGAGATCAGTGTGCTGCCCAGCAATTGTCTGGTCCTAAAGCCTCTCGTAGGATTTGCTAAAGCATTCAGGATTCACTGTTTCAACAAACTTGAGAAGACTCAGCAAAATAATGTCTGCCCTCAGCAAGGCCTCACGATCAGGCAGTTCGCTAAGGTCTACGATTGCCCTGAGATCCAGAGAGCCATCAGTGAGTGCTGGGAGCCCATCGCCTCGCTGCCAAACTAGGCCCCGGACAAGGTAGTGGCTGATTTCGTCGCCAGCCTGTACTCTCTTATCTATAAGGATGAGATGCAGTTCGACCACGTTTACCCCACCAGGTCTGCTCCCAGCGATGCCATGAGGAAAATCAGACTCCAACTCGCTAAAGAGGCGCTACTTGGTAAGCTGTCTCAGCAACAAAGATTGACAATAATGGATAAGACCAAGCTTGATGTAGAGGCTACTAAAGCGCTTGATGGGATCAAACTCCAGATGGAAAAAGGCAAAGGAATCTCTGAGGACTGCCAGCCTTTCTCTGTATCTGAACTTGGCCCTGTAAGCAGCGGTAATTAGATTTAAGGTTTGGACGGGCACAAGTAGCAGAAGCAAGATGAGTTCGAGTCTCTGTGGAACAGGAGGAACGGGCCAATGTGAATGATTATAACCTAC
>Ga0138259_1074995_pt1 | contig 11161 bp, 1 predicted proteins | sample RNAA_220151111_FD_105236 | JGI IMG/M metagenome (GOLD analysis project Ga0138259, IMG submission 105236) | Metatranscriptomics of polar marine prokaryotic and eukaryotic communities from Palmer Station, Antarctica after 24hr light incubation -... | ecosystem: Environmental > Aquatic > Marine >...
ATGCTAGATAATTTATTGGTATAATTTATTGGTAGAACTCAGCCTATATATACACACACACACATATATATATATATATATACATATATCGATGTATATGGCTGTGTGTGTGTGTGTGTTTCTGTCTTTACGCCTGTCTTTCACGCTCTTTCTGTCTCCGACGCCGTCTCCTTCTCGCCGTATCTCTCTCTCTCTCACGCGCGTTCTCTCTCTCTCTCTCTCTCTTTCCACCCCACAATTCTGCTACTGTAGTTTAGGGATTTCGATATGCAATAAGAAAGTGAATTCAAATCGCTTTCTTCTGTTTTTCACCGCAAGACACGAGCGTGTGAATCAATTTTTAGCGCCGCCTGATGTTGCGCAGCCATGCTAAAGCAATGGCTTTGGCCTTAGCCGATAGATTCGGAGGAGGATTGCCCGACGCGCGAGGTCCACCCTCTGAATCCGATGAGGTATCATCATCGCTGACGTCGTTGACTTGCGCAGCGCGCCCACCTCCACCACGGACTTGCTGCAACCATTTCTGAGCTATGGCCTTGGACTTCGGTCCTAGTTGCATACCACTGGTTCCGTCCTGCTCCCCGTCGCTCGAGTCGTCGTCGCTGATCTCCTCTGCGCGACGGGGTGCTGGACGGCTATCGCCCTTCCGAACTTTGCCCAACCACATCTTTGCCATGGTCCTGGTCTGTGCGGACATGGCAATGACAGGCCTATCGTCTTTGCCCGATTCCGAATCGTCGTCTGAAGAGATGTCGCCTCTGGTAGGCTTGCTCTCCTGCGTTGGTGCTGCGTGTCTGATCTGACCACGTGCATTGGCCAACCATTTTCTCGCGATTTCCTCCGATGCGTGCGAGAGTTTCGGCTTAGGACGTCCGTCATCGTCGTCACTGTCGCCGCTATCGTCATCTGATGAAATGTCGAGGCCACCTTGTGCACGATCAGGCAGGCCGAGTCTCCTCCGAGTCTTGGACAGCCATCGTCGTGCCACTGCCTTTGCCATTGCATCGAGTTCGAATTTGTCGTCCTTGTCGGAATCTGAGTCGGTACCTTCATCGTCGCTGATGTCTTGTCCGTTCCCAAAGTCCTCGGGAAAGGCTTCGCCCTTGGCAAGAGCCTCGAGCTGTGCGCGGGGAGACATTGTTTGCCGGAGCTGTTGGATGATCCAAGGCTTGTTTGCTTCAAAGAAGCGGTGCCGGAACGAGTCGCTGGTAATATCAACACCAGGACCGCCACCGCCGCCACCGCCGCCAAATCCGCCGCCATTCCAATCTGGAAGATCAAGTGCTCCCTTATCCGGGTCGATCAACATGCCCGTGTCGTCGATGTCGGCAATTTGTAGCTTGTGACGCCAAAGCACCCGGTATCCGACGTATATGCACAACCAATGAATAAGCTTCATGAAAGCGAACGTCAAGCAGATAACGAAGGGAAGCATCTTATCAGCAAACGGATTATACGGGGGGCGAGTCTTGACATGATCTTGTTGCCTAAGCAGGCACTCAATTGACATGACAGTCAGACCAAGCCCCGCAGTCGCCACACTCACAATGAAGTAATACTGTGACGAGAAGCACAGAAGATCCAGAGAACGGATGCCTTCATTGATGCTTTCGTCTTCGTTCGGATCCACTGACTTCCATCGAAACTGGCGCTTCGTGTAGCGATGCCTGCAATACTTCATGTAGTCGTATACCTTCCACCCATGATAAAGTTCTGTGACGTTGTGCAAGAAGAGATCCTTCACCATAAGGAAAGGGATCATTACGAAAGCAAACATGTAGAAATACTTGAAGTCTGTCACAAGAATGGAATATTTCTCGCCAAGCTTCATGACTGGCTCTGTCCACATTACAAATAAGATAGTAAAGGGAGAGTACAAATTGCAAATAGCCTCGGCTGAGTAAGAGACATAAGATCCGATGATGTCCTCCACTGGAGATTTAATCTCTTCTTCATCTTCATCACCCCATATACCTCCATCCATATCATCGTCTGCCTCTTCATCCCTGAGGGCTTCCTGTTGCGCCCGGTACTTTTCATAGATCCTCATGATCCAGTCCACCTTCTCAAGGGCAGACCCTATTCCGGGATCGATATACACGCGTTGTGCGATAGCAAGGAAACTGTCCAAGAAGAACCCTTGTATGAAATCCATAAGAGAGGCCGCACCCATAGTTGCCATTCCAACTACAAGATCAATAACAATGTCGTGAGGGACCACGATCATAACTTGTCCAAGCACTTCTTCCAAGAATGCCGAATAGAATAGTCGGAAAAGGACTAATATCATAAGTGAAGCATAGATATTTTCAGCGAAGACCGACGAGAAGGAATATTCAAACAGGATTAAACAGACCATCGCTGTAACGAAATACGACAGGATGATATGCGACTGTTGCCAAAGAGCTGGCATCCAATTTTTCGTCTCGGAGCCCTGCGTTGTTGTTACTTCCTCGACTTCTGTTGATTCTTTGTTCGGAACCAAAAGTCTTGCCGACTGATGCATGATGTAGCACCCGACTGTAAATAAAGCTACTGCAAACCTTCCCTGTTGTACGAAGTCCCATTCTTCCCGATCACTCTCGTCATACGGATCACCCAAGAAACCAAATTCTGCGTTTTCTCTTGTCAAGAATTGTAAGCTCAAATCATTCCGTAAGAAGAAAATATTCAAGAACAGAATGATGAAAAAGAGCGGCAAGATTGCGAAGATGAAGCCAGCGGTAGGAGGCAGAACCGTCAAAGCGAAGTATGAACGGAATCTGAACGCTGGAGGGGTACTTAAACGAGTCATCAGTCGATGGAATGCCCAGAAGATAGAAGCAAAAACGACGGTGAGAGCACCCATAATGACAAATAATGTCAAATACACTTCGTCGTCAAACGCAAAACTGTTGAGGCATTCGAACCATTCAAGACCGTGGTATTCCACATCAAGAGAGTAAGTCCTTTGCTCGATATCAGACTCATTCGTAACCTCTCGGAATCGATCAAGCTCGACAAAAACCTTGATAATTTGTTTTTTGGTTTTGGTCACTTGGAAGAATTGCACTCTCAGTTTGACGTTTCCAGGCACACCAACTGCTAGCATTATGGGGTCAACTACCTCAGGATAATTAATAGTTGCTTTCGTCAATGCTTTGGTGTTCTTCAACCTCTGAAATTTTTTCAGATCCCTATAATCATTCTGATTATAAGCGTCGAGTGTGATGTAGAAGAGGGTGGCGCCCTGCGGTTGGGAGAACCATCGTTTCGGTACTGCAGTCTTTTCTATTTGCTCCTCATATACACATTGGAATGTCCAGGAACAGTAATCTTGGGGTGGATTAGGTCCCAGCAATTCATCCGATGTTGGTGATCTCGACGGAATGAATCCCAAATACGGATCGATTTCTTTGGTTGTCGTACTCGGCTTCAATTTGCATCCCTGACCATCATTAGAAAGTTCGTCTCCGATTGAGCCAAGTTCCCGGCTTTCGAGGAGACGGAACAAATACATATGCGAGTCCCAACCCTTGCATGCTGAGAAAAAGGGGAGGTATGGGAGTATAATCAAATTTTTATCTCCCGAACCAACCAGCGGATTCATTCCTTCGTCATCCAATCCCTTCGAGCTCCACTCTAGTGGATAGGCAACGTCAGGTTTTAAGCCAACACCCTTCACCCTCCCTTCAGAGTTAAAAGGCTGAGGAAGGAGCGGAATAGAGCTGTTTGTGGTGACGAAGTCAATCCAGGGCATCGTTTGGAAATTCCAGAATTCTTTTTTGTCCTCATCGTACAGAGAATTTTTGAACGCGGATTCGACATTCAGTGCAACATTCAATTCTGTATTTGCGCTGTCCAATGCAATAAAGAATTGCTTAGAGCATGACCTACTGTCCAGTTCCCTTATATCCATTTTCATCTCGTTGTATCACACACGCCGAATCTACAGCCCTGCGTTGTGCTTGCGCACTGGCACAATCTGTCATGTTGAAAGTCGCTGGGTCGTATACTTTGCAATCTTCATTCGATGTTTCATAGTCTGCGCGAGAAGGAAAGAATTTCTCAACAGTCATAGTGTTCTTGAAGGAGGTAAAATTCTTGTTCCCGATAAATCTGCCATGGAAAATCTCAATTTCAACTCGGAAATACAGCTCTGTGTGAGCACTGAGAGAGAATTGCAGGATACCATGCTTGTCTACTTCCTCACGGCCAACCCAAGAGCCATCATATTCTTGGCAAATATTGCCATCCGCATTTTCATCTTGCGTGAAATCCAAATTTTTGGTAAAATATTCGCATCCACCCTCGTTGGGTTTGGCTCCCATACCGTTCGATCCATACTGCTTGTGAACACGGATCGGCTGCGTCTTGTTGAAGAAGTAGAGAGCAATTTCAAAGTGTTTTTCGTACTCAAGCTCTTCAGGGATATTTCTAAAATCAAGATTGAGCTTTGCAACACCAAATGCTTCAATATATTCCCACTGTGTAGTATCAGATTTCTTGGATGGGTTCTTCAGATCCTCTTCGAAGTTGTACCTTGCTTCCAAAAGTCCTTTCGTTACACACAGAGCTTGCGCGTCATCATCTTCTGGAGTGGTTTTCCAGCATGTCCATTTGAGCATACAGTAGGAAAGGTCAGCATCGAAGCTTGAATTGCTGTAGTATGGCGATACACGGCAGATGCTTCCCAAGCCTGGGATACGGTCACAGTCATACTCACTCTTGGCACCTTCGGTTGAGGTGGTTCCAATGGGACATTTTGTGACTAGAGGAGATGCTGACGTACTTCCTTCTGGACAATAGTATCCAGGAGAACAAGGCATCAGATTCCGAGTGTTGAAGGAAGTACCCTCCGGGCATCCATATCCAGGTTCGCACAGAAGTTCATATTGTGTTTCAGGAGTGGTTCCAAAGCTGCAAACATAGCCAGGTGGACAACTCCAATCAAACTGATTTTCAGAATTGGTCCGTGGTCCACATACATATCCTTCCGGACAAGGCGAGCTAATATTGAGCGTTGTCATGCCTGCTACACTGCACACAACTCCAGGAGGACATGGCTCGCAAATTGACTCATCAGTCAAGCCCTTCCTTGTTGACCACGTTCCCGTTGGGCAGAAAACGCAACTCACACTATCCATGAGAGACCGATAAGTACCAGCTGCACACGGTCCAGGAGCCGTTGTTCCATCCTGTTGACAGGAGTGTCCTGACGGGCAGTCCATACATTGTACCGTGGCCATGGTTGCCGTGAAAGTTCCCGGCGTACATGGGACCTCTATGACGCTGCCAGGCCGTGACACGTAAAAACCTGGACGAGCTGCCGTGGGTGATGACACCCCAGTACCACAGAAGTAGCCCCTGGGGCACGGAGCAGTCCCTTGTGGGGAACCAGTTGCCGTCTCGCAGTAAGTGCCCTCTACACAAATCTGCGCCGTATCCAACCGGCCAGGTACAGTTCTGTTCGTCTTAACCCCCATCAGGCAATATGTTCCTGGGGTACAGGGGCTTGGTTTTGGTTCAAGCGCTGAAGAAGCATTTGAAGTGAGCGTTCCTTCGCCGCACCAGTAACCAGCCGGGCAAAGTTTCGACCATGTTGCTTTCCCCGTCTCGTCGCACACATACCCGGCGGGACACATTCTGGGAGTCAACAGCCCGAACGTGGGACACATCCGACCAAGTGGGCAAATATTGCAAATAGACTGGGCGTAGTTCTCGTTGAACGTGCCCGGCTTACAGGGCAGCGGCTCCACATTGCCAACACGGGGGCAGAATGTTCCTGGCGGACACGCCTTGACCATTCCAGGCGAGTACTGGGGACAGTGGAAACCAGAAGGACACGGACCCTGTCCATGCGGTGTTTCTGAGCCCGGGCTGCAGTAGTATCCCGGGAAGCATGGCTGAGGCGTAGTGAAGTTCAATAGGATAGACACACTTGTGACTGCTCCTGCAGCGCAGTAGAATCCCTGGGGACAGGGGAGTGGTCTCTTCTTGATAGTCACATCCTTTGCATTGCTTGTCTTTGTGCCCGCGAAACAGTAATGCCCAGGAGGGCACGGCTTTGAAGGTACAACAAGTCCTGTCCTGTCACACACATAACCAGGCGGACAATCCTGTGGGAACGGCATTCCAAAGTCTGGACAAATAGATCCAATAGTGCTACGTTTGCACATTGGCTGACCTGTCCTGTCCTGGTACAAGCCTGGAGCGCACAAAGTGAAATTGTAGAGACCATTCGCTGGACAATATGCTCCAGCAGGACACGTTACTATTTCGCCACCGACACAAAAGCTGCCAATCGGGCAAACTCGGTAGTGGAAGAGCAATCGCTCAGTAGTGAAATCGATTCCGTTGTTCGAGGCCGCAACATCGATGCTTCCAGGAGGTTGAGGCGGGGACAAACAAAAGATTGTGTTCTGGGAAAGAAAAACGGCCTTGACAACCTTTGCTCCGAACCGGCAGCTGAGCGCGGTCGAGTTGAAGAAATTCGAGCCGGTCAGAAATACCGGAGTATCGCCTACATCAAGACCGAAATTTGGCAAGAGCGTACGGATAGTAATTTCCGCCTGAAACATAAACGCCTTACCAGACTTGGTGAAGTCGAGCCTATTCGAAGAAGCTTCGAAACTTGTCAAACCAGGGCTCGAGGAAGGAGCTCGGCACTGGAAACTTTTCTCAGAGATAAAATGTCCAGGCACTACAACAAGACCAAATCTGCAGGTCAGGCCAAATACATTTCTGACTCCAGAGCCTTCGACTGTAACAATTGTGCCTCCGCGAGTTGAAGGACCCACGGAAGGTAGAATTTTCTTGATTTCTAATTGTTCATAAAAGAGGTATTGAGAATCTGAGAAACTGAAATCAACAGCATTACCACTGATCTCAACAGTGACAACGCCTGGTCTACTGTAAGGTGTCCGACAAGTAATCAGGGACGGGGTCACCCATTTGCCAAAAGCCAGAACGGAGCCAAATTTACACCGAAGATCGGTGGAATTGCCGAAGTGGTCGCCAACCATCGTCACAATAGTCTGGCCATTCGTCGGACCTGATGAAGGGATCAGTGTCCGAATCATGGGGCGTTCTGAATATACGAATTGCACACCGTTTGCTGTGAAGTCTCTTTTGTTGTTTGAGACTTCCACAGACGCGTATCCATTATCATATTGAACTGAATTGCACACAAGTCGAGACGGGGACAGGAATCGAAGTATTGGTACCACTGTTACTCCGAATCTACACACCAAAGAAGACGAATTCACGAAATTGGTTCCAAAAACCGTCACTTCGGTATTGCCGGAATTTACTCCACTGCTGGGCGCGATTCTAGAAACGGTAATTTCGGTATAGTAATCGAATTTATTGCCCTGCGTTGAAAAATCGGCGTTGTTGTTTGAAACTTCCAAATCCGCCTCACCCTCGTGACCTTCTGGCGAAGTGCACCATATCTCCTCTGGTGAAATCCAGGTTGCCACGACTACAGTATCTCTAAATTTACATCTCAAAGTGAGAAGATTCAAAAACCCGCTACCACGAATGTTCACCTGTGTGCTGCCCGTCGCGGGACCGCCAGGTGGGTCGAAATGAGATATTACAATTTCGTGATACAGAAATGAAATCCCAGTGTCAGTAAAATCCTGTAAGTTTTGCGATATTTCAAAGGAAACAGCTCCAGAATTCTTCCATATAGGGGCATTGCAAAGAACCAAATTTGAATCAATAACGCTTCCTTCCACGATGTATGATCCAAATTTACAGTGCAAAGGAGCACTCTGAAAGTTAGACCCGAAGACCTGCACGAGCGTCTGTCCCTCTAGTGTACCAGTGGATGGCAGGAGTGAATTAAGCAGCTGACGCTGATGGTAAGAAAACTTCTTCCGATTTTTGGTCCAGTCTACTTGATTTGCAGATAGCTCAACAGTTGTCATGCCTTCTCTGCTAGAAGGTGATCTACAGCTCCTGCTAGTATGCGACAGGAACCGAGCTGGGACCAAAGTAAATCCAAACTTGCATGTATAGGCTGCATTTTCAAATGTTCCGTACACGGTAACCTGTGTGTTGCCTGAAACAGGGCCTAGGGTTGGATGCAGTGCTGTCACTGCAACATGTTCCTGGAAAACGAAGTTCAGTGAGGAATCAAGATATTCTTCTCCATTCAATGAAATTGAGAAAGTCACATTGGCCGGTGCACTTCTTGGTGTAGTGCAGCGAATCTGATTTCCTGTGACAAACCGTCCGCGAGACGCGAGATTCGACCCGAATCTGCACTGCAAACTCCGCCCTTGGTAGAAATTTTCTCCATGGACGGTAACAGTCGTGGCACCAGATGTGGATGCCACGCTGGGCTCTAAACTGATGATTCTTGCCTGCTCGATAAAAGCAAAGGATACCTTACTATCAGTATAGTCAACTCCATTGTTGGTTACTTCTACAAAAACCTCAGATATCTGATGCGAGGGAGCGTAACACTTCAAAGACGAGGAACTCACATAGGAGCATTCAGCATGTCGGTGACCGAATTTGCACATCGAACTGCTCAAAAAGTTCCCGCCGATAACAGTAACTAGAGTACCTCCAGACATTTGACTGAACGACGGCTCAAGTCCAAGCAGAATTGCACTTGAAACGAAACGAAATGGAATCTGAAGAGTAGTAGAGTCAGCAAAGTTCATAACTGTCACCGACACAAGCCCAAGTGCATGCGAAGGTGTCTGGCAAACCACCGAGGATGCAGTAGATGCCACAATGGGAAGGACGGATGCTCCAAACCGGCAGTGCAAATCATCATACTGGTCTAGCGACCATCCTGTGAAGGTGACGCTGGTGCCTCCTTCCACAGGCCCCAGTGAGGGCCCGATTCCAAAGATAGACAAACGTGGCATGAAGCTGAAAAGTAGTGCTTCTTGAGTGTAATCTACACCATTTACGCTCACCTCTAATGTCCTATTGCCGATATCAGATTCTGGGGTTATGCATGCGACAGAACTCACAGAAATCCATTCTCCTCTCATCACAAGGTAGTCTCCAAACTTGCACAAAACGCCCTTGCTGTTAGCAAAACCGTCACCCAGGATAGTGACCATTGTTCCACCCTCCACTGGACCTGCGCTCGGTACCAAACCAGCGGCATGCAGAGCGGTTTCATATTCGTATTCAGCAGCTGTCGTTGATTCACAGCCATCGATTTCAACTAGAACGGTGTACACACCAACTTGGGCAGGAGGAGTGACACACATAAGGACAGAAGGCGTGACCGACAACGCAGTAACTTTGTTTCCATCCGAAAACACACATAACAACGATTGACCAAGAAAGTTAGAGCCAAATACAGAAATGGGTGTGTTTCCTTCTATCGGACCGGCAGACGGGAAAATCTTGGCAATACGCGGATCTTCATTGTACGTTACATTAACCCCTGGCTGGGAGACCAAAGCCCCATCAACAAGCACTTCAAGGTGAACAGATCGTTCCCTGCTGCTTGGTACTTCACAAGTCATGATTCGATCCGACACAATATCTGCAGGAATAGCGACCCTTCCAAAATAGCAAGTTGCTTCAACTGCAGTGTTGAAATCTCTGCCTTGGATGGTCACTACACTTCCGCCCGACTTCGAGCTGACGAGAGGATAGATTTCGTCGACCAGTGATTGCATCTGGTAAGACACCACGAGGCCTGTTGAAAGCAAAGCGCCAGAGCTATACCCTACCCGTAGGGTGACGTTTCCAGCCGAATTAGCTGGAGCGTGGCAATGAATCTCAGATTTAGTAGCATAAATAGCTTCTTGTTCAGCCTCTGCTCCAAATTGACAAACATATTTCCAAGTCGGCAAGAAATTTGCTCCTCTGATTGTAATCAACCGCACCCCGCTAATAGGCAACATGCTAGGATACACTGAGAAAACTTTCAGAGGGTCTTCATATCTGTAGGTAAATCTGTCGAAAGTTGAATTTCCCGTTGCCAAGAAGTTCGTGACTTCGATAGCAACATCACCAGATTCTGCTGCCGGCGGCGATTTCAAAAGTATGAGAGAAGATGATACCCACTTTGATTCGGCTGCATCCAAACGTCTTCCTGAAATGAACGATACAACATCCCTGGTAAATCCCTTTCCAACTGCCTTGATGATATCACCACCTAAACTAGATCCTACTTGCGGGTAAACATACTGAAGAGAGGCGTCTTCCTCGTAATGGAAGCGTAAATTTTGCATTTTCACATCGGCAACCTCAAGAACAACAGTACCAGCTTCAGAAGATGGAGAGATACACACCGCTGTGGTGTCGTCAATCCTAGTTGCTGGCACACTGTCGACTGCAAAAATGCAGTCAAATCTACCTGAAGGGAAGTGGCTTGCCGTAATGGTAACTGTTGTACCACCTCGCACAGGACCAATGCTTGGGAGCAATTGATGTACTGTCGTTGCAAAGTACGAATATTGTACACCATTTGTTGTGAAGTCGAGACCATCAATTGAGATTTCAAGCGTCACATTGCCCCTGTTTCTAGAGGGTGAGAAGCAGGTTACTTTGGTTGAAGTTTTGTATACCGCAGGGACAATCCTACGAAGTCCGAATCGGCAGGAAAGATCTTGGCTATCGATAAAGTTGTTTCCAAGAACCTGAATCAAATCTCCACCATCAACTTGTCCTGACAATGGGTTTAAATCCATTACCTGCATAACACGAGAACATTCAAATCTCACGTGCGTATCGTCTACCTTCCCTGAGAATTCACTGCTTACTTCAATATTGAGAGCTCCAGCCACGAGACACGGAACGTTCGCAAGCAACATTGAAGAAGAAACCACTGTAGCAACACCAGGAGAACTAGATTTTCCTGTGTGGATCTGATAAAAGGACTCGAGATCAAATCCGACACCTACCATAGTCACGATCGTGCTTTTCGAGACAAAACCGAGGCTTGGTTGGATCCCATGAATAAAAACACTAGCCACATATTCGTACTGTACCGACACGTCCGTACCGTACTCATCCGTTGTCACATCTGTGCGACCAATACCAGACCCGGCAGGCACACTCACCCGCATCACATCCCCCTCGGTCGCCTCGACCGGCACTCGCGTGCTGCCAAAGACAAGGCTCCGTACCTCGGATCCCGACATCTCGAGCCCCATAACCGTCACCCAAGAGCCCCCAACAACAGGACCTCGGCTTG
>Ga0138259_1763375_pt1 | contig 11128 bp, 20 predicted proteins | sample RNAA_220151111_FD_105236 | JGI IMG/M metagenome (GOLD analysis project Ga0138259, IMG submission 105236) | Metatranscriptomics of polar marine prokaryotic and eukaryotic communities from Palmer Station, Antarctica after 24hr light incubation -... | ecosystem: Environmental > Aquatic > Marine >...
ATGGATTTCTAAATGATGGTTTCAAGTCATCAAAATCCTTTGAAAAAGCTGATGACCTGCTTGCTGCTGATCTATCTCTGTCTCTTGCAGGCGGTGCAAGGCCAAGGAGCTAATAATAGGATTTAATAAGATAATGTTATCAACTTTGGAATAGCAACCTAGATCGTCGATTGGGCTGATGTGCAGCCTCCTGCTGTGGCGATACCGCCGCCACCCAAGGAGCGGGTGTTTACGATAGCTGGTGATGCATGTACCGAGTACTATGTTCCAGCGAATTAAACTAATGCGCTGATTTATGACTATGAGCTTGAGTATTACACAAAAGCCGACGGGACGACAGCTGCGAGATGGAAGGAGCTGGACACGCTAAGGCTGCCAGTTTTCTGCTTGGCTGCCTCAAGCGCTCCAATTGCTGGGAGCAATGAGTGGTATAGTAGTACACCGCCACCAGCAGGGGCATCTGCCATAGCCGCCACGTTCAGTCTTGGCAGTGGCTTTCTTAAAGGGTCGATACTGGCTGTTCACGTGCTCGTTGACCAAGAAAGGCAGCCAACGGGCACATCGTTGGGTCGTTACTTTGGAGCTGAAGTGGAAGCTGCCCCAAGCTACTATCGCAAGGCGTTCATGGCGATGGCTGTTGAAGGAGCTCATGTCGTACAATCGAATGCTAAATACCTTTAGACATATATAGTGAAGGCAGCGACCAAAGGCTCTCAGTTCAATACAACGATTGAGCAGCTGACTAACGAAGTCGTGTTCAGGACATGGATGGAAGAGAATGAGTTGTATGAGTTCAGCACAACCTATACTGTTTACCCAAAAGCTGATTCTCCTTCTTCTTGGCCAGCGGGATTGGCATATGGCGTTTACTTTTCAGAGTCCATGGTGGTCGACAATCCTTCCACACCAGCAGACGCGGCCATTTACGCGAAAGATTTTGGAGATTATTGCTATGCAATGTCCACAAAAGGCATCAGTGCGCTCCGTGAATACAGCTTCGTCCCACAAGGAGTTGCTCCCTGGTCAGCTGCGTATGACGCAGCTGCAATCAAAACTCTCCAGACAAAAGGAATGGGTTGCCTAGCTTGCCTCCCAAACCCAGCCATCGGCTCCAAGGTGAACTTCTTCTCTTCCATTGAAAGTCCAGGCTACCGTGGAGTCCCTCCATATGAGGCCTTCTTGGATAAATAGGTGCTTCTTCTGTATAAATGCAACATCAACAGCGAGCAGCTTCAGATGAATACAAATAAGATAATGGGTGTGCAATTCTTTCACACATACATTCCAGCAACAGCCATCGACAAGGATTACGGAGAGTATCCATGCTATAGTAAGATCCCTAATTGCGCCATCTGTGGAGGCTTCGACAGCGCTATATGTAAGATGTGCATAGATGGGTTCGCTCTTCAAAATCTTACGACTGCTGCGGGCCAAGTTAAATCCATGTGCATGTATGATTTTTGTCCTGTTGGTCATTATCTTTCTAAGAGCTTCAATGGAATTGCTTACTGTACGCCATGCTCCGTGAAGAACTGTAATACATGTGGGAGACTTGAATATGAGGATGGTGTGCATGATGTTTGCATCCAATGCCAAGGTGGATTCATGTTGAGCACGTTGAAAAACGAGTGTTACGATATATTTACATACCATGTTATGCAGGGCTTAGATGTTCCAGCTGAGATAAAAAGGAAAATCTTCAAAAAGATGGACTTCTTGATCGAGCCAAGGTCTAACATCAACCTCCAAACCATGACGACCGCAGATTTGGAAGCAATTGAATAAGCAGAACAGTAGAACAACTTCATATATATCCAGCAAGCCCTCCATCACATTAACATGCAAGCATATAAATACAACGAAGTCAATGCAACGATATGGCTCATCAAAGGTGATCATTTCTTCTTTTATTGTGACCAGAAATTAAACCTCACTTCCGAGTTCGATGCACTTGATGCAAATAAATTGTGCGCCCTTAAGAGCATGCAGAATGGCTATCCCAGAACCGATAACGTCAATCTTGTGATCAGAGCTTTGAGTTGTGAATCATCATCAGCCATGCAACTTTAAAGATCAAGATCTGATTTACAATGGTTTATGAATACATGTGTCAATGTTGCTTCTAAGAATTCTGAGAGACCTGTGATACATGTGAGTGATAGCACTTAATACTTCAATATTACTAAATCAGGAGAGTTCAGAGACGTTATCTTTGATGGAATTAATGCATTTGCATAGCTAAAGACAAAATCATCAGTAAAAGGCTTTGGAGGAGCAAGTACAACGTTTAGGCCGAGGTATTGGCCAACGAGGTTTTGTGAGCTTGACAGCGATTCTAGGACGTAGACTTTGGCTCAGGAAAAAGGAAACTCTGTATTGACGTAAATGATAACGGATGTAAATGAGAAACATTCGCAAAGAAACGCAGCGCTTGAAAGCAAAGGCTATGGCTACTTGCCATTCAAGACAGTGTTAGATAGTTCAAGCCCACTCCTATATGACGCATCATCTCAAACATAATATGAGGTTGAGTGCACTTACGCAGGCACAAGACTTAATCTATTCAACGATGGAACAACTCAAGAATCGGTTGATCTATTATACAGCTTTGCTCCATCCTTGGAGAAAGGCAGCGATAAAAGACCTAGAACCTAGCCGGTAATACAGGCGTCTTATTCACAATCCGACTTTCCCTACGCCGAACAGGACTTCCGCTATTTTGAACAAGATTTAAATGCGGAATCTGACTATTCTTATGAATATTATGCAGTAAAGAGAAGAAAAACGCTCTTCAATTTGTACGGCTTCACATTGACAGACTCCTACCAGAAAGACGTACCAATGGGACCCAGCGGAAACGTGACAGTCAGCAAGGATTTCCAAATACCAACATTGATCCTCAGCAACGTAGAATTTCGAAACTTCCTGTATGATTATCAATCATTAATTAATATCGAAAACGATAATTTCATCACAGCAAATAATGATGTAGATCAGACTGACATAGTCGTTACGTAATATGGTAACCCTGATGCCAAAGCAAATATCACCATCAACAAATGCAAGTTTAAAGATAGCTCCTTTGATTACGGCTTGCTTTATTTGGCTTCGAATCTGGATGCCTTTTTGGATAGACCCCTCGAGATAGCAGGAGAAGCACGACAGGTATAAATACTTTACAAATACTAACTGAATTAGCCAAAAGAGCTAGAGGCTGCCTCAAAGCAGCTCGATGCTCTAGTGAAGCAGCAAAAGAAGCTAGCTATTGATGACTCTGAGTTCGTGAATGTGAACTACGGTAGAGTTGAACATGCTCTAGCTTCTCTTGATAAAGATATTAATGCTTTCTCGTAGAGTAGGGGACTTGTTCTCACGCTCAATAGTTTTGATGGACCGATTGAAGTTCTTAATAGCACGTTCAACAAAAACATGGTGTTCTTTCCTTCTGCTGCTCTCGCCAATGCTGCCAAGTTCAACGCTACAGTCCTTGATGTTTTTGATATCGATTTCTTCTTGAACAGCCCATTTGGAACCAAGAAAAGACACGCTTTCATTGAAATGAACAAAATGAACAAGCGCCATTTAAATCACACCGTCTAATTCTGGAACTATTTTAATCACCATCAACTCCAGCAGACTCTGTTCTTCAATTACACAACATAAAGTCCAATTTATCTTTCAGATTGTGGTTCCGATTACATCGTTTTCGAAGGCAATTCTTTCGATAGCAATGTGGGCATTCATGGCGGAGCTATTCTAATCAACAACTAGCTCCAACCAAATAGCACAAGCAATGAGCTGGGCTACACGCCCTTTTTGTATTTCAAAAGGAATAATTTTACAAGGAATATTGCGTATCTAGAAGGAACTGCTATTTTTATAGCTGGAGGATAACAAAACCCTTTGAGCTATTCGCCAAGTGATAAGAGAGGCCTGTTGCAAATAGAAATTGACGGATGTGTATTCGAGTAAAACTCTGGTATCAATGTGGGGTACGGTGGAGCAGTGGTTATTGATGGCAGATAGCAGGCGAAAGGTGGGAGATCGTCGTCTGATATATCAGGAAGCCAGTGGAGCTCTACGACTGCATAAGGAAGTGCAGACCAAGGAAGTACAAATCTTCATCATCAAGCATCAATTTCGTACGGAAGGGGTAAGGAGTTCTCCATCGACGTATTTGTTGGTTAGATAAAAATAAACAATTCTTCATTTGTAAACAATATGGCAGGATTAGCTGGATCTGGGCTCAACCTAGTCTAAATTTAAAACTCATCGATATCGATTTCGAATACGCTCTTTTTCAATAACACAGGGAGCTTCTCTTTCCTTGAAAAAGAGTTTGGCTTGCCTTTCTATGAGCTTTTATGGCTGAGATCTCACTTTTTGAATTATTTCACTCTCTTTAAAGATCATGTCGACTGTCAGGATGAAATAATCTCAATTGGATCAGCCAACTGTTACCAAAAAGAACCATTTGAGGGCGACAGCAAATCGACTTCTCACAAAAACCAGTTTCCTCATCCTCATCACCGCGGCAATAACCCTGACGACATATTCAAAGACGCGCTGCTGCACCAATCATACCCACACATGCGAGGAGTCATCTACATATCTACAATCAACGTCATTGACATCACCAACTGCATATTCAAATATAACGATGCTGGACATATCTTCAATCAGATCTAGATCAATGGGTTGATTACTTATGATCAAACAGATAAGTATAAAGTAGAGAGAGCCTCAGCGATTTTTATTGATCATTTGTCGTTGAAAGTGACCATTTCAAATTCTTTGTTTTAAACGAATTAACTGACCTTCATGAAAGACTATATTCAGCAGCATAACCTTGATCTGTACAATTTCTTCCCTGCCGACTACTTCAGCAGCTCACATACTCCAGTCATTAATGTGTTACAAGAGACCGCATTTGAACAGAAGGAAGTGTTTTTGAATATCAACAACTGCAGATTTAAAGATCAATATAACATTCAGATTCTAGGCATCTTTCCGTCGACTTAGACATAAGTGTTCCCTCTCATGGTTTACGAAGGAGCATTATTGAGGATCAATAGTCTGCTTACTTATTATATGGTCTATTTTAATGAGAACGTAGTCTCAAACATGATGAGCCAAGGACAACAAAGCTCATTGATATACTATCAGAACTTGGGTCAAATAACCTTTGAAAGGAATGTTTTCTACGATATCGGCTGCTACTTTGATGAAAAAGGCACCCTTCCAGCAATCCCACCGCCCAAAGAGAAGCATTTCAACATCTTTCATGATCCATATGAACGTAATCAATATACTGGAGTCATTCATTTAGCCAATAGAATGCCCAAAGTCTGGATGCTGAACAGATTCGCCAACAACCAATTTAGAAAAGTGTATGCCAAAGACACAGGCATTTACCAGCTATAAATGAGCACTTTTAAAGACATCCGTTTTCAATTTGAATCGAATACCTATTAAGACATCTTCAGTGAATAAGCAGCTATTCTTTCATTGGATTAGAGAAGTTCGATTTCTAATTAATTGACAATTATTGACTATTTAACGGAAAATCAATAAGATTTAGGAATGATTAAAATGAACAATGAGCTTGTGATGGAGAATTCACTCTTTAGCTATGCTGATGCAGGTATTTACTCCATTGAAAGCGAAGTTGAACTTGTCGCTATTTTCATTGAGGATTCAATATTTGCCAAGAATTACTTCACCTTGATGAACCTCAAACTGATAGGTGTATATATGAACAATTGCACGTTTTCAAACAAGCCAATGGAGCAGGTATTAAGTCATTTAACTCCTTTGGAATTAGATAGTCTCCTGACCAAGAATGTTCCAGCTGACGTGATTGATGAATTTAAGCAATCCATGAAGGTCAATATTGCAAAGCATATTACAGAAAGTAAGTTCCCTTAGTTTTGGGATAATGCTGAATTCAATCAGAATCTTCTGAAGAATAATAAGTACTCGTATAATTATATGAAAATGCAAAATGGGTAACTATTGGGTCTGGAAAAGAAGCAGGATAAATAACTATCAGAATCAAATGCCAAAGCAAGAATGAACTCATTTGAAGCTAACATTCAATTTGGACGAGCTGTTGGAATTGCCAGCATTTTCGCAGGCTTTGATGTTGGAGCAGACTTTCGTAGCACGATACAAAATAGTATATTTGAGGACTTCCCCATGACCATGTACGCAAGCAGCCTCATTCAATTAGACCAAGCCAATTTCCAAATTATCAATTCCACAATTCAAAACATTCAAACCTTAATGTTCAGCGCCTCCAGTAAAACCAAGCTTTGGATTACGAATTGCGACATCAAGGAAATCGGTAACCATATAATATATCACCTTGAAGATTTGCAAGAACATTCTTTCCTTGACAACTTTAAGCATATCATGATATCGATCAATAATCACGAGAGATTCTCAAATGAGACAGCGGTACCAAATGGATTGGTAGTTGCATTGGGAGGGACTCTGGTCATTGAAAACTGTACTGTAAATTAAACGATGTCATCGAAAGGGCTCATCTTCATCAACGACTACCAAAATTTGAATATCAGTAATTCTCGGTTTGCATATATGCTTGGAATAGATTAATCTGCTTTTATCTTTGCTATTTAGAATGATTTAGGCTAGATAAACGTGACCAATTCAACTATCATGCACACGTTTTCAAAATCATCATTAATCACTCTAGATTTTGCGAGAATCAAAATACAAAACTCCACGATCAAAGGAAACTATGCAGACCTCAGCGCCAATATCATCTCCATGATATATTCGACAGCTGAAATAAATGAGAGCTATCTTTCAAATCAGCAGAACACCATCGGCGTGAGTTCAAAAATCATAAATAACGTAGAGTCAGGTATGGTAAACATGAATTACCAAAGCTCATTATCAATAGAGAATTCCACGATCGATAGCTTCACCGGCCAACAGACTGGCATAATAAATTCATCAGGCTAATCAGCCTTAACCATACGCAATGACACCTATATATACAATGTTACAGGGACTTACTCCATATATACTGTTACTTCCAAGTCTATCAGCATCTCCGATATTTATAAGCATAGCTCAGCTCCGATAGCAATCTATTAGATGCAAGTGGGTTAAACATTTGAGATTAAAAATAGTCACTTTTAGCCAAAGTCTACAAACGCGGATATGGCGACTTATAAAGACATTTATTTATCGAATGGCGTCATTTCAAATTGTACTTTTTCCTCTGATATGGATCGTGGTGTTGAAGGTTATAAAAGACCAGCAAATGAGTATACTGGGTCAGTTATATCAATTTGGAATTCTCAGGTTAATATTAGTAATTCTGCCTTTAGCAATCTATTTGGAAACTCAAAAGGTGGAGCTGTGTATATCTGCTCAAATTCAACGTCGTTTATTAAAAATACGACCTTTGAAAACAATATGGCAGCTGTTGGAGGTGCTATTGTGATCCAGAATGCGTAATATGTCAATTTTGAAGACACCAAGTTCTTGAATAATCGCGCATCATACATAGGTGAAGTGAGTTATAAGACACTCTAAACATCTCAAGTCTACCGAGGTGGAGCCATATTCATCAACAACGAAATGAACAGCGGATTATGCACCGGCTGCGTGGTGGCCTTTAATGGAACCAACACTTTCAAAGACAACTATGCAGCTGTGCAAGGCGGAGCTATCTCCTTTGCCAGTAACAATTATACAGTCGACAGCAAGAACGGCCACCTTGTCATGAATAACAACACTGCTTTTATTCTCAATTACTCCATTTCTTCATATTCAGAGTCTGTCGAGATAACATTCCCGCCCATCAATAATTCCAAAAGCAGCAACGAGAGCTAACAAACCAACATCACAAACGAGTATGCTGCCACCTCAATCAATGAGCAAAAACTTAACATTGACCCAATCGCCAACAGAGAGTTAGATGTGCTCACAGAAAACTTCAAAGATATCAATACTCTTGTGGAATTCCCATCTGGCCAAACAATCAAAGTGGTGGTAAAACTGCTTGATAAAGAAGGTCATGTAATTTCAAATGAAAACAATGCTCAAATTACATTGTATACTCAGAGCATGAAGAGCTACTTGGAAGAGAAAGGCATTAAAGATGAACGACTTAGCTATGGTACTAGTAGTGTTGAGGAAGGCTTTTCTGCTTCCATTAAGAATAATGAGGTGTCAGCTAGGAATGGCATATTTGCTTTGGATGAGCTCATTATTTAGCAGGCGCCACGGTCCATTTAGCTTTTGAGATTTGAAATTAAGAATTTGGTTGATAATGGGATACCTAAAGCCTTTTAAACGAATCAGCCGTTGAGAGTCATGTTCTCCAGATAGTGTGTTTCTGGAGAGGCTTAGACGGCTGAAGGTAGCTGTACCAAATGTGAGGCCAATACATATTTGCTGGAGCCGCCAGATAGAGTAATGCCATGCAAGCCATGTCCCTCAAACTCCATCTGTTATGGTACAAATCGAATAGCTCCCATGCCAGGCAATTACAGAAATTCACTTAAAAATGACTCGATTACATGCTTGACTCCTGAAGCTTGTTTAGGTGGGAATTCTACCAATCAACTTGGCTCATGCGACGTCGGCTACAGAGGTATGCTTTGCGGAGATTGCATGCCTAATTACTACAAGGACAGCTGGCAAATATGCTATGGCTGTCCCATCGTTGAAACCTCTCTGGTCTACGCTCTGATAAGAATGATTTACATAATCCTATACATCTCCTTATGTGTCTGGCTCACCATGAACATCGCAAACACCTACAACGCATAGCAAGTGGCATTTCTAAATTAGCTAAAACTAATGATAAATCATTTCGTGGTGGTCACCTCAATCCTCTCAATCCAATACAACTGGGTCTCTGTGCTGATCACCATCACCAACGGCCTCCATACGCTCAGTGCCTTTTTATCTGAGTTCATCAAATTCAAATGTTTATTGCAGTCATCTGCGCAGATACAAGAATATCTTGAATCAAAGGCAGGGATGAGCTAAAATAATAAAAGTTAGAGAATAATCAATAAGGATTTGAAGGAGCTGGATGCCTTTGAGATGTTTCATAAGAATTTAATATTGAATGTTGTTTTTCCGCTTTTTGTTATTGTTTTGATCATAACGATCATGCTGGTGCTGAAGACCTGCATGCAATGCAGGAAGTCGCTGGTATTATCTGGTATTAATGTGGCCAGAGAAAAGGTGATTTGCATATCTGTGGTTACCTTCTGGTTCCTGCAGCCTGACATTTGCAAAGTCTTGTTTGCCTCGCTGGCATGCATTGATGTTCAAGGAGAGAAGAGATTAATGTATGATATCGACATCATATGTTGGCAAGGCAAGCATCAGCTTCTGGTTTAGTATGTGACAATTCCGGGTATCATCATCTACATCTTCTTGATTCCGATGTACATCGCCAAAAAGATCCATGACAAACACAATCTTATCGAGAAGGCCCAGGACAAGCTACAACGACCCAAGAGAGAACAATATGAAATCGAGAATTACAATAGCAGCTATGGCTTCTTCTTCAATGGCAACAAACAAGGATAGTACTTGTTTGAATTCAACATCATGATAAGAAAGATATTGATCATCTTTTCAACAGAGTTTCTAAGAATCACTTCCAATGAGATCTAAGTCCTTGTTTCGATTATCATCGTGATTTCAAGTCTGATGTATCTGATTAAGTACAAGCCTTACAGCGATTAAACTTAACTGAGAGCCAACATTGAAAGCCAATTGATCCAAATGACACTAATGTACGTCGGACTGTTCTACATGACCAATGGCCAATACCAATTCATCAAAAGCGACACTTCTGCGTTCCATTACGTTCTCTTTCCTTTCATTCTCCTTCCATCTCTCTGGTTCCTCTACTGCTGGATCAAAACAGTCATTATAAACTTTCTAATGTTGATCTACATAAAGAACCTGCAAATGTTCAGACTCGTAACTTTAAACTTGTATGATTCCAATAAGTTTTATAGAACATATTTCAACCCAGAAACATTAGAGACCCACCAGTCCTTCGAGAAAGACTCTGGCGAGCAGGAGGCACCCAAGCAGGTGGACAGCCTCGATATCGTCATGAGTCATAGGTAGCAGTTCCAGATCAACATGTTCACTGTGCACAATTATGAAAACATGACGCCCAAAGTCAAGGAGAAAATACAGTTTATGCAGCAAACCCAGGCCGAACAGGTTGCATAGCTCAATAGAGTGACCCAAGATATAAAAGCATTAAAGGCATTTATCAAGAGGCATATGTATTATGATGAAATTGGTGTCAATAAGGTAGATGAACAACTCGCAGAAGCAAACAAGAATGAAGAATATGAGAATATTGTCAAGATATTGGGAAATAACTACAGGAAGAAAGTTGGCGAGAAGTTTGGTGTCGAGATACAAGGTCTGGCAACGGTGGGTGTGCAGAATGTGGACTCGGTGGAGTCGATGGAAGATTTGCAGCAAAGTGATGTGATCGAGTTCAGATAAAAGTCACCTATAGGAACGAGTAGAATGCCTTTTACCTAGAAATTGGAGAGCAAAATGCAGGAGTTTGATGCTTCTAATTCTCCAGAGTTCGTCAAAGAAGACCCCGACATGCCCAACAAGACGCAGGGAGACCTCAGCACAGTTCCTGGGCTCATTCCTACTCCGTAGAACCAACAGCAAGCGCCAGGATTTGGATTACTGGGATAGAGTAGATAGATAAGATAGAGCCCCAACGACGCAGCACATCGACAACGGCTATATTCCCAAGACGCATAGCTACGGCCTGGCCCAACTCCTCATGAGCAGCACCCAAGGCACATCGCTAAGCCGCTTACCCTCACGCCGAACAAGCAGCCTCCGCCAGCACCAACCCAGCCACCTCCTGACCAAATTGAAATGACCAAATAAAGATCTGCTCCCTCTAAAAAGAAAAGTAATCAACAAATTAATAATCACGACACAAGCATTGGAAATCAATCGGCAGCCGACGTGCAGAGCACAGGCAGAAGGTCCGCCAAGTCGAGCAAAATCTTGGAGAAAATCAAGAACAGAAGAGCGAAATAAGAAGGCTTCAAAAAAGATCGGCTTTGAAATAAAA
>Ga0138259_1418929_pt1 | contig 11001 bp, 9 predicted proteins | sample RNAA_220151111_FD_105236 | JGI IMG/M metagenome (GOLD analysis project Ga0138259, IMG submission 105236) | Metatranscriptomics of polar marine prokaryotic and eukaryotic communities from Palmer Station, Antarctica after 24hr light incubation -... | ecosystem: Environmental > Aquatic > Marine >...
AAATGATTTACCATTCTTATACATTTTGTGACAGCCCCGCTTTTTGGCAAACTTCTTTACAAGAACCTGCAAGTATTACGATGGAAGGTATTTTACTTTTCAATAAACATTTACTATTTTTATTAACTGTTATCGTAATATTCGTTGCTTGGTTATTAGTATTTACTATTATTCACTTTTTAGAATTTAACAATAAATACAATTCAAAATTTGTACATTCCAAAGAATTAGAAATTGTATGGACAACTATTCCAGCATTGATTTTATTAGTACTTTCCACTCCTTCATTTACTTTATTGTATGCCATGGATGAGATTTCTGAGCCAGAATTGTCTTTAAAAATTTTAGGACATCAATGGTTTTGGAGTTATGAAATTTCCGATTTTAATTCTTGTCAAAAACAAGAACAAAGTTTAAAATACGTATGTTATATGATGGTTTTAGATGGTTTACCTAAAACAAAACAAGGTTATTTTAGGTTATTAGAGACTAATAAACGAGTCATATTGCCAACAAACACTCACTTACGTTTATTGGTAAGTGCTGCCGATGTATTACATAGTTGGACTGTACCTTCATTTGGTTTAAAAGTCGACGCATGCCCAGGTAGACTAAATCAATTAAACTTATTTATTAAGCGAGTTGGTGTGTTCTTCGGTCAATGTAGCGAGATTTGTGGTGTAAACCACGGTTTCATGCCTATTGTAGTTGTATCATTACCAACATTACAGTTTCACCATTATATTATGACCAAATTAGAATTAGGTTAATCTTTTTGTAAAAAATGACATTAAAAAAGAAAGACTTAAGAAAGAAAATCAAGAATTTTACTATTAATTTTGGGCCGCAACACCCTGCAGCTCATGGTGTTCTTAGGCTTGTATTAGAACTAAGAGGAGAAATTGTAGATCGCGCAGATCCTCATATAGGTTTACTTCATAGAGGTACAGAAAAGCTTATAGAGCATAAAAATTATTTACAGGCACTACCGTATTTCGACAGACTAGATTATGTTTCTATGATGTCCCAAGAGCATACCTTTTGTTTAGCAGTCGAAAAATTGCTTAATGCGAAAGTTCCATTACGAGCACAGTACATTCGAGTTTTATTCGCTGAAATTACTCGAATTTTAAATCATTTACTTGCTGTGGGTTGCCACGCAATGGATGTTGGTGCCATGACGCCGTTCTTATGGTCGTTCGAAGAACGCGAGAAATTAATGGAGTTTTACGAGAGGGTTTCCGGCGCGCGAATGCATGCGGCATACTTCCGCCCCGGAGGTGTTTCAATGGATATCCCCGCTGGTTTATTAAACGATATTTATCTGTTTGCAGAACAATTTAACATCCGTTTGTTGGAAGTTGAAGAGATGTTAACTGAAAATCGTATTTGGAAGCAGCGTTTAGTCGACATTGGTATGGTTTCAGCAGCAGACGCGCAGGCTTGGGGTTTTAGTGGCGTGATGTTACGCGGTTCAGGTATCAATTGGGACTTGAGAAAGAGTCAGCCGTATGAGGTTTATGAGGATTTAAAATTTGACGTGCCCACAGGTACTAACGGTGATTGTTATGACCGGTATTTAATTCGAATTTTTGAAATGAAAGAGTCTTTAAAAATAATAGAGCAATGTTTGAACCAAATTCCCTCGGGAATAATAAAGAGTAGTGACAAAAAAACTTACACCACCATCTCGAAAGGATATAAAACAGTCTATGGAATCATTAATTCACCATTTCAAAATTTATACACAAGGGTTCACGATCCCTTTCAACGAAACTTACACAGCTAGTGAAGCACCTAAAGGAGAGTTTGGGGTTTATTTAGTTTCGAACAACACAAATCGCCCTTATAGATGTAAAATTAAAGCTCCGGGATTCGCTCATTTACAAGCACTTGACCACATGTCAAAAGGGCACTTAATTGCTGATGTTGTTACTATTATCGGTACTCAAGATATTGTGTTTGGAGAAGTTGATAGGTAGCTAGCAGAATATACACAAGATTATATATGAATTTAAACATCTTTTCAAATGGTAGTTCACTACAAGCTTTCGTTTCTAACAATTCAAAACCCAATTTTAGAGTTAATCTTTTAGAAAAAGATTTTAAAAGTTTTGAGGCAAATTTAAAACACAAGTTATCTAAAAATACAAACACACCTAGCACATTAGTCGGGTATAGAAAAAAATTATTTAAGTAAATGAAAAATCAAATCCAAAAAGATAAAAGTAAAAGAAATTCTGGACTAGAATCTGAAAATAAATGTGTTATTCTAAAAAGCATTATGCGAAATAACAACGTTACAAAAACAATCCGTTGGAATTCCGAATTGAAACTAGCGGATTTAAAACCAAATAGTCATAAAAATAGACAAGTGAATCGTTGCGTGTTAACAGGCAGAAAAAGTAAATTCAATAGTGCGTTCCGGTTTTCGCGTTTATCTTTCTTAAAGTTTGCGAGAAATGGTTTAATAAGCGGGCTTAGAAAATCTGCAAGATAAGCTCCAAAGTTTATTTAACGAATTATAAATGTTATTAAATAGTTCAATTTATCAATTTGTAACTCGATGGCTTTTTTCTACAAATCATAAAGATATCGGTACTTTGTACCTTATTTTCGGTGCAATCTCTGGCGTAGCCGGTACTGCTTTATCTTTATATATTCGAATTACTTTAGCTCAACCTAATGGTAGTTTCTTAGAGCATAATCATCAAATGTATAATGTAATTGTAACAGGACACGCTTTTGTTATGATTTTTTTCATGGTTATGCCAACATTAATCGGAGGTTTCGGTAACTGGTTTGTTCCTTTAATGATCGGAGCACCTGATATGGCTTTCCCACGGATGAATAATATTAGTTTTTGGTTGTTACCACCATCACTATTATTATTAATAGCTTCAATTCTGTCAGAAGCTGGTGTAGGTACTGGTTGGACTGTATATCCTCCATTATCTAGCGGTACTTCACATTCAGGAGGGGCTGTTGATTTAGCAATTTTCAGTTTACATTTATCTGGAGCTTCTTCAATTTTAGGTGCTATAAACTTTATTTGCACTATTTTTAATATGCGAGTTAAGAGTTTATCATTCCATAAACTACCTTTATTTGTTTGGGCGGTACTTATTACAGCATTTCTACTTTTACTGTCTTTACCAGTTTTAGCTGGAGCTATTACAATGCTGTTAACAGATCGAAATTTTAATACTACATTCTTCGATCCTGCAGGTGGAGGTGACCCAGTTTTGTACCAGCATTTATTTTGGTTCTTTGGTCACCCTGAAGTTTACATTCTAATTTTACCAGGTTTTGGTATTGTTAGCCATATTATTGTTAGTGCCGCACGAAAGCCCATTTTTGGTTATTTAGGAATGGTTTATGCTATGTTTTCAATTGGAGTGCTTGGGTTTATTGTTTGGGCACATCATATGTACACCGTAGGATTAGATATTGATACACGAGCTTATTTTACAGCGGCTACTATGATTATTGCGATTCCAACTGGAATTAAGATTTTCAGCTGGTTAGCTACATTATGGGGTGGTTCCATTGATTTAAGGACTCCAGCATTGTTTGCTATTGGTTTTATCTTTTTATTCACTGTAGGAGGTGTTACTGGAGTAGTTTTGGCTAACTCAGGTATTGATATTGCATTACATGATACTTATTATGTGGTAGCTCATTTCCATTATGTTTTATCGTTGGGTGCTGTCTTTTCCATGTTAGGTGGTGTATATTTTTGGTTCGATAAATTAACAGGAGTAAGATATTCTGAAATTCTAGGTAAAATACATTTTTGGGGTTTTTTCGTCGGAGTAAATCTAACGTTTTTTCCTATGCATTTCTTAGGTGTTGCAGGAATGCCTCGGCGAATTCCTGACTATCCAGATGCATTTTATCATTTCAATGCTCTTGCTTCATGGGGATCATATGTTTCTGCTATTTCTTCATTATTTTTCTTCTATGTTGTTTACGAGGCTTTTTCGTCAAATAGACAAGTAAGTAACAATCACGCATAAGAATATAATTTTGTGAAATATTACATATATATATGAATAAGCAAATAATAGTTGAAAATTTACGTTCTTTATCAAAAGTATGCCCGATAGAAAAAATTCAAATATTTAATGATAATTTAATTTTAATTGTCAAACCAGATGTTTTATTTGATGTTTTATTATTTTTAAAAAATCATATTTTGTATCAGTTCACACTTCTGACATGCATTTCTGGGGTAGATTATCCAATGAATAAATATAGATTTCAAATTGTTTACGAATTATTAAGTATTCGTTATAATTTTCGTTTAAGAGTTAAAACATTTACATATGAATTACTAGGCGTTGATTCATGTGAAAGTTTGTTCCCAGCAGCTGGATGGTACGAATGCGAGATTTGGGATATGTATGGTGTTTTTTTCAAAAACCACTCGAATTTAAAGCGTATATTGACTGATTATGGCTTTGAAGGTTATCCATTACGAAAAGATTTTCCATTGAGTGGCTTTATAGAAATGCGCTATAATGAAATTGAAAAACGTGTTGTTAATGAATCCTTAGAGTTGTGTCAAGAATATAGAACATTCGCATTCTTGTCACCTTGGGAATCACAGAATAATTTTTAGTTCAAAGTGGGATATAGCCAAGCGGTAAGGCCCTCGTTTTTGGTACGGGTATTCAAAGGTTCAAATCCTTTTATCCCAAAATTGAAGTGATTAGCTCAATTGGTAGAGCGTCTCGCTTACAACGAGAATGTTGGTGGTTCGAGTCCATTATTACTTATAATAAATTTTAATAATAATAAATGTATTTAGTTTTAGTATTTCTACCTTTAATTGGGTCAATAACTGCTGGATTATTCGGTAGAAAATTAGGCCCTAAAGGTTCATCGATAGTAACCGTTACGTTACTTTTTATAACTTTTTTAATTTCTGTTTTTGCTTTTTATGAGGTAGCTCTAATTGGTTCGCCTGTTTATATTAAATTAGTAACTTGGATTAACTCTGAAATGCTAAATGTAGATTGGGGGTTTTTATTTGATACTTTAACTGTAACAATGTGTTGTGTTGTTACTTTTGTTTCTACTTTAGTTCATTTATATTCTACAGAATATATGTCACATGACCCACATTTACCGAGATTTATGTCATATTTATCTTTGTTTACATTTTTCATGCTAATATTAGTAACTGCTGATAACTTTGTCCAAATGTTCGTTGGGTGGGAAGGCGTTGGCTTATGTTCATACTTACTAATTAATTTTTGGTTTACCCGAATTCAAGCAAACAAAGCGGCTATTAAAGCTATGGTGTTAAACCGAATTGGTGACTTCGGTTTAGTTTTAGGGATACTAATCATTTTTGTTAAATACAAAGCAGTAGATTACGCTACTGTATTTGCAATCACGCCTATGTTTGTAGAAAATAATTTTGTTTTTCTAAATACAAGCTTTAATTTAATCGATATTATTGGCTTTCTACTTTTCATCGGTGCAATCGGTAAATCAGCACAGTTGGGTTTACATACGTGGTTACCTGACGCCATGGAAGGTCCCACCCCAGTTTCTGCATTGATTCATGCTGCGACCATGGTAACAGCTGGTGTTTTTCTAATTGCTAGAAGTTCCCCCATTTATGAGTATACCCCAAATATGTTAAAAATTATTACTGTTTTAGGTGCCTGCACAGCTTTTTTTGCTGCAACGGTAGGCTTAATGCAAAACGATTTGAAAAGAGTTATTGCATACTCAACATGTAGTCAATTAGGTTATATGGTTTTCGCTTGTGGATTATCCAATTATTCTGTCGGTATCTTCCACTTAGTAAATCATGCATTTTTCAAAGCTTTGCTATTCTTAGGCGCAGGGTCTGTTATTCACGCGGTTGCTGATGAACAAGACATGCGAAAAATGGGAGGTTTAAAAACTTTGGTGCCTTTCACCTATTCTACGATGGTCATTGGCTCACTCGCCCTTATAGGATTCCCTTTTCTAACAGGTTTTTACTCAAAAGATGTTATTTTAGAGGTTGCGTATGGTAAGTACACAACTGAAGGCCACTTCAGTTATGTGTTAGGATCTGTTGGAGCGTTTTTAACTGCATTTTATTCAACACGATTAATATATTTAACTTTTCTATCAAAACCTAATGGGTATAAATCCGTTATTTGCGCTGCGTATGACTCTTCATACCAGATATGTACCGCGCTCGCAGTATTGGCTATTCCAAGTATGTTCATCGGGTATTACAGTAAAGATATGATTATCGGTTTAGGGACAGATTTTTGGGGTAACTCGTTACATGTGTTACCTGAAAATATGAATATGATCGACGCAGAATTCATAGAACATTCCTACAAAATTCTACCCGTAATTCTAAGTATATGCGGCGCTACAAGTTCTTTTTTATTATACACTTTTGGTAGTAGGGTATTATTCCGGCTTAAAATATCATTCTTAGGTAAAAAAATTTATAATTTTTTAAACAAAAAGTGGTTTTTTGATAAAGTTTATAATGAATACATTGGTCAATTTTTCTTCAAATTTGGCTACAATGTAAGTTATAAAATAATTGATCGAGGTATCATTGAAATGTTTGGCCCTATGGGGTTATCGCAAGCTATTTCCACCAAAGCATTTTTCGTCAATAAGTTACAAACGAATTATTTGTATCACGCGACGTTATTAATTTTGATAGGTAGCACCTTGTCATTAGGTATGAGACAATTTTGGTTTATTTTCGGTAGTTTTGTTGATTATAGATTATTCATTCTGTTTTTCGTTTCGGGATTCTATTTAATAGCTTCTCAGAAAAAATAAAAATTAACAAACAAACAATTATTCCATTATTAATTTGAGTTCCAAGTTTCAAATATTTGAGATTTACAGCTTAAAGAAGGTTTCTCCTAAAATGGGTGTATTTATTTTGTTTTGGTAAGTAGCATTTTTAGCTCAGTTGGATAGAGCAACAGCCTTCTAAGCTGACGGTCATAGGTTCGAATCCTGTAAAATGTAATATTAAACGTTGCGTTATGCTTAGCTAAATATTATGACTTGTAACACGTCTTATCATCACACATATATGAAAATTGTTAAGTTAATTTTAAATAATTTTAAGTTTGTAAGTGAAAAGAGAGATCTAACTATTATTTCAAAAAATAATATGTTTAAAAATGAGCAGTTTAAGTATTTAAAAACGCGCCATACGTGGCATTTGGTTGATCCAAGCCCTTGGCCATTAGTTGCTTCTTTGGGCGCTTTCTTCATGACTTCAGGTGGGGTATTGTACATGCATAATTTTGCTGGAGGTGGACGATTATGTTTAACAGGTTTTATTACTATATTATATGTTATGTATATTTGGTGGCGAGATATTATTCGAGAAGCAACTTTTGAAGAGCAACACACTTTTTCTGTCCAACGAGGTTTGCGGCTTGGTATGATTTTGTTCATTGTATCAGAAATAATGTTTTTCTTCGCTTTCTTTTGGGCGTTTTTTCATTCTAGTTTGTCACCAAGCTTTAATATTGGAGGTGTTTGGCCTCCAGTTGCGATTGAAACAATTCAGAGTTCAGGAATCCCATTAACAAATACTTTTTTTTTGTTAAGTTCTGGAGCAACAGTTACTTGGGCACACCACGCAATAATTGTTCGAGCAAAAAAACAGGCAATTGTTGGTTTAATTTTAACAATTATCCTAGCTACCATATTCACTTTTTTTCAGGGTTTAGAGTACGTTGATGCACCTTTCACTATTACAGATAGTGTGTTTGGATCATGTTTCTACTTAGCAACAGGTTTTCACGGATTCCACGTTTTCGTAGGAACCGTGTCCTTATTAGTTTCGTTAATTAGGATTATGTTAAATCATTTCACTTCAACTCACCATTTTGGATTTGAGTCTGCTGCATGGTATTGGCATTTTGTTGATGTTGTATGGCTATTTTTATTCGTAACTGTTTACTGGTGGGGTGGTATTCATTAAATTAATTCATAAATAAATCGTATAAAAGACCCTAAATTTACGGAATCTTTTTTTTCAGGCGAAGTTTTATACAATTAACAACTATGAAAACCAAAATGATGGAATTGGCAGACATGCTAGGTTTAGGTTCTAGTTCTTCATAAGAGAGTAGGGGTTCAAGTCCCCTTTTTGGTAAAAATGGTTTGTGTGCCACAAACGCTTCGGATTATGTCTATTTTTAATTTTTATGTGTAAATAACTATTTAGTTTAAGTGGGTAAACGTGTGTTTGTCGTTCCGTAAAGCCTTAGAGCATTTAATCATAGTGCTCGATTGTTTACTATATAAGTCTTTTCCACCGATGTAAAAGTCATTGATCCAAATTTTAAATTTTGTACCAAATATTTTAAACTTTTTCCCTTTCGTAACTTTGAAGGGTTGTACCGATACATCTGAAATAGGCTTCAGCAAGTGAATATTTTCTTTTGAAGTAAGACTACTATTCGCAATGGATAAAAATCCGTTAAAAGTTTTAAATTTACTTAAATTATTGTTATTAAAACTTAATAAATAATTATCTTTACAATTATTTGCAAAATTAATATTCTTAGAACAAGCGAAAATTTTCCGTATAATTTGCCAGTCTTCTTTCGTTTGCTTGTTCGTCGAAATGAATTTCACAGTTTTTTTAAAAATACCTTCTGTATTTAAGAAAGTACCACCCGTTTCAAAAAAAGTACTATTAGGCAAATTTATATAATTGTAAACTTTGTAAGAAGATTTTGCTGTAACGGAGACATTTGCAAATAAGCCATTATTTTGTTCTAGACAAAACTTGGGTAGTGTATCACTAGTTTCCAAATACTTAAGAAGTTTAAGGTTGATTATTTTTTTTCAAGTTCGAAGTACGAGAAGATGTATTTAAAAAATATAAACCATTACTGCAATTCAAATCGTTTTCATTAAAAGTTTTAAACTTGTTTAAATATTTAACACCTGTTTCGTTTATCGTCGAATTTATAATATTCAATTTGATGTTTTTCTTGTTATGCTTTCCAGCGCTCGCTTTAACAATAGAATTCAAAAGAGTTAAAACAGTTTCTGAATCTTTTCGTTGGAATATGCTAGAACTTACAACCACTGTCGGCTCTGAGTTCATCATTTTTTGGCAAAACGAGTTATTCCCTTCCGCTATGGATTTTAAATTTTCAATGTTAAGACCAAGATACTCCACAGGAAAAGTTAATTCTGTAGAAGCTCCTAGTGAGAAAACGTTAAAGTCTCCGGACAGATAACGCTTACGAAGCTTTACATTTAAGCTTGAGCTTTCGTATCGGCTATTCAATCCCACAAGTAAACATAAATTTGAATTGTTTAATTGCTTCGTCAATTCGTTATGATTGTTTGTAGTAAAATTTTGTTCAAAATCGTTGTTCTTCAAGCCGTTTTCTGCTTTCCTTATTTTCAGAAACGAGTACTTGTTCGAAAACATCTTCAATAAATTAACAACTTCCATACTAACGTTCGCGTCGAAAATTACATACAATTTGTTCATATTCAAGAAATGTTTGCTTAGGTGATCTTGAAAATATAAAGTCATTGTAATTTCATCTAATAATGTTTTCCAAGTATTTTGTATTATAGTTTTACTAATACCTGATTTGATGAATCCTTTCAAAACCCTTTCTGGTGAGAACATTCCATCGAAAGCAAACCGCGTTTTGTCCGAAATCCAGTTACTTGTGTTCGCATGAGTGTCGTATTCAGGATTAACTTTTACTACACTATTATTTTTCAAATAAACCTGGGTATTTGTAGCAAACCCGTCAGAGAAGTCTAGTGAGTTAACGCTTTTAAGCTCCCAGCTTCGACTTACAAAAGGATAAGGTTTTGAAGTTAATGCACCTACAGGGCACAAATCAATAATATTCCCAGATAACTCAGATTGAAATGTCTTAGTCACATAGGTACCGATTTCACTGTCAAGCCCGCGACCAAACATACCAAGGTCTTCTGTTCCCGCGATTTCCGCGGCAAACCTTACACATCGTGTGCAATGAATACATCTCGTCATCACGGTTTTTACGATTGGTCCTATGTTTTTATCCGTAACAACTCTTTTAAAATTGTAAAATCTTTTCTTCGCAATTCCAAAAAAGAGTGACTGATCCTGTAAATCACATTCACCTCCTTGATCGCAAATAGGGCAATCCAAAGGATGGTTCAATAGTAAAAATTCTAGCACATTTTCTCTGGCTTTTTTAACTAGCGGACTGTTCGTAAAAATTTCGCTATTATTTAAACACGACTTTGCGCTCATTGCACAAGATACAATAGGTTTAGGTGAATTTTTTAGTTCAACAAGACACATACGGCAATTTCCTGAAATAGACAAGTTTTTGTGGTAACAGTAATGAGGTATATTAATACCAATGGTCTCACAATATTCGATTAATGGGGCATTGTGCTTCCAGTAATCATTAACATGATTACTTTGAAACTCCAATACATAATTAAATTTTACATTATTAATGTGAAAATATTTTAAAGATTTCATTTTTATTTTATTCTTGGAAATGTAGCTTAATTTGGTTAAAGCGTCGACCTGTCACGTCGAAGATTGCGGGTTCAAGTCCCGTCTTTTCCGTAGAAAAGCTTTGAATATCAACTAATAACCTAACTTTTGATATTCTTCACTTTATCCATTTGTATCGTTTGCTTCAATTTATAGTAAATCGACAAAATTGCTAAGCCTATTGCGGATTCTGTGGCAGCAATCGTAAGGATGAACAACACAAACACGTATCCTGTAATGTCGTCCAAGTAAATAGAAAAAATTATGAAGTTTAAATTTACCGCTAATAACATTAATTCTACGGACATTATTGTTATTAGAATATTTTTTCGATTCAAAACAAGCCCTAGCGACCCTATTAAAAACAAAACTATAATAATATTTAAAATATAACTTATATTTGTAGTAATCATATATATTATTTTTCAAGTTTCTTTGGGTACATTGGGATTTGAACCCAAGACCTG
>Ga0138259_1321799_pt1 | contig 10958 bp, 24 predicted proteins | sample RNAA_220151111_FD_105236 | JGI IMG/M metagenome (GOLD analysis project Ga0138259, IMG submission 105236) | Metatranscriptomics of polar marine prokaryotic and eukaryotic communities from Palmer Station, Antarctica after 24hr light incubation -... | ecosystem: Environmental > Aquatic > Marine >...
ATAATGATTTTGTTTGAAATATAAGGCTCTTTGGCCATGAGTATAATTAGCGACTCAGAATCAGACGTCAATGGCACTGGCTCCCATCATTTTGGCAGCGCTATTCTGATGCTGGTGGCGGGCTTCTCCAATTTGATCAGCCTCATTGGTCTTCACAGTTTAGTTCTTAGCAGCGAAGATGTCGTCAAAGTCTCTACCATGGACTTGAGCGTCAAGGGCAGGCTGACCGTCGTTACTCTCTTTCACGTTAGCGAGAGTGATTTCCTGTCTCTTGATGAAGAAGAATCTCAATGCTACAGCGAGCACGATTGCGACAAGGACGGCTCCAGCAACGCAAAGAAGCACAATATAGACCTTAGCTTTGTCTTCGGCTTCCTCAGTTTGACCATTCTGAGCAACGGTTCCAACTCTCACGCTTCCAGTGTTGGAGGTGATAGCATTCTGCTCAACAGCGTCGTTCCACTCGAAGGCAGATCCTTGCTTGGTCTGGGTAGTTGCGGGGCCGTTGGCTCCCTCAGGGCGGGCAAATCCAGCAGGAGCAGATCCCTCAACCTGAGGAACATCGATGTTCTCACCACCGGTGTATGCACCGAGGATAGGGGCACCCAAGTCGATATCTCCAGTCCTTAATAGCTCAGCGAACTTGTCAGAAAGGGCGTTGAGAGTAGCATCGGCGTTGTCGTCATCGTCCTCAGCTTGGATGAAGAAGTCAATAATGACGGAACCCTTGTACACTGCAACAACCTTAATGGTGCTGGCATGGATTCCGAGAACAGCTGCAATGCGATCAGCAAACTTAGCAGTACCACCATCGGCATAGAACTCATCAAGAGTCCAGGACAATCTTACCTTTGTCTAGATGGCATCCTTGGGCTTGACGGTTAGCTCACAGCCAGGGGTGAGGTAGATCTCAAGAATGTTCAGAATACCGAGGAAGCGGTTCTCTCCGCACCTTCTCTTCTGCAAAACTCCAGGTGTGCCTAGGTCGGCATCCCACTTGGAAACTTTCTGGAGGTCACCATCCTCATAAACGGCATAGGCTCCGGCGTTGGGATAGGGAATACGGAGCATGCTACCACCTCTGTCTCCATCGAGTTTGTAGCGCATATTGCCAGGAGGAGTACCAGTGTACTGAATAGTGTAGTCTTCATCTCCCTCGATGAGTGCGGGGAAACGAGACAAACGGAGCTGTCCAGAGTAGAATCCATCCCAGACGTGATCCATAGCAGAGTTGAGCACGTTAGTGTATCCAGAGGTGGCTCCAGTGACAGTGACGGGCTGAATAGATCTATCCCAGGTGTCTCCATCAAGAGACTCGAACAGAAGGATAGCGAGTTCCTTGTTGCCATCGCAGTAATAACCATTCCAGGCTTCACGAAGTTTACAATCCTAGAATTTATCGGTCGCACCTTCATTGTTAGAAATGATTTGGAAGTTGGCAGAAGTACCAGTGGGTCTAGGATTTCCCTTGAAAGTGGCGTATTTAAAATCGACGAGGACATTGTTAGGTGCGGTACAAGGGAAAGAACCACAATCAGTTACGTTTGCCCAGGCTTTTTTAGGTGCTTATAGATAAGCCATGGCGTCTTCGTGGACATTTTCAAAGGTTACACGCTCAAACATTTACTTAGGAATGTAATCAGAAGCAGTTCTAGGTCTAGCCACAAGGGATTGTCTGGAACCACAACGAGTTTCTCTCGATTGGAAATCATGGAAGAACATATTAGTGAATTTAGCACTTTGTCCCCAAGCAGCAGGGTTGTGAGATCCAGCAATAGGTAGAGCAGATGCTCCAGTAGGATGTAACCCCTTATCGCTCGTGAATCCACTAGACAGCCACAATCCAGCACTAAATGCACAGATGTCTTCTTCACCCTTTTGGTATTATTCTCCATAGATGTGCATGTTGTCCATGGTTTGGATGAGCTCATCGCCCTCCATACCAGTCATAACTAAAACACCTCTGAAATTGTTAACCATTACCATGTTGGACATCTTAACTTCTTTAATAGCAGCATAAATAAGGGCTCCTTGTTCCTAGTTGTGATAGGCCATGAAGTGAGAAGCTTCAGTGCAAGATCCTGCTCCGTTGGGGTAGAAGTAGCCTCCCATGCGATCAACAGAGTGAGCGACATTGTCTCTAAAGCTCTACTGAGTAGCAGACTCACCACAAGCATGTCCGGGTGCTACGAAACCAGCGTAAACACAGCCAGCTGCGATAGAGTTCTTAACAGTAATGTTCTTAGAGCCATCACCAGTTCCACTACCCCAGTATGACCCGACAGCAACACATGCTTCTTTCTCAATTTCCATACCAGCGGTGGGCTTTCTGAAGGTGTTGCTCTTAACATCCATAACAAACATACCATCAATAGTAATATCATTTGAGACATGAATGTTAGCACCAGTCTAGAAGAATCCAATGAAACTAGAATCCTTAACATCGACATTAGAAGATGCTTTGATGTACAATCCCCAGGCAAGACCCTCATGAGCAACAACGTTGTGAATCTTGTGACTGTTAGTCATAGCGCCTTCAAATCTAATAGCAGCCTTGAAAGTGTCACGCTGAGAGCATCTGTAGAGCTCAACGCTGTCCATTTCTAAGAGACCAGATACCATATCTCCGTTAGAGTCAATGGTGTCAGAAGTGACAACTTGACCACCCCAGCCATCGGTGTCTTCACCGACAATACGGACATTTCTGGTGAGTAAAACGACTTCACATCTGCGATCAAGTCCGCTAAGTTTATCAGCAGTAGACTCAGGTGCACCATAGTGAAGGTTATCAAGAGGCGCGGAGAGTCCTACTCTACCAGTATCAGCACTGTAATCAACGATATCTCTGTAATCATAGCCTTGAGGGTTGTGACCCGTTGGTGCTAAGAAGATTCTATCTCCAGCCTTCCAGTCTAATCCTTGATCAACGACAATAAAATCGTCTTCCTTGTTAGCGAAAGAAAGAAGTCTACTCATGCGGCTACGTTGAGTACCGTACATTTTGACAGTACCAACATTGGAAATAACCTTGTTTCCAGCTTCAATGGCACCACTGTAAGTGATGGTATCAGCAGAGGCTTCTCCAGAAAGAGTAATCTGAGCGTTGGCAGTGAAAGGCTTTTCAGCAGATCCAATAAATAATTCTCCAATGTTGACAAAGATGTGATAGGATTTAAGGTGTAAATCGACATCACCACTTTCAGGTTGATCAAAGGTTAGTCTACCGTTGATAGTCAAAAGTTTAAGAACGGGACTTTCAGCAATATCGAAAATCATGTTTACACCGGGCTCAATTTCAACTGTATCTCCCTCAATAGGAAGTTCTCCAGAACTCCAAGATTCAGGGTTACTCCAGTAACGTGGTAGTCCAAGCTCTACGGCTTCAACGGCCTTGTTACATCCTCCAATACATCTAATACCTTCCATCTTAATTTTTCTAGCAGCCGCAGATAGGTCATTGGCGGTAACAGCGAATTAGAATTCTCTAGTTTCAGTATCATTCCAGACATCGTTCATTCCGGTTTTAAGGTCAAAGAGACCACTGTTAGCACCAGTGTAAGTTTAGTTCATGATCTATTCTCCAGCTCCATCTTTGAATTCAATAGCTTCACGGACATCAGTAAAGTTGGAAACGAAATGAATAGGACTATCAGTAGACTCCCACTATTCGCTTTGTTCAAACATCATCTTTGTAAAATCAAGAGGAGTTTCTCCCCAGTGGATACGGTATTTATGTCCAGTAACGTAAGGAACGGCCCAACCATTACTAGGTTTCTATACTGCTTTGAATTCCATGTTAGAGAAGTATTCCTTATCATCATCATATTTCCATGCTTCAAATTCCTCTTCAGTAAGGGCAGAAATGATATCGTCATCATACTTAGCCACTTTCATAGCGATTCTGTAGAAATGATCAGGGCTATAGCCAGAGAAAGCAATACGTCTAACCTGAACCGAGTTATTGCAGATAATTCCGTTATACACTTCCATATCAACTTGGCATTCACCAGAAGAGGTCCAATCGTTATGAAGGTAGTAAGGAGTAGCCCAACTGTTGGGACCTTAACCAGTAAGAGAACCATCCAAATCGGATAGAATAGCCTTGTAAGGAATTTAATACCAGATTCTTTGGGGAGTGTTAGTGAACTCAAGGCCTTAGAATCTAACAGTACGGGCACCGGAATCGGAAGCATTGTCATGGAAACAGTGAGAGCATGTGCTGATAGCAGCAGACGTCCCGGGGAAGTCAAAGTTGAAGAATTTGAGTCCGTTGACACGTAGACCTTCAGTTCTGGGTCCAACGAATCCCATAACTGAGGGAGAGTTGTCGAGAATGTCTTCAGTGTTAGGAGATCTTCCAACAATTAAACCTCCCTCAATACTAGCGTAACCATCAACAACATCTTCGGAAAGAGACCATTCAATTCCAGCTTCCAAGTTGTCAGCAACCTTGAAGTTGTGTAGTCTGATAGCTCCTACTCTTTCTACAATGGCTCCGTTTCTTCCATTCTTGTAGGAAATCATGTTGTAGAAGTTGGCTTCAATAACAGGGTTTGCGTGATAAGGATCATCGGGGGTGCTCTCGTCATAAACAAGAGGCTTGCAAGGGTAGAGACGGGGGATGAGGTTGTGGAAAATACGGAATCCATAGCGACCGTTAGAGTGAGCAACATTATCGCGGAATTCACCAATCTTAGAATTCTCAGGGCAAATGTTAGGATCATAAGAAGGTCCCATAGCAGTGATTTGAGTATCATACCAGAATCCATAACGATCAGATCCAGCAGCATGGTTGTTGCGGAACTGGTTATCAGGATGAGTAATCCAGAAAGAAGCGGGGGTCTGATCAGTGTTAATGAGAGACCAAGAGCGTTTGGTCTACATAATCAAGTTACCGTCAATAAGACACTTAGTTTCAGCAGCATCTTCAATAAAGACGGTGTGACCCATGGTGTCATAAGTAAAGTTGTTTAGGACACGGAAGTAGTGAACACCATGAATAGTGATAGCACGGTTATAGGTCTAGTGAACAGCGTTTCCTCTGACGTAAGACTTGTGAACAGTACCAATCATATGGAAATGAAGAGGATAGCGTCCAAGTTTGAAAGCCTGACCGACATCAGTCAATTCAACGTATTCAATGCGTCCAATGCTGGACTCATCACCAGGGGAATGGAGCATGATGTGAGCACCATATTAGTTAGTCTTAGAAGTTTCAGGATCTCCTCTGTAAACTAAGTTACGCGTGAGTAGACCAACTTCAGCTCTCATCTCAATGGAGTTTTCTGCATCAAGTTAAACATCCTCAGCGAAATGCTTGAAAGTAAGAGGTCCATTAAGAGTAATCACAGGCTTGGCAGGGTTAGAGTTATCGATAGACTGAATCATACGCTTATCAGTATCTCTTCCTTCGAAAGAGGTAGATGCAATAGAGATCCATTCTCCAGCAACCCAGTCAGCTTCTGCCATAAGGGTGATAGTATCAGTACCAGCTTCAGCGGTGACGTCGAGGCTGGTCCAAACAGGAGTTCTAGGGATACCATGCATCTCAAGTTGACCGAATCTAATTCCAAGTACCTTATTTCCGTAAATAGGAAGGTAAGGGTCGTCAACAGAAGAGTGCATAGTGATAGTGAGCTTAGAGGTGTAAGGGTATTCTTCAGTTCCAGCTTCGAAGAGACCTCCTTTAACAAGAATGTAACTAGCATCAAAGCTACGTTAGTGGTTGGGGTCGGTACTGGGAGGGAAAATGAGAGCGCCTTCAACAATAATAGCTTTAAGGATAGGAGTAGAGTCAACGTCCATGAGGAGTTATAGTCCCTTGGGGATAGAGACAGACTCTCCCTCGATAGGTAAGAAATCAGCCCAGGTGTCTGTATCGGACCAAAGAGATACGTAGCGGAACAAAAGTCCTTTAGTAGCAACGGCTCCAGTACCAGCGATATTGATCTGAACGATAGGGTCTTCAGGAGTGAAAGGCTTGTCAGCAGTAGTGCAAGTGATAGTAGTATCAGTTTGAGCTGTAACGGCACAAGGGCGGCTATCGAAAAGAACTTCAGTGGTCTCAGTAGCAGAGAAGCCAGTTCCAGTAAGAGTGACCTCAGTGTTTCCCTTAACTGAACCAAATCTAGGGGAGATAGAAGCAAGTAAGGGAGTCTTTTCACTATCATAAGTGACAGTAGAGAGATCAGTCATAACTCCTCCAAGGTTGAGGACAGCTTAACAGGTTTTGGTGAGGTTGTCATCAGCGACGACTTCATTACCAGTAAATTTAACCTCGGAAAGGCGGCAAGATCCAGCAGTAGAACCGATGAATCTGTAGGAGTTATAAGCGGGTTAAGAACCATCTTCCCAGAGCTTAGAGTTCCAGCCTTCATTCACTTCAGAAGTGATTTACCACAAGTCTGTCCAAGTAGCGCCAGAATCGTTAGATCCCTGCATTTTAAGGTTATCAGCGAAGGGGGTGTTATCTTAAAGGTCGTTAATGAAGAATTTAGCTTCAGTCAAAACACCAACTTATTCAGTCTTAAAGTTGATTCCAACATGGCAGTCGGATGCTGTATCGTCAATGATATCATCCATAACAGAGTCATCATAGAATTTAGGGAGTTCATCAGTGTTAGATCCGAACCATGTTCCGGTGAGGACACCAGCTTCTTGGATCTCGAATTCTCTAATAGAGTGAGTAGTAGCGAGAGCGGGGATTCTACAGACAGCAGCAGAAGCAGTAGAAGCATCAGTGTCTAAGGGGCACATGTTTCCACAGATTTCAATGTTGTTACCTTCAACTTCAAGAGTCTTAGCGAGTCCAGAAGCTTGGACAGTGTATGCACACTGACCATTCCAAGAGCAGGCAAGTCCTTATTCAGAACCATCAATAGTCAAAGCGTTTGTAAGCAAGACATCATCTCCAACAACAGACCAAAGAATGTGGTCGTCAGCAGTAGCTTTGAAGTAGAGTTGAACACTAGCCCCAGCTTCGGCAATAGGAATACCATTGGGCCAGTCAGCAGTCACTTAAGAAGCAGTGTTGATAATAGCAGAGGTAGATTCACTTCCTTAGAAGACGACATGAGCTGTGTATCCAGCAGTAGGGAAGTTCATTCCATTGACAATAGTCTACCCACTTATGATGCTAGTAGATGTTGCGGTGGGAGAAGTAGCTAGATCCTGAGTGAGACTGCATTGGGTGATATCAGCGACTCCACAGTCGAATTGTTCAGCACCAACAACGAGCTTGATAACATCAGCAGCAGCGATATCAACCTTTTTGGTCTTGCAAGTGAAAGCTCCGAAACCAGTGAAAGTGACTTCGTCACACAAGTTAGTGGTAGTAGCTTCATGGTAGAGGTTGACTTCAGCGTTTTGTTCTCCGAGTCCAGAGGCCTAAACATTAATAAGAGCACCTCCAGAACTTCCGATAGGAGTAATACTTTGAAGGGCGGGAACAATAGTCATAGAATCAAGTCCTTCGGAGGGAGCAGGAGACCCATCGTTAAAGAAAATTTCAACGTTAGTTGAAGTGAGCTGATCAATGTTCATAAGTCTGAAAACAGCTTCAGTGTCAGTCAAAGAGAGAGTCTCTTAGGCGTGTCCATCAATGTACATATGGCAAGCACTCAAATCAGTTCCGAAGCTTGTTCCAGAAACAGTAATCTTGTGAGCACCAATAGATTCATCAAAGGCAGGAGTAACAGTGGATACAGTAGCAGCAGGAGCCAAGAAGGTGAATTTGCAAAGTCCAAGAGTATCATTACAGACAGCTTCTTCAGATGTCTTTAAGAATACATAAACGTCATAAGCAACCATTTCTTCTTAATCGGTAATGTCAATTCTGCACTAAATTTCAGTGGGAGTGGATGAGATGACACTACAGTTAGCAGCACCAGGTCCAGTTCCAATTCTAACGGGATTGTCATTAACCTCATAAGAGAAGCCACGTCCTGTAATAGTAACAAGGGTACCTCCAGCAGCTGATCCAACACTAGGTGAGACGCCAGTTACTTCTCCAATAACCTGGAAGTCAATCTCAGAAATTCTGCCTTCAGCAACGGTAGACACATGGAGCTAGTAGTTTCCACTTTCAGCTCCACCGAATTTAACATCGATCTCTTTAGTGGCGGCGTTTACAGCTGTTACTAAGAGAGGTTTAGTAATGGTTTCGTCATCAGCATTTACAAAGTCGACTTCGACTTCGCCTTCTACGATGGTACCTTAATCAACAGTAATTCTAAGGCTGGTGTGTAGGACAGGAGATGCACTTGAGGGAACAACGTTTGACGCTCCAGCAACAGCTTCTTTCTGTTAGACACCCTGTTGGTCATTAGTGATAGAGTTTACAGTGACTCCAACTTGGTAGGTTTTTGTTTGATCAACTGTTAGGAACTTGAAGATTTTGCAAGTGACCGCAGTAGCAGTCACAGCCTGTACTCTGCAGACGGAGTTGTCATCTAATTAGACAGATACTTCATCCATGTCAGCAGGGAATCCTTCTCCTGAAATAGTAAGAACACCGCCTCCGAAGTAGTTCAAGTCGGTGTTGGGTGAGATAGAGGTGATGACTAGAGCGACATCAATAGGGCTAACACCGGCCGCAAGAGGAGTTCCACCTACGGCTGTTGTAACACGGGCGTTCCATGAGCCAGCAATAAGGGCTTCAGTAAAGGTGCAAGTGATCGTATCAGCAGTCTTATCATTGATAGTACAGGCCTATCCAGAGAGTGATACTTCAGTGTCATCACCAGTAGGGAGGTCAGTTCCAAGAATGGTCAGAACGTTTCCACTTAGAACCTGAGAGGAGATCTCTCCAGTAGCCTCAACGTAGGTGTAATCACAGTTAAGAGCGACACAAATAGCCTCGATTCCATTTACGGTGACTCTAACCTGAGCATTGTCAGCAGCAGTGCTAAGGAACTCAAGAGGAAGGGGCTCGTAAAAGAGGTTATCGCTGTAGTGGCGAACGGTCTCTTATTCGAAAACAGGAGCGCCTTCGAAGTTTCCAGCAAGAGGCTCATCAGTGCCAGTCACAATAGTGCACTGAGCAGGATCGGCGTGATATCCACGGAAATAGAATTGGAATTCAATTCCATTTTCAGGATAGGTGTATCTTTGTGTCTTAATGACCTCGACTCTATCAGCAAGGAAAGGCATGTTGTTGGTGATAGCCAAACCGACATTAGGTGCCCAGGTATCATAGGGTAAGTCATCAGTTTTCCACTCAACACCATCTGCATCTATGCAAGATACGGCGAAAGCTCCAGAGAGAGGAGCAGTGGATTAGACAGCGGCAGCCTGCATTGTAATGTTGGCTTGAGTACCGCTCTTCGACACAATGATGTTATCAGTGGAGGGACCATTGATTGCCTTGAGCAGCTTGATATTGAATACTGCTTTAGTTCTAGGTTCACTATCTTCTTCTCCATCAGTGACATTGCCTTCAGCATCATACATAACGCGTGTAACTGTGATAGCAGAGTTATAGTAAGCCCGGTAGAAACCTCTGATACGTCTAGCCAAAACAGCAGCGCTAACATTAGTAGCCATCTTCTCAGATTGCCAGTAGCCAGCACTGGCAGAAGAAGCAGGCTTAAGGAAGTTAAGAGCAAACTCTTTGCCAGAATAGGTCATGTTGCCATCCTCATCGGTATCGAAGGATTCAATGGTGAGAGTAGTTTCTTCAAATACGTTTTCTTGCAAGATTCCAACCTTTTGGACCTCCTTGGCGGTGTGATGGTGAGTAGAAGAAGGAGCAGCGGCTTCAGATCTGATAAGCTCTTCGTTCTCTGTCTGGCATACAGCCTAGTTCTCAGCAGTGTTGTTAGTCTCATCAACATCGCCTGTATCAGGGTCAGTAGTGATAAGGGCATCCAAACAGGCCTGAAGAGCAGCAATTTGAGCATCAGTATCGGCAACCTCGTACTCCATAGATACAGTGAAATGGTTACCTCCACCATTGACGTCGGTGTGAAGTCCTTCGATGTAATACTGCTTTCCAGCTTCTAGAGACTACCAGTCGGATCTGTTCTTCTATCCAGCGTTAGGTGAGAAGTATTATCTCCATGAGGTTTTGTTGGAAAAAGCGATTGTTTCAACAACTGGGTCGACGGGAGCGTCAACGTTGAAAGGGTTAGTCGCATCCATCTTGAGTTAGCAATTATCGTCACAGGCGATAAAGAAGCGGTACTTTCCATCAGCAGGGGCTTTAAAGTATCCCTGGAAGTAGTTGCCGAAATTGTAGTCGCCTCCACGAAGAGCTTCGAAGGAAGTGTAAGCGCTGGATTCGCGGTTGTGGGAAGACCCATCAGTGAGCTCATCCCAGCTAACTTTGTCATTTAGCTCCTCAGGGTCGACCAGGGTTCTGGTGATACCGAAGTTACCAGGCTGTTTAGTGTCGGCAAGAGAGGCGGTGGATTTGGCGCCAGTTAAACAGGTTACTTCCTCGGAGGAGGCAGCGAGAACCTGACAGTCGGCACCATCAACTTCAACGTTAGTAGCGGTGGAATCGAATCCTCTTCCAGTGATAACGAGAGTCTGACCTCCAGCTTAAGATCCAGAAGTCTCACTTACGCTATCGATTCTAGGGTGAGTGCGCACTTTGTAGCAGTCATCACCAGCCCAGTTGCATGTCTTCATGGAATCGGCATGCTGAGCATGACCAACCTTGAAAGTAAGCTGAGGCTCGTCAGAGCTAGATACGGCTTGATCTCCAACTAACCCATGAAGGGCACCAGCTTACCACTTAGGAAGCCTGGTTTCGTTGCTAATATGGTCTTCGTAATCGAGGTTAGCACTTCCGATCTTCATCTTGGTGATGGGAAGGTCGGCGTCCGCAACTTCGTAGGCAGATTTAGCATTAACGTTGAACTGCACGATCTAGCCAAAGTAGACATTGGCAGGGGTAGTGTCAAGCAGGAGAGAAGTGAATGATCTACTGTAGTTGAGATCACAAGGAGTTTCTG
>Ga0138259_1179045_pt1 | contig 10935 bp, 8 predicted proteins | sample RNAA_220151111_FD_105236 | JGI IMG/M metagenome (GOLD analysis project Ga0138259, IMG submission 105236) | Metatranscriptomics of polar marine prokaryotic and eukaryotic communities from Palmer Station, Antarctica after 24hr light incubation -... | ecosystem: Environmental > Aquatic > Marine >...
ATTTGTATTGAAGTATTTCTTGTTTTTACTTTTAATGCGATAGGTCTTTGGCTTATTGGCGTAAAAAGCTTTCTGCTAATCGCTCTATTTACGGGAATCATTAATGTAATACCATATGTAGGCCCATTAATAGGAATAATTTTCGGATGTGCAATAGTATTGACCGCTAACAACGAATTACTTTTTGCTTTAGAGTTAATGCCTTTAATTGGTTATACTGCTCTAATAATGGTTGGAACACAGTTGCTAGACAACATCGTACTTCAGCCTATTATATACTCAAACAGTGTAAATGCCCATCCTCTTGAAATCTTCCTAGTTATTTTAATTACAGGTAATTCCTATGGAATTATAGGAATGATTATAGCAATACCATTGTATAGCGTAATACGAGTACTAATTAAAGAGATTAGAGAGAATTCAAAATTCTTAAATGAAATATACGTTTCTGGCAATAAATAGAATATCGGATATTAATCAATTACATATTTTAGATAAACACCAAAATCCAAGTAGTTATCAATCCATCCTTTACTGTGATCTGATTTTAAAGCCGGAAGTACATTATAATACCCTATTACATCAACTCCAATTACGATCGGTAATTTAAACTGGAATTCACTTGCTAAACGTACATCAGGTCCTATCGCAAAGTCACTCTGATTTATTAAATTAGTTGGATCTCTGTAATATCCTGCATGTAATCCAGCTCCGTAACTCCAATTTAAACGAGTCGTATTTAAAGTACTACTATGGATTTCCTGTCGTAAATTATAAGAAGCTACTAAAACTCCTCCTTGGATCACTTCAGAATAAACACCAATAGCGTCAAATTGAATAAACGGCTTAGGTCCCAAATGGTAATTATAACTTACACCTATACCTCTAGCTCCACCTCTTACACCAATGGCTTGGTTGTATTGAGCTGACAAAGTTGTTGTGATCATCACTGCAATAAACAATATAAGGTTCTTCATGGTTCTAATGTAAAAAAAAGAGCCATTAACTAAAAGTTAATGGCTCTTTTTTATTTAAAAATAATATTTTAATATTCCCAAAGATCTTGCTCATAATCAAAAATAACATTCTCAATATCTTTAGATTCTAATAATAAATCTAAATCAGTTTTGTAATCTTGTATTTTTCTATCGTAAACATTTGTTGTCTTATAAATATAAGAACTAAACATTCTCTTCCATATAACGTCTTCTAAAGTTCTTCTTTCAGCATCGTTACCTCTATTGTAAACAGGAACAGTTGCAAAAGCCTCTCTTGCTTCTGGGAAATAAATCCAAAACAGTGGCATTTCACCTTTATATTCTCCGTTCTCATCATATTTCTCTGCTACTGGGCACATTCCAATAATACGAGCTTCAAGAACTGATTTCTGATTATCAAAAACCCATTCTTCTTTTAATCTATATCTTTTAACAGATCCAGGCCAAAACTCTTCTTTGATTGGAATAGGCTGTACATCTCCGTATTCATCTTCAATAAATTCTGTATCAATCTTTGAAGTTGATGCCTCAACTTCAGCAACTGTGAGTGTCATCGTAAACTCATCATCTAATGTACCATAAGGTGTGATCGTACTTCCTGTAATTACAGCATCATAAATTAACTGAGTCATACTCTGCCTATCCATTATTTTATCAGTAGGAAAATACAAAGGTTGATTAATTTTTTCACGAAGATCTATTACTCTCCAAATACGCTTCAACCACATAACGTCGGCCTCTCGCAATGGAGTATAAGGAATAACTCTTTTTGATGGGGCATGTTCGCGTATATAAATACCGTCCAATACATTTTGGGCACTTACTGTATTTGGAGTAACAACACCAAACACCATCAATAAAACAATCAACTTTATAGTTTTCATATCACACATTTTAAAATAAACTTTCCGTACCCATAAATAACGTGCACGGAAAGTTTAATGTTACCTTATTATTTTACTTTAAAAATAATAGAAGGAACCTTACGAGGTTTACCACCTGGCATAGCTACTTTTATATTTTCAAAGTACACTCTATCTCCTTTCTTTAATTTTGAAAGCATAGTCCTCATTTTACCATCTAACTTATATCCTTTTGTTGTAAATTCTCTAAGATCTCCACCCATACTCACAGTCATTGTAAACGAAGAAACTCTAACTCTCAATTCAAAATCAAAGTTCTCCATAACAGCATCTACTCTTTGAGCAAGTTTGATTTTCCCTCTAGAAATCAAACCTTCTTTTTCTCCTAAAACTTTAGCTACAGGATCAGGAAGTCGTTTTATACGGAAATTACTTTTTCCTAAAACAACACCGGATACTTTGTTTTTAACAACTACGTCAACACCTTTTTTACCAGTTGCTCTTGAAGCTGTCGCAATATATTCTCCACCTTTTTTTCCTGCGGAAAATTTTAAACCAGGAGCTGAAATATCTACATCTACAGTCGCAACTCCAGGAGCTGAAACAGAAACTGGATTAGGAACACCTACATAAAAAACGTTCATAGCCATAGCTGCTACAGTTGCTGATGGTTCTGCAACCATATAGGTCTGCTTAAATGGATAATACTTCGCTCCATCTTTACCGATCATCTGAATAACACCTGTTATCTCTTTATCACCTGTTTCCCCCGTAATAATTGATGATTTGAAATTAGCTTTTCCTGCTGAAGTACTTAAAACTTGGTAAGTAGCTGCTGTACCATCCCAAACTTTACTTGCAGTTCCTAAAATAGGAGGTTTCGCTTTAACATTTTCATTTTCAACATAGTTCTTCCCTTTTTTAAATTTAGAATAATCTACTATTCCTATATAAACTACAGGATTAATATTCTTATTATAAGCAGATAAGAATACTTGACCAGACAATGTATCACCTTTAAGCACATAACCTGACTTCAAAGCTGCCATACCTTCTGCGTCAGTAACAACCATTCCGTTACCTTCAAGGGCAGAAGCGAAGCTACCAATAACTTCAGATTCGATATTTCTAATGTAAGATTGCCAAAGAGTTAAGTTTGCTGTAACAGATGCATTTGGAAGGTGTTCAGCAACAGTAGATACCCAACTCATCGTTGCACCCTCTTCAGTCACATCTTCAGTAGCTAACATACTGTTAATTACTAATTTCAAATTCTCATTGTCACCTTTTTTTGCCTTATGCTTTTTCGAATCATCATCTAGTAAATTAATTAATAACGTACGATATGCAATAATATCATTTTTTAGTCGATCACCATTCTCACTCGGGTCATCTCCAGAAATGTAATATTGACCTCCTAAATCTTGATTATCTTTATTTAAAGGGATCCCTCCGGAATCCATATAATCACTAGCTAATAATTCTGGAGTAGCATCTGGAGCAGCTCCCCCAGTAAGTAACCAAACTTTATCTTTATCTATATTACTAATAATCTCCTTAACTTTAGCACGAACCTCAAATGCCCTTTTTTCAATTTCTTTCGCTGATTTTATTTTTGTAGCAGCTGCTGAAATTACATCATAAAGCCTATCATTCTTCTGACTAAAATTCTTATTACTAACATCAATTCCTTTTTCCAACAAAACAAACGCGTTCAATAAATCTTTCGACGCGTTCATCGCTAACATTGCCAGCAGTACTAGATACATTAATCCAATCATCTGCTGTCTTGGAGTTCCTCCACCTGACATAACTAATTTCTTTTATAGTTTATAAATAATTGAATGTGTATTAAGCTTGACCTCCTTGGATTGTCATTGCTGATAACATGTTACCGTAAACAGTATTCAATTTCCCTAAGTTATCACCTAAAGAAGAAATTTCAGTTTTATAACGCTTAGTATCTTCAACAGAATCAGACAAGTTTACTAATAACTCATTGATGTTTTCTTGGATATCAGCAGACAATTTCATTCCACTGTTGTTAGCAACAATTTGTTGCTCATATACAGTATTTAATTCTCCTAAATTCTTAGTCATTGTAGTTAATTGCTCAGCATATGAAGTACCTTCTCCTTTAAGATCAGTAATCCCAGCTAATGATTCAGAAGCTTTAGAATAAGCATCAGACATCATATCTACATTTTTAGATGCAGAAGTTAATGAACCAACTAATACTTCAGTAGCAGCTGCAGCATCCGCAGTATTATTTAAACTTTGAGCCGTAGTTTCAAAACTTCTTAATCCTGCTCCTAAAGACTCTATCAATTCTTCACCAATATTTGCATCAGCTAACATTTCATCTAATTTTTGAGAAACAGCATCGCCGTTTCCTCCAACAGCACCTCCGCCGCCTCCACCTCCAGCACCTGCGGGGATGATCTCTTGACCTTCTTCAATCAAATGCGCAAAAGTTAATTCCGGATATACTAGTGACCAATCTACCTCCATATGTGGTTCTTCAAAAGCCCCCATAATAAACAATGCTGCTTCTGTAGACAAACCAGCTACTAACATTACTGATGCACCTGGCCAGTGCATAATTTTAAACATCGCCCCTACGATAACAATCGCAGCCCCGAATCCTGTAGCCATCTGGCTAAATTTTAATTTTTTGTAACTTGCTCCTGACATAATTAAACTGATTAAAAAATTAACAAAGTGATTAAATTATAGTGTACTTAAAATATAAGTTGATTTAAAATAGACGAAATCTAAGAAGAATAAAAGTTTAGATTAATAAATCTGAGAATCTCTTGTATCTCCTTTCTTACGTCCTAAATAGGTTTCAACCATCCTGACCCCTACATAACATTTAGAAGTGTCTTGGTATTCATAAGTCCTTGCACCAGTCTGCATATAATAACCGACATCCTTCCATGAACCACCTCTAATAACCTTTCTCTTTAAAGCTGGTGGATCTTCATCTCCTGCAACATAAATATAATCCATGTTTAAATCATGGGCGAAATTATATGCTGCCTCTTCAAAAGAATTCGAAGTCCATTCTGATACATTTCCTGCCATATCATATAAACCAAAACCATTTGGCCAATAATGTGCTACAATAATTGTGTGTAAACCTCCATCATCAACATAATTACCTCTTAATGGTTTAAAGTTACCTAAGAAACAACCTCTTCTGTTACGAATATAAGGTCCACCCCAAGGATATGGAGACTGATCAAAATTACCTCTTGATGCATATTCCCATTCTGATTCTGTTGGTAAACGAAAATCATTAACGATCACTCTTCCGTTACTTCTTCTAAATTCGTTCATTAAACGCGTTCTCCAAACACAAAATGCTCTTGACTGTTGCCAAGTAACACCAACAACTGGATAATGATCATATACTGGATGCCAAAAATACATCTGAGTCATTGGCTCATTCCAAGAATAAGTAAAATCATGAACCCAAGCCAAAGTATCAGGGTAGATATTTACAACTTCACGAATAATAAACTCGCTTCGATCTTTAATTCCATCACCATACTCCCACGTTTTATCAGTAACTGATGCATCCTTAATTTGAGGGTGATTAAATCTTTTAGCTTTTACAGATGCTTTTTTGAAATTAATCCACCAATATTCGTAGTTGAATTTACGAGCGTCCAGTTGTGCTCTTTTATAAAATCTTTCGTCACCTTCTTCATAGAATAAAGTTGCCAAAGCTTCTGAATAATCTTCATCATCCCAAGGAACAGGTCTCCAATCGATTCTTTGAGCATACTCTCCTTCATCAATCATAAATTTTTCTGCATCCTCTTCTCCTAATACGGTAAGTGCAAGTGAATCACGAACGTAATTCACAAACTGACGATATTCATCGTTTGTAATTTCAGTTTCATCCATATAAAATGACTGAACTGAAACAACTTTTTTCTGTGCAGTTAATGCAAAAGTTATCTCTTGATCACTTGGCCCCATATGGAAAGATCCTAATGGTATAAATAACATACCAAATGGATCCTCTTGATAAAAAGGCTCTCTTCCTGTCCCAACCATTTCGCCATTTGCTCCTGAGCCACAACTCGTAAGAACAACAGAAATAAGGACTACACAACTATAAAGCAACTTTCTCATACCTCACTTGTTTTATTCCGTAAGCCGGAAATTTAACACATTTTTTTCAATAAATCAACTTCTTCTTCTCAACTTCACTTCAAAACACAATCAATAAACGCCAATTCTTTTAATTAGTTACACCCCTTATTACAAGAATAATGGATCAACATATTGTTTGAAATTTGGCTTTGGAGGCGTAATAAAACAGTAACCTAAGTATAATTCAACCGCTCCAACACTTCTATTATCTTTTATTTCCTTAAAACTTTCATCATCATTCCATGATGTGAAAACTGCACCATTTTTTAAATTCTGAGTTGTAAAGTCATACGCTAAACCAACTTTCAACTTATTAATTTGGAAACCAACATTAGCAACAATAGCATCTTGCACTCTATAAGAAGCTCCTATCCAAAATTCTTGATTAAATTCTGCCGTTACATTAAGGTCCATCTGAGTAGATGATAAATCCGTTTTAATTAACATATTTGGTTTTAATACAATATTAGCACTTACAGGGTAGTAATAACCTCCAGTAATATAAACATGCTGACGAAGTTTTGAACTAGCATCTCCTAATTTTAATTCTTGAGGAATTAATTTCTGACCTGAAATCCCAAAATACAATCTGTTAGGTACATGATAAAAAGCTCCAAAACCTAAATCAAATCCAGTTGAACTTGTACCGTTGATGTTAGTAATTAAAGCATCATTAGGATTAGAAGCTATAACATTTCCTGAAAAACCTTTTTGTAATAAACCCAAATCTAACCCTAATCCTAATTTACCGTTCCCTAAGGGTAGATGATAAGCTCCAGTTAATTTAAAATTCACATTTTGTTCGAATCCAATTTTATCAAAAACAACAACAGCTCCAATACCAACATTATCAATTGTATTAATAGGACCGTTATAACTTAGTTGCCCTGTAAATGGGTTACCTTCAAAACTAGTCCATTGATCACGGGCTACTAAATTAAAACAATGCATGCCTTTAATTCCAGTTGCTCCTGGGTTAATTGCATTATTTAAAAACATGTTTTGAGAGAACTGTGCATCCTGTTGTGCACCTACTGAAAACACTGAAAATAATGCAATTGCTGCTGTAAATACCCTTTTCATTTTAAATACTTTATGTTATAACACCCAATTACTTACCACGATCAACCTATAAAATTAAGCAATATATTCAAGGCGACAAAATAAAGCCAAGAATCACTACTTATTTTTAATATTTAGTTAACGCTCAATATTATAATGCGAAATCAATAAAAAGTCACAATAAAAAAATGTTTTTCACAAAACACCTTTCTAATTTTTACAACTTTTGGAATGTTTGCCACCATCTATTCGGCATACTACCACTAATAGCCATCTCGTAATCCTTGTAACTACAAGGTACCATTTGATGACGAATAAATTTATTTTTTAAATCAGACGGGAATGGAACTTCCATCCACCATCTTCCACTAAATTCACTTTTATAAAACAATAACTCATGCTTACCTTCCTCAATAGCAACATGATATTTCGTGTATTTAGATTTAGTAGCAACTGGATAATCTCCTTTTCTACCTTCAAAACCTTCAATGAAATACCAAATCATTTGCGCTAACAACATAGCACTACGACCATTCTCGTCGAAGACAGGATTGTAGTTATAAAACCCAATTGAAGTTAATTTATCAGACAAACCAGCATACCTAGTTATTTTACAAGCTTCTTCACCTGAAAAACCATTTGGATTTGGCTCACAATACCCTAAACAATCAGAACTCTTTATTGCATTAATATCAAAACTAACAATATCCGCATTTCTAACTATAGGTTCCATTTCTTCCATATTGGAACGAACAATACCTAAACGATAAGCATCAAAATGCATTCTTTCCATTAATGCATCTATTTCCTGATCGACATAATAACTCTGATAACCAACAGAACTATAATTAAACAAGAAATTTGGCTGGTGCATCACTATGTGATTAATAAAATTAGAATCAGTAATATCCGCTTCGATTAAACCTAAATCAATTGATCTATCTATTGTTACTAAATTTACTACTTGCTCAAGTTTTTCATAAGCTTGATAATTAGCATAAGTTAAATCATGACTACCTCCGATAATTACAGGAACCACTTCCTTCTTTACTAGCTCTGAAATAACAGCAGTAAGGGCAAAATAAGTATCTCGGTAAGAATTCCCAGCTTTTATATTACCAAGGTCAAGAATTTTAACATTGTCAAACCTATGAAACAACCCATATAATTGCTCTCTTACACGATTCGGAGCAGAACCACAACCTTTATTATCACTAGCACCTCTTTCCTCCATTACACCTATGAAAGCAATATCATAATCAGACAGTTTTATATCGTCAGAATATTGTTGAATTGAATAACCTAATGTATTCTTTTTCCACTTTTCAGTAGAACTTATTTCAGCAATAATTGATTCAAGATATATACTCAACTCCATTACTTTTTAACTTTTGGTTTCGCTTTAGCTTTTGGTTTCGCTTTAGCTTTTGGTTTCGCTTTAGCTTTAGTTTTTGGTTTCGGAAGATCTTTAGTCTTAGGGGCCGCTTTTCTTTTACCTTTGGTTTTAGGTGCTTCAGCTATGTATTTCAACGCTTCTTCAAGTGTTATATCAGCAGCTTCCACATCTTTAGGAATCTTATAATTCTTTTTCTCGTGCTTAATATAAGGACCCCATCTTCCTTTTAATAATTGAATTTGACCAGACTCATGTTCGAATGAATTGATAAATTTCTCAATATCTGCTTGTTTTTTTACTGCAATTAGTTCCAAAGCTCTTTCCAAATTAACATGCATTGGATCTTCTTCTTTCGGAATACTTGCGAAAAGAGAACCGTTTTGAACGTAAGGCCCAAATCTTCCGATTGCAACTTTTACATCTTTTTCATCTAGCGTTCCAAGAACTTTAGGAAGTTTAAATAATTCTATAACTTCTTCATATGTGATACTTCCCATGCTTTGTCCTTTTCTCAGGCCAGCGTATTTCGGTTTCTCGTCATCATCACTAGTTGGTGTTTCTCCAATTTGAGCCATAGCACCAAATCTTCCCATTCTAACATATATATTTTTTCCCGTTTTAGGATCTTCTCCTAATAACCTTTGACCAGTTACTTTAGATGAATTTTCAATCGTATATTCAACAGTAGTATGAAATGGTGTGTAAAAATCAGCTAACATCACCTTCCATTCTTTCTGTCCTTGTGCAATTTCATCAAACTGTTTTTCAACATTCGCTGTAAAATTGTAATCTATAATTCCTCCAAAATTCTCAACTAAAAAATCATTAACTAAAATCCCAATATCAGTAGGGAATAATTTATTTCTTTCAGCACCAGTAATTTCAGTATTTGTCACAGAAGTTACTTCTTCGTTTTCAAGAGTTACTAGTTTATATTCTCTTTCATACCCTTCTCTTTCATCTTTAGAAACATATGTTCTCTTCTGAATAGTAGAAATTGTTGGCGCATAAGTAGAAGGACGGCCGATTCCTTTTTCTTCCATTTGCTTTACTAAACTTGCTTCAGTAAACCTTGCTGGGTGATGAGAAAAACGCTCTCTAGCAGTCATGTTATCAAGATCTAAACTCTGTCCTTCATGCATATCTGGAAGCATACCTGCTTCTTCAATATTTTCATCATCAGTTGATTCCAAGTATAATTTCAAAAATCCATCAAACTTTAAAACCTCCCCTCTTGCAACTAAATTCTTATCGGATTTAGAAACATTAATTGTTACAATTGTTTTCTCAAGCTGAGCATCACTCATTTGAGAAGCAACAGTTCTCTTCCAGATCAATTCATACAAACGTTCCGCTTGATTATCACCTGTAATTTTATGTTTATCAAAAGATGTTGGCCTAATCGCCTCGTGAGCTTCTTGAGCACCCTTATCTTTTGTTTTATATGTTTTTGCTTTATGATATTCAGCACCATAAGAACTGATGATTTCATCCTTAATACCATCCATTGCAAATTTGGATAAGCTGGTTGAATCTGTTCTCATATATGTTATATGTCCTTGCTCATATAATTTCTGAGCAACAGACATTGTTTGTCCTACTGCGTAACCTAACTTCCTTCCTGCTTCTTGTTGAAGTGTACTCGTCGTAAATGGAGCAACTGGACTTTTCTTAGCTGGCTTCTTTTCTAATTTCGAAACATCAAAAGTAGATTTAGCACATTCATTTAAGAAATCCTCTGCACTTTTAAGATCAGGTAAATTCTTAACTAAATCAGCTCTGACAGAATCTTTTCCATCAATAGTAAAGTGAGCAATAACTTTAAAAGAGTTAATCGATTTAAATTTCTCGATTTCTCTTTCTCTTTCAACAATTAATTTAACTGCTACAGACTGAACTCTACCGGCAGACAAAGATGGTTTTACTTTTCTCCATAAAACTGGAGATAATTCAAAACCTACCAATCTATCTAATATTCTTCTTGCTTGTTGAGCATTTACTAAGTTAACATCTAACTCTCTAGGATTTTTAATTGCCTTAAGAATTGCTTCTTCTGTTATCTCATTATATACAACTCTACGTGTCTTTTTTTCATCTAATTCTAGTGCCTCCAGTAAATGCCATGAAATAGCCTCTCCTTCGCGGTCCTCATCCGTCGCTAACCATACAATTTCTGCTTTCTTCGCTAAACTCTTTAGTTCCTTTACAATTGCTTTCTTATCAGGTGACACTTCGTAGTTTGGTTCAAAATTGTTTTCAGTGTCTACACCTAAACCTTTTTTCACTAAATCTCTAATGTGTCCTACACTTGATTTTACAATAAAATCTTTCCCTAAATATTTCTCGATCGTTTTCGCCTTTGCTGGAGACTCGACTATAACTAAGTTTTTTGCCATTTTCCTATTTTAGATTCGCAAGTGTATTTCTATAACAAAACACCAAATTACAG
>Ga0138259_1347184_pt1 | contig 10718 bp, 10 predicted proteins | sample RNAA_220151111_FD_105236 | JGI IMG/M metagenome (GOLD analysis project Ga0138259, IMG submission 105236) | Metatranscriptomics of polar marine prokaryotic and eukaryotic communities from Palmer Station, Antarctica after 24hr light incubation -... | ecosystem: Environmental > Aquatic > Marine >...
AAATCCAGACGTAAGTGAAGCCGATTATTTACACGTCATTCTTGGCAAGACAGCCATGTTGTTCGAGGCTGCTAGCCAAACTGGAGCCCAAATGGCTCAAGCTAGCAGTGAGCAGACCGAGGCACTGCGGCGCTTTGGAAGACATCTGGGGGTTGCATTCCAGCTGATTGATGACCTAATGGATTACACGGGCGACCAAACCAGCATGGGTAAAAATGTCGGAGACGACTTAGCCGAAGGCAAACCCACCTTACCGCTTATTCATGCGATGGCCCACGCTGCAGACGACGAACGTAAACTAATCCGTAAAGCCATTAGACAAGGTAGTTGTGACGAAATCGATAAAATTCAATCCATCCTCATACGTTGCGGCTCTCTCGACTATACCCGCGCACGGGCGACCCAAGAGACTCAAGACGCCCTAGATTGCCTTAACATCGTCGATGATTCACCCTACAAGCAATCCTTAGCTGATTTATGCACCCTAGCCTTAACCCGACAAAACTAATAATGCTATAATGCCTGCCAAGGCAGTTATTATCCCAAATTAGCACACCCTTAAGTCACCACCAGTGACTAGCTACAGAGTGACCACACGGAAATATAATCATGAGCAGACCTTCTTCCTTTAACCGTGACGAGTTATTGTCTTGTGGCAATGGCGCCATGTTCGGCCCCGGTAACGCTCGCTTGCCCGTTGGCAACATGCTTATGATGGACCGCATTACCCATATTTCAGAAACTGGAGGCAGTAACGATAAAGGCCAAATTATTGCAGAGTTGGATATCCATCCCGACCTGTGGTTCTTTGACTGCCACTTTCCAACCGATCCGGTAATGCCTGGTTGCTTAGGCTTAGATGCGATGTGGCAAATTGTAGGCTTTTACCTTGGCTGGAAAGGCAATAAGGGCCGCGGCCGCGCTTTGGGTTGCGGCGAAGTTAAGTTTTTTGGACAAGTGCTGCCCACTGCTAAAAAAGTAACCTACAAAATTGATATGACTCGCTGTATTGAGCGCAAATTAGTAATGGGGATTGCCAACGCTAGTATGGAAGTGGACGGTAGAGAAATATATACCGCCAAAGATTTACGCGTGGGATTGTTTACCAGCACAGACGATTTTTAAGTGATTGATAGCGCCTAAGGCACATTATTTAACTGCACATTAACGAGGTCTATTATGCGACGTGTTGTCGTTACCGGATTAGGAATTGTATCTTGCATTGGACACAATCAAGATGAAGTTTTAGCATCCCTACAAACAGGAAAGTCAGGCATCAGCTTTCAGCCTGAATACCAAGAGATGGGTTTTAAAAGCCACATTGCAGGCAGTGTCGATATTGACTTTGCGAGTTTAATTGACCGCAAATTAATGCGCTTTATGGGTGACGCTGCGGCATACGCCTACCTGTCAATGGAACAGGCGATTGCTGACTCAGGCCTATCGGAGGAACAAGTATCGAATCCTCGCACGGGTTTGATTGCTGGTTCTGGCGGCGCATCGGCTGGCAACATTGTTGAGGCGGCTGATGGCATGCGGGAAAAAGGCCTGCGCCGTGTAGGCCCATACCGTGTTACCCGCACTATGGCCAGCACCGTATCAGCCTGCCTAGCGACACCTTTTAAAATCAAAGGCTGCAACTACTCCATTACCTCTGCCTGCTCCACCAGCGCTCACTGTATTGGCAACGCTATGGAACAGATCCAACTCAATAAACAAGACGTTGTTTTTGCTGGTGGTGGTGAAGAACTACATTGGACCCAAAGTGTGCTGTTTGACGCCATGGGTGCATTGTCTAGCAAGTACAATGATACCCCATCTCAAGCCTCCCGTGCCTACGACGCTAACCGCGATGGATTTGTTATCGCCGGCGGCGGCGGTATGTTGGTGCTAGAAGAACTCGAACACGCTAAGGCTCGTGGTGCAAAAATTTATGCTGAACTGGTGGGCTACGGTGCCACTTCAGATGGTTATGATATGGTCTCACCGTCTGGTGAAGGCGCAATGCGCTGCATGCAGCAAGCCATGAGCACCATCAACAAACCGATTGATTACATTAATGCTCACGGCACTAGCACGCCAGCAGGTGACATTCAGGAACTCAAAGCGGTGAAGGCTGTGTTTGCTGACCAGTGCCCACCCATCACTTCTACCAAATCACTCACTGGGCATTCACTGGGTGCTGCAGGCGTGCAAGAAGCCATTTACAGCCTATTAATGCAGGCCAATAACTTTATTGCAGCCTCTGCTAACATAGACAACTTAGATGAAGGTGCGGAAGGCATGCCAGTGGTGACCAAAAAGCAGGACAATGTGGAATTAACCACGGTAATGTCTAACAGCTTTGGTTTTGGCGGCACTAATGCCAGCTTAGTGTTCACTAAGGTCGTCGCTTAACAACTGCGACTCACTGTCTGCGCTCACAAATCAGGCTTTATGGTTGTGCTGCGCAGGCCAATACCCAGACTCAAGTTATAGTAAGCTCAACTGAGCGTCGATCGTGATGGCTCTAGGCCTACGAAATGTCGGCTAAGTTGTCTGTCATCCAATCTACCATTTGTGCGTGCATCTGCTTAGTCGGTACATCAGCACTAATGGGTTGACCAATTATTACTTGCACTTTGCCAGCCCGCTTCACCCATTGCCTGGGAGGGGATAAACGTCCACTGTTTTGCACGATAGGTAATATTGGCACACCCGCTTGGTGAGCCAACATGGCGGCTCCCTTGGTACAGGGCCCTAACGAGCCTGGAGGGCGGCGCGTGCCTTCAGGAAAGATCAACACTGATATGCCGGCATTTAAGCGTTCGCACCCCTGTTGGGAAAGCTGCTTCAGCGCATTAGTTTTGCGTTTGCGATCAATGGCAATGGGGTTAAGCATCGCTAAAGCCCAGCCAAAAAATGGAATGTATAACAGCTCCCGCTTCAGCACAGTACTGACCGGCAACCCCATGGTGAGAAGATAAAATGTTTCCCAATCGCCCTGGTGATTGCACGCCACGACTAAGGGCTGGCCTTTAGGTATATTTTGCAAACCGGTAATTTCGAAACTAACACCGCAGGTTAGTTTCATCCACTGCAGGACGGATCGATTACAATAACTAACAAACTTAAACCTAAGCTGGCGTTTGACAATAGGAGCGGTCACCACTAACAGCGAAGAAGCGACAATGGATATAACACCCAAGCCCACATAAAAAAGGGCGGTTCTGATGATTAAAATAACCTAGCCTCCCGTCACTGGTGGGAAAAAAGCCACTTCTGAAGACGCTGATACCAGCGTGTCAGACTGAGCCATAACTTGATCTACAGCCACCAAAATAGTTTTATGATTAAGGTCTTGGGCCCAATGGGGCTGGGCTTCTATGATCTTAACCAGCAACTGAGCCACGGTCATATCATGGGCTACAGAGACCGCAGTATGAGCAACGCCGAGCTGTTCTTTGAGCTGTCCAAAAAAAAAGCACCTTAATCATAGATCACCTACCTCTGCAGCATCCACTTGCCAATGGCCACTTTTGCCCCCTTGCTTTTCGATCACCCTCAGTCCAGTAATGGTCATACCACGATCAACCGCTTTACACATATCATAGAGTGTTAGAGCGGCCGTAGACGCAGCACACAGGGCTTCCATTTCTACGCCTGTGCGGCCATTAAGCTTACACATGGTCTCGATACGAACACGGTTGAGCTCAACCTCTGCAGTCAAGTCTACACTCACCTTAGACAGCATAAGGGGGTGGCACAGGGGAATTAAGTCACTGCACTTTTTGGCGGCTTGAATACCCGCTATCCGAGCTACGGCTAACACATCACCTTTTTTATGTGTGCCGTGGGTAATTAATGCCAAGGTTGCAGGCAACATTTCCACAAAGGTCTCAGCCCGAGCCACGCGCGTGGTCACGTCTTTTTCAGACACGTCCACCATGTGGGCATGACCTTGGCTGTCTAAGTGCGTCAATTGTGACATACAGTGGTTTACCTTTAGCCTACAACTGCGGCATTAAATTGTTGTTGGCGCAAAACTGGATTGGCATACATGGCCAGTGCATATTCTTTCTGTTGCACGCTAAGGTCTGCAAAGCGTTGCTGCAAGGCATCACTGGATGGATGCGCAAGCCCCATAGTCAAAGCATGAGCAGCCATATTAGTGGCATGCAAATGATAGTTTAGAGCGATACTTGAATCTATGGCGTGGGCAATTTCTTCGGGCGTATTAAACTCACCTGTTAAGGGCTCACAAAAGGCCACATGCACTTTGCCTTTGTGGCCTATAATGCCTTTGACAATGCTTTTCATATCCTCATATCGGGCTTTAACGTATTCACCACTGCTCGCCAAAGCATCTAATTCACAAGCTTTAGCTAGGTCACAAGGATCAAATTCATAAGCAATAGACACAGGGAATATGTGCAAACTATTAATATAATCGGCGTAACTTTGGCCTGATTTCTTTTTACTCATATAGAGCATTTTCATCACTGCCACATCGGTGCCGTCAATGCCATCTTTAGCACGGCCCTCTCGTTGAGCAATCCAAATATTGTGGCCAGTATGGACAGACTGATCAATGTAAGCAGATAAATCCATATAGGCTTTCATTTTTTCACGCAGACCGGTGGCCGAGCGTTTAACGACAAAACTCTTATTTAAACGCATGATGTCGCTTACGTATGGCTTTTGCAGTAGATTGTCACCAATGGCCACACGGGCTGTTTCTAGACCCTGCTGATCTAGACCATAGCTGACTAAGGCTGGATCCATGGTAATGTCACGATGATTGGAGACAAACAAATAGCCTCTGCCAAGCTGTAATTTATCTAGTCCACTATAGGTGAGTTCAGACACAGTGCGCTTGAGCATTTTGCCCATATACTTGGAAATCATCTTTTGCCAAGAAGCAACGTCTGTTACATGTTTAAACTCTCGTTTTAGGGCCCATTGGATGGGTGGATTTAAAACCGGACCCAAAAACGATTTTAAGCGGGGAAATTTAAAGCGCCCTAAAACGTCCAAAAGTTCTTTATTGGTCAACAACTGGTCTATTACCGGCCTAACTTCTTCATCGTTATAGGGCCTAATATCATGAAACGGGTCAATATTTTTGGTCATGTTATTCTTATTATCCGCCAGTGGCGTTCATAAATCGGAGGATTTGCGGTTTCTCGTGCAAATCAAAATGATGTTTTTCTGGCTTCAGTGACATAGAGTCAATAATAGCTTGTTTTAGGGGCTCTGTTTGCCCCGGTTGGCCACGCAGTATTGGCATAAGGTCAACGCTGTGCTCATTACCTAAACATAGCAGTAGACGCCCCTCTACAGTAACCCTTACGCGATTACAGTCACCACAGAAGTTATGGCTATGGGGAGAAATAAAACCCACCCTAGTGTCATGATTGGGCATACTATAATAGCGTGATGGCCCTGCTGTTTTTTGAGGGTTGTGAATTAACGGGTAGCGTTGCTCAATAATTTCACGCACATCGTCACTCGAACAATAGGTAATCGCACGGTCATGGCTTTCAATGGTGCCCAAAGGCATTTCTTCGATAAAAGCAATATCAATGCCTTTATCTCGGGCAAATTCAACCAAATCCAGTACTTCATCATCGTTACTACCACGCATTACCACGGCATTAAGCTTGATGCGTTCAAAACCTTGCTCAATCGCAGCATTAATACCCTGCAATACCTGAGGCAATTTTCCAGTGCGTGTCATGGCCTTAAACTTAGCTTCATCTAAAGAGTCTAGACTTACATTTAAACGCTTTACCCCCGCCTCTTTCAAGGCTTTTGCATGGCGTACTAGTTGCGAGCCATTGGTGGTGATGAGCAGTTCTTCAAGACCTTCAAGGCGACCTATGTGATGCAAGTGATCAACTAAACCCCTGCGCACTAGGGGTTCGCCTCCAGTGAGACGGATGCGACTCACTCCCAACTCGACAAACGCACGGGCAACCAGCTCAATCTCTTCAAGACTCATAATGTTTTCGCGCGGCAAAAAAGTCATCTCTTCTGCCATACAATACACACAGCGAAAGTCACATCGATCAGTCACAGATATACGCACATAATTAACTTGGCGTCCAAAATCGTCTACCAGCTGGTGTTGCATAGGCTCACTCATGGCGACATTCAATGGCCGCTTAAATATTAAATTACAGGGTATTATACCCGCCCTTGCCCTTCTCTTCTAACTTAGCGCCCTGTCTTTTTTCGATTGCTGTTAATTTAACCGACGGTGGGCGGCTATGGGCCAGCTAATTAGTTTTATTGTGGAGCATTAAACACTTGATCGATTACCTTCACCAGCCCAGAACGCCACGGCCTTTGGCGTATACCAAAGGTATTCAATATTTTGCTGCAATCCAGCACAGTATAGGCTGGCCGTGGCGCCCTAGCAGGCCACTCAAGACTGGTCACCGCATCAATAGTTTCAGCTTGGGTGACGCCGTGCTTTTTAGCCGCCGCAAGAATGGCCTCAGCAAAACCCTTCCAACTAGTCACTTCGGCACCACTGTAATGATAAGTACCCCATACATCAATGTCGCATTCTAACTGTTTAATAATCGCAATCAGTATTCGAGCTACATCACTGGCATAGGTGGGGCATCCATGTTGGTCAGAAACGGCCTTCACGTGATGGTGCTCTTGTAATTGACGTAGGGTTCTTAATACAAAATTATTACCTTGAGCACTGAATATCCAACCCACGCGAAGGATAATGTGGTGGGGGCAATATTGCTTTATCGCTTGCTCCGCAGCAAGCTTAGCTTCACCAAATAAATTCACCGGAGCCGCTACGGAATCTTCCTTATATGGCGAACGCTGTTCGCCATCAAATACATAATCAGTCGACAGGTGCAGTAAGGGTAAATTTAAACCCTCACAAGCCTGCGCCAAAACCATGGCCACGTCGCGATTGGAAGCATAATTTTGTTGTGGATTTTGTTGCGCTAAATCGACCACAGAATAGCTTGCAGTATTAACGACATAATGTGGTTTATAAGTTGAAATAGCCGCTTGGATAGAATCTAGCTGTAAGTTGTTTAATATGCTGTCGTCAAACCAAACCACAGACATCTCGGCACTCGCTGCTCTTGCGCATAGAGCGACGCCCACTTGACTAGAAGCCCCTGTGACCAGAAGTCTTAATTTACTCATGGTTTATTGGTTGTCCATATACGTTTGCAATTGCTGATGTAATTCATGCTTACGTTGCAGGCTACAAAAACTAGCATCAATGGCGTTTGCTGTGAATTGAGCTAATTGCTCATGACTTAACGTATGGGCAGCGGCTACGGCATTGAAATTGTCGTTCATATAACCACCAAAATAAGCTGGATCATCCGCATTAATACCTACACTCACCCCCAGTCGCAGCAGATCAACAATATTGTGCTGTGTCATAGATGCAAACACTTTTAACTTGGTATTGGATAATGGACACACTGTTAAATGGGTCTTTTCCTTAATGAGCCTAGCCACTAGTTGAGGGTCATCGACACAACGCACACCATGGTCTATACGACTCACATGCAGAATATCTAACGCGTCTATAATATTACTTGAAGGGCCCTCCTCTCCAGCATGAGCAACCGTAAGGTACCCCTGCTTGAGAGCAGCAGCAAACACTCTGGCAAATTTTTCTGGTGGGTGACCCAGTTCCGCGGAATCCAAACCCACAGCAACAATGTGTTGTTGCCAAACTTGAGCTTCTTGTAAAGTGTCAAAGGCACTGGCTTCGTCTAAGTGACGTAAAAAACATAAAATCAGCTGACTGCTAATGCCCAACTCTGTTTCAGCCTTATCCAGGGCTTGAGTAATGCCTGTCATCACTGTATCAAAACTAACCCCTCTACTCGTGTGGGTTTGTGGGTCAAAGAACAACTCAGTGTGCAGTACATTGTCAGTCTTACAGCGCAGCATATAGGCCCAGGTTAAATCATAAAAATCCCTTGCCGTGACCAGTACCTGCGCGCCCTGATAATAAATGTCCAAAAACGATTGTAAGTTAGAAAAATTATAGGCTGCACGCACGTCATCTGGGTTAGCAAATGGAATGTCTATGTCGTTACGCTGCGCTAGTTCGAACATTAGTTCAGGCTCTAGACTGCCTTCAATATGCAAGTGCAGCTCAACTTTGGGCAAGCCCGCAATAAATTTATACAAAATAAAATTCCAATTAGATCAATATAGTATGCACGTCATTCTAGCATTATTTGCTCACTTCAAGGAGTCTGAGTCGATATATGGCTGCTTTTCAGTGGTGCCTATATTAGTTAAACTCTTGGCTGAGCATGCTCACTAAAAAAACAATAAATAGCATAAGAAGAAACCTATGAATTCAACCAAACCACAGCCCAGCAGCTACCCTAAAAACGGCGGCTGGAACAGAATGTATACGGCCACCATGTTTTCCCTCAAAGGCATGATTTATTGTTTCAAACATGAAGCGGGCATGCGCGAATACACGGTTATTTTTTTGTTAAGTTTGCCCTGTGCCATCTACCTAGGAGAGACCTCAGTAGAACGCATTCTAATGTTAGGTGCTGGTGTGTTAGTCATTTTAATGGAGTTGCTTAATTCTGCCATTGAAGCCACCTTAGACCGCATCAGCACAGAACACCACGATCTAGCTGGTGCAGCCAAGGACATGGGGTCAGCGGCTGTATTTTTGGCGGTGTTATTATTTATTTATGTTTGGGGCGAGTTTATTGTCCGCAGTGTCAGTTAGTGGCTGTCTGCTGGGCAAACGAACGACCTACTCGAGGCTGTTGGTCTGCCTGTAGCCATCGCAGGCCTAGAATCTAAAGTGTTCTGCGTCTAAACCTTGCAGAGTCTCTGCGCCTGCTAACATTGCAGTGGCGTGGGCTTGAGTACGCGGCAACAAACGAGCAAAGAAGAAGCGTGCAGTAAATAACTTTGCCTGGTAAAAATCAGTTTCAGAAGTGTCCCCAGACAAAGCCACTTGAGCTACTTTAGCCGCCTTGGCGAAAAAGTATGCCTTAGTCACATAACCCGAATACATTAAGTAATCTACCGAGGCTGCACCGACCTCATTACGGTCTTTCATGGCCGCCATTCCCAATTTTATGGTGAGCTCACCCCATTCTTTATTAGCCGCCATTAGTGGTTTGATAAATTCAGCCATGGCTTCATTATCAACTTCTGCCTTGCAGAATTGATGGATCTTTTTGGTGAATAACTTGAGGCTTTCACCTTGGGTCATGAGCACTTTACGCCCTAAAAGATCGAGGGCTTGAATACCAGTGGTGCCCTCATAAATAGTAGAAATTCGGGCATCGCGCACAATTTGCTCCATTCCATACTCACGAATATAACCATGGCCACCAAAACACTGCATACCTAAGTTGGCAGACTCTACACCGGTTTCGGTCATAAATGCCTTGGCAATTGGCGTCAGCAAAGACAGCAACACTTCAGCTTCTTTAGCATCATCACTGTCACTATTGCGTTTAATCGTGTCATTTAACTGTGCCAAGTAATACACCAGCATGCGGCCACCTTCAGCGAAGGCTTTTGCGGTCAGCAACATTCTACGTACATCTGGGTGCACTATGATGGGGTCGGCAGATTTTTCTGGAGCCACTGGACCGGCCAAAGAACGCATTTGCAAGCGTTCTTTGGCATATTCTAAGGCGCCTTGGAAGGCACCTTCAGCTGCACATAAACCTTGTACCGCTGTGCCAATGCGGGCTGTATTCATAAAGGTGAACATGCAATTTAACCCTTTGTTGGCTGGGCCAATAAGATAGCCTTTTGCGCCATCGAAGTTCATCACACAGGTGGCGTTACCATGAATCCCCATTTTGTGTTCTAAGGAACCACACTTCAGTTGATTGCGATCACCCAGACTGCCATCTTCTGCAACATTAACCTTAGGCACGATAAATAATGAAATGCCTTTTGTACCTGCAGGCGCGTCAGGTAGACGAGCAAGTACAATATGTACAATGTTGTCTACCATATCGTGCTCACCAGCAGAGATGAAAATTTTGGTACCGGTAATGGTATAGCTACCATCTGTTTGCGGCTCTGCCTTGGTACGCAACAAACCTAAGTCAGTACCACAATGAGATTCAGTCAAACACATCGTGCCTGTCCAACGCCCTTCTACTAGGGGCAAAAGGTATTGTTGCTTCTGCTCTTTGGTGCCATGGGCCTCTATGGTATTCATGGCACCATGACTTAGCCCTGGGTACATGCTCCAAGACCAGTTAGAGGTGCCGATTAATTCGCTCACCATGGTGCCCAACGACTCTGGCAAACCTTGACCACCTAAGTCTGGACTGTGAGATATTGAGGGCCAACCCCCTTCTACATATTGCCTATAAGCTTCTTTAAAGCCAGTAGGGGTTGTGACAAGGCTATCATTCCAGCTGCACCCTTCGGCATCACCTGAAGCGTTAATTGGAGCCAGCACGTTTTCCGAAAATTTAGACGCCTCCTCAAGAATGGCATCAATCATTTCGGCGTCGATGTCTTCCCCACCCGGCAAGGTTTTATAGTGGTCGGCCATGGCTAATACTTCGTGCATCACAAATTGGATATCGCGACGTGGGGCTTGGTAATTAGGCATGTTGGTTCCTTTGTTATATCGAACCAAGCGGTTCATTTCAAACACTTGTTTGAAAATACTCTGTTTTATAGCCTCAGGTCAATTCCAAGACTTTATAGTCATCAAATGAGTTCAG
>Ga0138259_1491078_pt1 | contig 10713 bp, 8 predicted proteins | sample RNAA_220151111_FD_105236 | JGI IMG/M metagenome (GOLD analysis project Ga0138259, IMG submission 105236) | Metatranscriptomics of polar marine prokaryotic and eukaryotic communities from Palmer Station, Antarctica after 24hr light incubation -... | ecosystem: Environmental > Aquatic > Marine >...
AAAAGTGTATTAATGCACAATAGACTTACTAGATTGCTTCTTAAAAGTTTTATATTTCTTTTATTTTTAGGGTTCACAAACTATAATTTTATTATCCTGATTTGAGGGTTAATTATGAATCAGTTTTAACCAGGATAATAAAATTATAGTTTGTGAATATGAAAAGTGTATTAATGCACAATAGACTTACTAGATTGCTTCTTAAAAGTTTTATATTTCTTTTATTTTTAGGGTTCACTCTTTCCTCAAGCGCACAAGATATCGATGAGGTTCGACAAAAAGAAGGAAAAAATTTATTTAAATCACAATGTGCTTCTTGTCATAAGTTAGAGAGAAAGCTTGTTGGTCCTGCTTTAGGTGGTATCGAATCTCGAAGAGAAAACGATTGGTTAAAGGCTTGGATAAAAAACAATGGAGCTTTGAGAGCTTCTGGTGATGCTGATGCAATAGCTGTATACGAAGAGTATAATGGTTCTGCAATGACTGCTTTTCCAATGTTGTCTGATAAAAATATTGATGATATTTTATATTATACAACTGTAGGTGAACTACCTAAAAAAGTTGTTAAAACTGAAGGTGCTCCTGCAGAGCAATCCCCATCTTCTCCAACCTGGGTTATTTACCTTTTAGCCGCTGCAATTGTAGTTGCTTTTATAATGATTGCTTCCCTACTAAAACAAGTAAACGAACTAAAAGGAAATAAGAAACCAGAATCAAAATCTAATCTTAAAAGAGATTTACACGAGTTATGGGAAGGAATTAGAAAGAACACATTTTTACAAGTAATGTTTGTGATTTTCGGATTATTAATGTCTGCTTATGTTCTCTTTGGGACCTTATATAAAATAGGAGTAGATCAAGGGTATCAGCCAGTTCAACCTATTGTATTTTCACATAAAATACATTCTGGTGATAACAAGATTGATTGTCAATACTGTCATTCTTCGGCCAAGCATAGTAAGCATTCCGGTATTCCTTCTGTAAATGTTTGTATGAACTGTCACAAAAATATTGCTGAAGTTGCTGAGACGACTGTAGTGGAATTAGAAGACCGTACTTTAGGAAAAGCTGAATTAGATAATGAAATTGCTAAAGTATACAGGGCAGCAGGATGGGATGCAGAAAATTTAGAATATACAGGAGATACAAGACCTATCAAATGGGTTAGAATTCATAATTTACCTGATTTTGTATATTTTAATCACTCACAACATGTTACCGTTGCTGGTGTGAAATGTCAAAAATGTCACGGTCCAGTTGAAGAAATGGAAGAGATGTATCAACATTCTCCTCTAACAATGGGTTGGTGTATAGATTGCCATAGAGAAACAAAAGTAGATTTAAAAGGAAATGAATATTACGCAAAAATTCATGAACAACTAGCACAGAAGTACGGTGTAGAGAAAGTTACAGCAGCTCAGTTAGGTGGATTAGAGTGTGGTAAGTGTCATTATTAATCAAGATTAAAATTGAAAGATTTTTTAAACCTTTCAATCATAAAATAAAAAAGTTTAAATGGCTTCAATCAAAAAATACTGGAAAAGTGTTGAAGAACTAAAAGATAGTTCTGTTGTTGAAACGCTTAGTAAAAATGAATTTGTAGAAGATATTTCTACAGAAGAATTTTTAGGAGATAAAGAAGCTCTTGAGACTTCTTCTACTACTCGTAGAGATTTCCTAAAGTATGTTGGTTTTACAACAGCGGCAGCCTCTTTGGCAGCTTGTGAAGGTCCAGTTGTTAAATCAATACCTTACGTTGTTAAACCAAATGATATTATTCCTGGAGTTGCAGATTGGTACGCAACAACTGTGGCAGATGGGTATGATTTTGCCAATGTTTTGATAAAGACAAGAGAAGGTCGTCCAATTTTAGTTATGCCTAACAAAGAAGCAGGTGCAGACATTAATGCAAGAGTTGTAGCTTCCATCTTGTCGTTATACGATGAAAAACTTCGTTTAAAAGAGCCTCTAAAGTCAGGAAATCCAATTTCTTGGGAAACCGCAGATAAGGAAATTGGAGAAGCTTTAACAAAATTAAAAACAGCAAACAAGCCTGTAGTTTTACTAACAGGAACGATGGCAAGTCCCTCGATAGATAAAATTATAAGAGAATTTATTACTATTTACCCAAATATAAAGCATGTTATTTACGATGCAATTTCCGAAAGTGCAGCAGCAGACGCCTTTGAAGAATTTTACGGTAAAAGAGCACTACCAAATTATCATTTAGATAAAGCAGAAGTAATTGTTTCTTTTGGTGCAGATTTTTTAGGTGATTTTCACGGTGGATTTGAGAAAAAATACACACAAGGAAGAAAGCCAGAAACAGGGAAGATGTCTTATCATGTTCAATTAGAAAGTAACATGTCCTTAACAGGAGCAAATGCAGATAAGCGTTTGGTTATAAAACCATCTGATCAAGTATATGCGTTGTTAAACTTGTATAGTGAAATTACGGGTAACAATATAGTTTCTAAACCGACTGGTAAAGATACAGAAATAAAAAAATTAGCTATTGCCTTAAAGAAAGCAGGTTCTAAAGGAGTAGTTTTAACCGGTTTGAATGATAAAAACGCCCAGTTAATTTGTTTAGAAATAAATAGGGTGTTAAATTCTGAAATTATAGATGTAACTAATACATTAAATATTCGCCAAGGAAATGACAAAGAGGTTGGACAGGTAATTTCAGACTTAAAAGAAGGAAAAGTTGCAGGCCTTATTTCTTATAATATTGATCCTGTTTATACTTTACCTAAAGGGAGAGAATTTGCTGAAGCTTTAAAAGGAAAATTATCAATAGCAATTGGTGTAGAAAATAATGATACAGTAGCCGCTTCAAATTATTCTTTACCAGCAACTCACTTTTTGGAAAGTTGGGGAGATGTTTCTATTTCTGAAGGAAATTATGGTTTAGTTCAACCAACCATTCAGAAATTATTCAAAACACGTCAAATTCAAGAAATCTTATTAAAGTGGTCTGAAAATTCAATTTCATACTATGATTATTTGAAATCTTTTTGGGCAAAAGAAATTTTAGGAGAATCTTCATGGAATAAAGCTTTACACAATGGTTTTTTTACAAAAGAAGTTTCAAGCAACCTAACTATAAATAAAGTTTCTATTTCAGATGCTGCCTCTAATTTATATAAATCCGTAAAAGCCTCAGCATTAGAATTAGTTCTTTATGCAACCACTGGTTTAGGAGATGGGAAACAAGCAAATAATCCTTGGTTACAAGAGTTTCCAGATCCATTAACTAGAGCATCATGGGATAATTATATAACGATGTCTGTTTCAGATGCTGAAAAATTAGGGTTTTCTAATCCTATAAAAGATAATGGAGCGATTGATGGAGATTATGCAAATATTACTGTAAATGGAGTTACAGTTTCTAATGCCCCAGTTTATATCCAGCCAGGTCAAGCACCAGGTTCTATTGGTTTAGCATTAGGTTATGGTAGAACGTTAGGATTTAAAGATGAAATGAAAGTAGGAGTTAATGCCTATCCATTATATAAAGATTCAAAAACTGTTCAGTATGGTGTTTCTATTGAAAAAACAATTGGAACTCATAAATTTGCATGTACACAGGTACAAAAAACAATTGCAGGGCGTCATGATATTTTAAAAGAGACGTCATTAAAAGATTACATAAATATTGATCCAAAAGATCATAAAAATGGTTGGAATATTCCAGCTATGGTATCTTATAATCACCAAGAGGTGGAAGCAAAATCTATAGACTTATGGGAAGAGCATAATAGAGAAATTGGGCATCACTTCAATTTGTCTATTGATTTAACGTCATGTACGGGTTGTGGAGCTTGTGTTATTGCATGTCATGCAGATAATAATGTCCCTGTTGTTGGTAAAAATGAAGTAAGATTAGGAAGAGATATGCACTGGTTGCGTATTGATAGATATTATTCTTCAGATGTAGAAGAAAAATACATCGAAGCTACCGGTCATGAGCCAACATCTCCGAAAGTTAGAAAATTTGCAACAGACGAATTAGGTTTAAGTAGAGCTGAAATGTATGCAGCAATTGAAACTGAGGCAGAAAACCCCCAAGTTAATTTTCAGCCAATGATGTGTCAACACTGTAACCATGCTCCTTGTGAGACTGTTTGTCCAGTTGGTGCTACAACTCACAGTAGACAAGGTCATAACCACATGGCATACAACAGATGTGTGGGTACGAGATACTGTGCTAATAATTGTCCATATAGAGTTCGTCGTTTTAATTGGTTTGAATATTCAAACAATAATGAGTTTGACTTTAACATGAATAATGAATATGGTAAAATGGTTTTAAATCCAGATGTTGTAGTTCGTGGACGTGGTGTTATGGAGAAGTGTTCATTTTGTATACAATCAACTCAAGCAGTTATTTTAAAAGCAAAAAAAGAAGGAAGAAAAGTAGCAAATGATGAATTCAATGACGCTTGTGCTTGTTCAGCAGCCTGCTCATCTGGTGCTATGGTGTTTGGCGACATAAATAACGAAGCTGATCCAGTTACACCGTTAACAAAAGATAAAAGGGCATATCATGTACTAGATTATCTACAAACAAAACCAAATGTAGTATATCAAGTGAAAGTTAAAAATACAAACGAAGCGTAATTAAAAATTAAGATATAAAAATATGTCTCATTACGAAGCATCCATTAGAGAACCTTTAGTATTAGGTGATAAAAGTTATCATGACATTACTGAAGATATTGCAAGGCCTATTGAAGGTAAAGCAAATAAGAATTGGCATATAGCTTTCTATATCTCTTTAGCAGCTATGCTATGGGGATTTGGTTGTATTTTTTATACTGTAGGAACAGGTATTGGAGTTTGGGGATTAAATAAGAATATTGGTTGGGCTTGGGATATAACTAATTTTGTTTGGTGGGTTGGTATTGGTCATGCAGGAACCTTAATTTCTGCAGTACTTTTATTATTCCGTCAAAAATGGAGAATGGCAATTAACCGTTCTGCAGAGGCAATGACAATCTTTGCTGTTTTTCAAGCAGGATTGTTTCCAATTATCCATATGGGTAGACCATGGAATGCATATTGGGTATTACCAATTCCAAATCAATTCGGTTCTTTATGGGTTAACTTTAATTCACCATTACTTTGGGATGTATTTGCAATTTCCACATACTTATCAGTTTCGTTAGTATTTTGGTGGACAGGTTTATTACCTGATTTTGCAATGATTCGTGACAGAGCAGTTAAGCCTTTTCAAAAGAAGATATACTCGTTATTATCATTTGGTTGGTCCGGTAGAGCAAAAGATTGGCAACGTTTTGAAGAAGTATCTTTAGTTCTTGCTGGTTTAGCAACACCACTAGTTCTTTCTGTACATACAATTGTATCTATGGATTTTGCTACATCAATTAACCCAGGATGGCACTCAACTATTTTCCCTCCTTATTTTGTAGCAGGTGCAATATTTTCAGGATTTGCGATGGTACAGACATTGATGGGGATAATGAGAAAGGTAACAAATATGGAAGATTATATTACACGGATGCATGTAGAATATATGAATATTGTAATCATACTAACAGGTGGTATTGTTGCAGTAGCATACGCAACCGAATTTTTTATAGCATGGTATACCGGTTCTCCTTACGAAAATTATACTTATTTATCTGTAGGTGCCGCAACAGGGCCCTATGCTTGGGCATTCTATTCATTATTATTTTTTAATATTTTAACACCACAAATATTGTGGTTTAAGAAAATTAGAAGAAGTTTTATTGCGTCTTTCATCATTTCAATATTTATTAATATAGGTATGTGGTTTGAGCGTTTTGATATTATTGCAATTGTATTAAGTAAAGGTCATTTACCTTCAACTTGGTGGAGATTTGAGCCAACATTTGTTGATGTGGGTATCTTTATTGGAACAATAGGTTTTTTCTTTGTATTATTCTTACTATACGCAAGAACATTCCCAGTTATCGCGCAAGCGGAAGTAAAAACAATATTAAAATCTTCTGGTGAATTTTACAAGAAGAGAAGTGAACAAGGAATCCCTACTAAACCAGCAATAGTTGTTTTAAATACTGCTGATAAGAAGAAAGATTCTGATAACAATTTAAACGGATAATTATGGATTCATCAAAAGTTATTCACGCGTTCTACACAGATGAAGAGGTTTTGTTAGATGCAGTTAAAGCTGTAAAAGCGGAACATCATCATATTGAAGAAGTATTTTGTCCTTTTCCAGTTCATGGGCTAGACAAAGCGATGGGATTAGCCCCAACAAAATTAGCAATTACTGCATTTATGTATGGCCTTATTGGTTTAGGTTTTTCTATATGGATGACCAATTATATGATGATTGTTGATTGGCCTCAAGATATTGGTGGTAAACCAAGTTTTAGTTGGATAGAAAACATGCCTGCATTTGTACCAATTATGTTTGAATTAACTGTATTTTTTGCGGCTCACTTAATGGTAATTACTTTTTATATGAGAAGTAGAATTTGGCCATTTAAAGATGCAGAAAATCCAGATCCAAGAACTACAGATGATCATTTTTTAATGGAAATACCAGTCCAAAATAACGAAGAAGAATTAACTTCTCTGTTATGTAAGACAGGTGCTGTAGAAATTAATGTAGTAGATAAGCACTAATCAACAGATAATGAAGAATTTTAAATTAATTATCGTTTTAGTAGTTGTAGCAAGTTTAGCTTCTTGTGGCAACAAGAGAACGCCACAATTCCAATACATGCCCGACATGTATGAATCTATACCTTATAAGGCAGATGGAGAAAATGGTTTAAGAGGAAACCCTGTTAATAGTAAACCAGTAGCTGGAACCATCCCAAGAGGAGGACATCCTGCATATGATATCGCAGATTCTAATGAGGGGTATGATAAAGCAAAAATATATTTAAAATCTCCACTAGCTGAGACAGAAGAAAACTTTGACACGGGTAAGAAAATGTATACTATTTACTGTATTTCTTGCCATGGAAAAAAAGGAGATGGTAATGGTTATTTATCTCAAGCAGATAAATTTATTGGAATACCGAGTTATAAAGATAGAGATATTACAGAAGGCAGTATCTATCACGTTTTAATGCATGGTAAAAATTTAATGGGTTCGCATTCATCCCAATTAACATATAAAGAACGTTGGCAAATTGTACAATATGTAGAAGTATTACGTACAGATTTGCTGAAATAAAGTTTAAATAAGAAAGAATACGAAAGATATGTATCAATTCTCAGGTAGATTAAAAACATTCTCAAAAGCACTAATTTTTATTGGTCTTATAGGGATTGCATTTAGTTTTTATAATGGTTCTAAAAAGACCTTAGAAGACGCAAACCATATAATAGAAGCTGTTCATAATGATGGTCATGAAAACGGGCACGCACAAGTAAAAGATTCCCATGTAGAAGAAATGAAACATGATGATCATGCAAGTCAAGATGATGATCATGTATCTAAAGAAATTAAAGCAGAGCCTCATAACGATGATCATGCAGAACATGTTTTACACCAACTACAAAATAGACCTTGGTCAGCGTTCTATGTAGCTTTATTTTTCTCTTTAGGTTTATCGCTTTTAGTTTTAACTTTCTACGCAATACAAAGAGTTGCCTTAGTAGGTTGGTCTGTCGTTATTCTAAGGGTAATGGAAGCAATTACAGCGAACCTTTTACCTACATCAATTATAATGGTTGTATTACTAGTAGCTTCAGTTATGCATTTAAATCATTTGTTTCCATGGATGGCTGAAGGTATTTTCGATCCAGAAAGTGATAAATATGATGCTATTATTGATGGTAAATCTTGGTGGATGAATTCAACAGGTTTTATAGTAAGAAGTATTGCATATCTTTTAATATGGAATGCCTACAGATTTTTTATTAGAAAAGGTTCCATAAAGGAAGATACTGCAAACGATTCTAACAAAACATATAAGAATAACTATAATATGTCAGTTGTATTCTTATTCTTATTTATGATAACAGAATCTATGATGTCATGGGATTGGATTATGGGATTAGATCCTCACTGGTTCTCAACACTATTTGGATGGTATGTATTAGCAACATTATTAGTAAGTGCAATAACTGTGATTGCCTTTGTTACAATATACTTGCGTTCTAAAGGTGCTATACCTGGTGTAAACGATAGTCATATTCATGATTTAGCTAAATTTATGTTTGGTTTCTCTGTATTTTGGACTTATTTATGGTTCGCCCAGTTTATGTTAATATGGTATGCAGATATTCCAGAAGAGACAACATATTTCGTTGCAAGATTTACAGAGTATAAGCTTCCTTTTATAGGAATGGTTTTTATGAACTTTGTTTTCCCAATACTTTTATTACTTAATAGTGATTTTAAAAGTAAACCCTGGTTTGTTTTTATTGGAGGAACTGTTATATTAATAGGTCACTACATAGATATATTTGTTATGATAATGCCATCAACAGTTGGAGCCCAATGGTCATTTGGTATTCCAGAGATTAGCGCAATATTTTTCTTTGTAGGATTATTTATTTATACTACTTTTAGTGCATTTGCTAGGGCAAACCCAATAGCAAAAGGTAATCCGTTTTTACAAGAAAGTGAACACTATCACTATTACAATATTGAACACACAGGGGAAGGATCTGGAGATCATCATTAATAATAATTGAATTTAAAAATTAAGACAAAATAAGTATGTTAGCTTTATTTTATATTTTTATAGGTGTTGCAATTGGAGTCAGTTTTTGGCAGATTACCAGGGTAATGGACTTAAGGACTGTTATCGCAGATGATAATGATAACGACAAACAAGGTAAGTACTTCTTAGTGTTTACGGTTTTCTTTTATGCCATGATGGTGTATTGTTTAATAGCTATGAATGTTTTGATGTTACCTGAATCTGCTTCTATTGAAGGAGAGCATGATGATAATCTTTTTGATATTACTTTTTGGTTAATTGGTATTGTGCAATTTATTATGCAGTTTTTAATTTTCTTTTTCACATATAAGTACAGAGGAAGGAAGGATAAGAAAGCGAAATTTTTTGCCGATAGTCACGTGTTAGAAATTATTTGGACAACAATACCAGCAGGAGTTTTAGCTCTTTTAATAGGTTATGGTATATGGCAATGGAATAATGTAATGACACTGTCCGGTGACGATGACGCTATTGTTATAGAGGTGTATTCTCAACAGTGGAGGTGGGACGCACGTTACGCAGGAGAAGATAATACACTTGGTCTAGGAAATGTAAATTATATAGATATAAACAGTTTAAACACAATGGGTGTGGATATGTCTGATAAAAATTCTCAAGACGATAAACAAGTTACAGAATTATATTTGCCAAAAGGAAGAAAAATTCATTTTAAGTTTCGTTCACAAGATGTATTGCACTCTGCATATATGCCTCACTTTAGAGCTCAAATGAATTGCGTTCCGGGGATGGTTACTGAATTTGGTTTTACCCCTAAATATACAACTGAAGAAATGAGGTTAAACCCGGAGGTAATGGCAAAAACAAATAATATTAATAAAATTAGAAAAGCTAAAGGTGAAGATTTTTACGAATTTGATTATCTACTTTTATGTAATAAAATATGTGGAGCATCTCACTATAATATGCAAATGAAAATTACAGTTGTAGATGAAGATGAGTACAATAAGTGGATTTCAGAAAGACCAACATTAGCAGAAGTAATAAAACAATAATTTAAAGACACTACAAATAAATAAGATTATGTCAGATCATCATCATAAAGAAACATTTGTAACAAAATATATTTTTAGTCAAGATCATAAAATGATTTCTAAACAATTCTTGGTAACAGGTATGTTTATGGGAGTTATAGCGGTTTTAATGTCTATGTTATTTCGTATGCAAATTGCTTGGCCAGAGACTTCATTTACAATCGTAGAAGCATTTTTAGGATCACATCAAACAGATGGTATCATGGATCCAGACATTTATTTAGCCCTGGTTACAATACATGGGACAATAATGGTATTTTTTGTACTTACGGCTGGACTGAGTGGTACATTCTCTAACTTATTAATTCCATTACAAATTGTGCAAGAGATATGGCGTCTGGCTTTTTAAACATGGTTTCTTACTGGTTATTCTTCTTATCAAGTATAGTTATGGTAACTTCATTATTTGTTGAAGCAGGACCAGCTGCTGCTGGTTGGACAATCTATCCTCCTCTTTCAGCATTACCGCAAGCAATACCAGGTTCTGGTGCAGGAATGACTTTATGGTTGGTTTCTATGTCAATTTTCATTGCATCCTCACTAATAGGTGCATTAAATTATATCGTAACTGTTTTAAATCTTCGAACTAAAGGAATGAAGATGACAAGATTGCCTTTAACAATGTGGGCTTTCTTTATTACAGCTATTATTGGTGTAGTTTCTTTTCCTGTACTATTGTCCGCAGCCTTATTATTAGTTTTTGATAGAAGTTTTGGGACATCTTTCTTTTTATCTGATATTTTTATATCAGGAGAAGTTTTACATTATCAAGGAGGATCACCAGTTTTATTTGAACACTTATTTTGGTTCTTAGGTCATCCAGAGGTATACATCGTATTATTACCAGCATTAGGGATTACCTCAGAAGTAATTTCAACTAATTCAAGAAAACCAATTTTTGGTTATAGAGCAATGATTTTGTCGATCATAGCAATAGCTTTCTTATCCACAATTGTTTGGGGGCA
>Ga0138259_1699146_pt1 | contig 10691 bp, 14 predicted proteins | sample RNAA_220151111_FD_105236 | JGI IMG/M metagenome (GOLD analysis project Ga0138259, IMG submission 105236) | Metatranscriptomics of polar marine prokaryotic and eukaryotic communities from Palmer Station, Antarctica after 24hr light incubation -... | ecosystem: Environmental > Aquatic > Marine >...
CTTTCATAAAAATGAAGGATAGGATTAAAGAGCCCAAATTGCGACTCTAGCTAATTTATCTACTTGTGATGTGCTCTATACTGACGCACTCCACCTCTGCAGCGGTCCTGGCGGCTCCTCCTGCTGAGAGAATCTTCACGATTCCTAACGATAACTGCGAGCAGTATGCCATTCTCCCAGCATAGAAGAACCCATTGATATATGAAGACATTCTTCAAACCACTGTGCTTCCCGATCGCTCGGTGCAACATTCATGGAAGCAAACGTAGAATTTAAAACTGCCCATCATTTGCGTAAACTGTGGAAAAGCAAAGAGCAGCTTTGCGTATTACTTTGGAGAAGATTTTATGAAAGGAAGTGTTATATGTGTTATTTATGATAAGAATAAGAATAAGTAGCGTAAGGAGTTAAAGATGCCGTTAGCTGATAAGAATGGGAGAGACAAATCTTTGATTCCATTTATCTTAGATGCAATCAAAACAGATGGTAACGACTCTCTTGCCGAATAGTTATGGGAAGCTGAGCAACGACAACCAGGGATTCCACCGATCCTGCTAAGACCTGGTTAGTATGAGACCTCCTTTCTAAATTTCAAAAATCAGAATTTGTCGGAGCCAATGTTAAAAGAAATCGATAATCCATTCAAATACGCTATGGTAGCTTTCGAGCAAAGACAGTATTTCGTTTACGATTATTATCTGAGATATAATATTGACCCTTTAGTACCCCAATAAGCCTTTACGTTAAGTATTTCCAATCTCCTCTTGAGCATGAACGTTCGGCCTAAGCAATTTAAAGGTGAAGTTTATGAACGCCAAGAGAAAACTTGCTATTATCTTTCACATAATGTGACCCAGATTTAGAATATGCAAAAGCTTATCCGATAGGAGAACTTTCCGATTTGGAATGAGCTTTTAAGTGCTATTGGACACGGATCAATTCAGAATAAAGGTTTTGGATGCTCGATTTGTCCGAAAGGGTCGTATTCTTACTTTTCTAAGCCAGGATCATCCAATCTTACTGTGACTTATGACGATTTTAAGAACGACGGTTTCTTGATTTAGATGCATTGCTAAAAAATCAAAGCTAAAGAGCCCTTGCCACCATATGCTGTGGGCATGAATTACTATCACACCTACTTAAAGCCTGATCCTGTAGTCAAGGGCAAGTATCATGAGCACCCATGTTATGAAAAGATCGACAACTGCGCCATATGCGGAGGTAATGCTGGCAACAAGTGCGTGATGTGCTTTGACTTACACGTTTTAGTCAACATCACGAAAGAGAATGGTGACATTGCTCAACAGTGCACTGATGCTTGTCCATCGGGATATAGATAAGTTGTAAACTTCAACGGTTTTAGATACTGCGAACCATGTTCTATCGATAATTGCAAAATATGCAATAACTTGAAGCTTTTTGGTGATAAGACCCAAGAGATATGTCTGAACTGCGATGGAGGCTATGAATTGAACGGCAATAAGACTCAATGTATAGATATCATGACATATAATAACAGGTTATCATCATCATCCTTGCCGCTTATAAAGAACTTTGATTTCGTGATTCAACAAAACCCCATCAACCCGTAGGATCTAACAAATGAAGTCTTGAACGAAATTCGCAAAAATGAAACAGAAGACACTTTCATTTTCTTATAGCAAGCTCTAAACAAAGTGTACACAGAAGCGGTCAACTACCAGTATGTTAATGCAACCATTTGGCTGACGAAAGGAAATCATTTTTACTTTAGCTGTTTGGACTTCATTTCTGACGACTCTAAATCTTCTAAATCTGCCGACGACGATGACCCTCTAAACCACGACGCGTATTGCCAGCTGCAAAGCATGAAAATCGCTTATCCAAAAACGGACAACATCGACTTAAAAATAAGAGCGTTGCGATGCGACTCCGTCGAAGCCCAGCTCCTTCCTAAGAGCAAAGAAGATCAACGATGGTTTTACGAGCAATGTATATATTACAGTTCGAGTGCAGATGAGAGACCTGTGGTATATGTAAACTCCAATAACTTTTATTTCAACATCACAAAGTCGGCCACTTTCGAGGACATCATATTTGATGGCATTAATTAGTTTGCCTTTGTCGGTTTGAACTAGCGAGGGTTGCCATAGCAATTCTTGAACATATCCAGCTGGCCGATGCAGTTCTGTGAGATAGATGTTCCTCAGGGCATGAATGCGTCGAATGAGAGCTCGTTGCTGATATAGATCAATCAGTTCAATTCTTCCAAATCTGGAAGCTATGGATAGCTGCCACTCAGAACAAAAGTAAATTCTCAAAGTGATCTTTTCATTGACAAGAAGACCAAATTACAGTATGAGCTAGGTTGTGGTTACCTGGGAGAACGCGTCAATTTATACGACGCAGGTGCTCAAGTCGAATTTCAAACCATTTTAACTAACTCTGGAGTCAGGAACTTCACGAATATTCGAACAAAGGCTGAAATTCAACAGATCATCGATCAAGATGGCTTATATTACCTCGACAAAAAATACAACTCTTTTGAAACTGACAAAAACCCTCGTTCTGATACCTTTGGCGAAGATTACGCTCCTTAGCGAAAGCAAATCTTGTTTAATCTGTATGCCTTTACATTCAGTGATTCCTTTCAAAAAAGAATTAATTTTACCACTGAAGATACTCAACTGAATACGGATTACCTCATTCCAACTTTGGAGCTAATCAACGTTGAGTGCCGAAACTTTTTAAATGATTATTAATCTTTGATCCACTTGGAAAATGATAATTTCGTGACACGTGCGGATATCACGGCAAAGTTGAGCCACCAATATGGTAGTAACTAAGTCGACGGCAAAATTGCCATAATAAACAGTAAGTTCGTAGATAGCTCTTTCACCTTTGGAATGCTTTTTGTGTCTTCGCATGCACCTTAAGTTTTTAAAGCGATGAATATTCCACTATACGTGCATTGCGATCAGCAGCAAGCGGATAAGTAAAAGCTTTAAGATTAGATGAACGAAGAAGCTAAGAAACAAAAGAAAATTTAAGTTTACAACACCATTTTTGAGAATTTGAATTATGGCCAAGTCATGTATTCGTTGGCTCGGATAGCACCTGGTACGGCAAACTCACAATATCTTCATCAAAGTAAAGGCCATATTCTCACGATATATGAGTATAGCGGTCCAATTGAATTGGTCAATAACACCATTTCGAAAAACATGGCTTTTATTCCAAGCGCCATTTTGAGCAATCATGAAAAGTTCAATAAAACTTTGTTGAATTTCGACAATGATTTCTTTAAAACAGACGATGAATAATTCCTTATGTTGCAGAAGAATGACACTCAGTATTTCAACTAGTATGTAAACATGCTCAACTACTTTGATCCCTCCGTTCAGAATGCTGAGCTGAGAGACAACTACACGACATAGAGTCCGATATACTTCAAGGGTCTGAGCAGCAACTAAATCGTCATCATAAACAATACCTTCTCTGACAACATCGGCCTCTAAGGTGGAGCTGTCCACATTGATTTGTCGAAAAGTTCTTGGGCTCCGTCCGTTTCAATCTATACCTATTCTCCATTCGTCTTTGTACGGGGCAACCATTTTGTGAGAAACATGGCATACATCCAAGGAAATGCTCTATATATCAAAGGAGGCTAACAGTTTGACCCATATAATGAAGACAATTAAGATTTCATCAGAAAGTATGGCTTGCTACAGATTCTAATCGACAGCTGTACTTTTACACAAAACTATGGCTTGAATATAGCTTACGGAGCAGCTGTGTCAGTCGATGGCATGCAAGGAAAAACGTACAAAGAAAAATACGTACTTCATAACTTTAGGCTGATCTCCTTGCTTTTACGAGTTAATGATATGTAGGGAGCAGGTACAGGGAACGATTTTTACATGAAGGATTTCAAACATGGTTTAACTAATGAATTCATTCAGCAATCATTCGCTCAGAAAATCTAAATCACCAATTCTAAGTTTTCAAATAACTATTCAGGATCCAGGAGTGCGGCGATAGATGTCCACGATTCATTCCTGAACTAGCTGGTGATCAACAATTGTAGCTTCACAAATCATACAGGGTCATTTAGCATTTTTGAAAAAGAGCACAAGTTGCCATTTTACCAGTATTTGGCAATTGAGAAGTATGCTTTGAATTATTTTTCAAACATATCGGAGCCTTAATGTCTTGATTCTTCGTCATGCACGGAAATGAAGAATTAGTGTGTGGATGAGATTTCATAAATATCATATCACTGCATGGAGCCTTTCCATCCGATAGAATCTCAGACATCTTTCTTCAAGGGTCAAGAGCTCCACATTCAATATCCGAATATGAAAGGTGTCATTTATGTTAAGGAAGTTTCAAATGTCACCATTTTAAACAGCCAATTCACATTAAACGACCCAGGTTTCATTTTCAATGACTTGCAAGTCGTTGGGTTCATTGAGAGCCTTGAAAGCCTAAACGTAGTCCGAGCGTCAAACATCTACATAAGCGACGGCATGGAACACGTCCACATTGGAAACAGCTTCTTCAGCCGCAATCAACCAAATCAAACACATCAACTCTACTACATGAGTGACTGGATAAAATCTCACAACCACCTCGTCCACGAGTTCTTCCCGCCCAATTACTTTGAGTATTCGTTCTCTCCCATCATCAATTACTACACCCACAACCAAGGCGGAAAACAAACCAGCCACTTAAACGATCTATAAGTGACCAACAACACTTTTTATGATCATAAGCACTTTGAGATTAATGGCTATGCTCAGTCCACTAACAATGTTATCAATGTGGCCTATACTGCTAGTTTGATCAATTTGTATATACATTATGAGAATTTTTAGGTTTTGTTTCAGGCAAATACGGTTCACAATATGTCCTTTGTAGGTGCAGGGTCGTCGCTGATAAAGATCGATTTGTACGGGGCGCTTTTGGTCAAAGATAACCTATTTTTTGATATAGGACATCTCTAGACTGAGCATGGACCTCCCAGTAATGTGCCATTTGGGAATCCACCCAGGCCTATTCATCAGTCAGACAGGTTTCATTGGACCGCTGGGCCGCAAGCCAGAAACCAGGAATCTGGCATATTTTCCATTTCCAGCTAGATAGCGGCTGTTGATCTTATTCATGAATTCGACAACAATTAGTTTAGAAAAATATATGGAAAAGTAAGCGCTGTTTATGATGTGAGTACTGTTAATTTGAGGGATGTGAAATTCTTATTTCGGAACAACGTATACCATCAAGTCTACGGGAGAGCATCTGCTGTTTTGAATATCCAAAATTAACAGACATTTTCATCTCCTGTGGGCAGATATTTGCAATTAAACCCAACCGGACTTGCAGTGATCAAGATGGTCAATGAGCAGGTCTCGCAAGCATCAACCACAGGTGATAGTTAGGCAATATTCCAGATACTCGCTTAAGAAAGCGCAATGGCTTTGATCGTTAAAGATTCGGTTTTTAGCAATAATTACCTATCCTTAATGAATGCCCAAAAAGTCTCGGCATATTTCCGCAACGTAACATTCACAAATGCTTTGACTGTTGTGGATTTAGATAAAATGGGCAAAGGTGCAGCAAAGCTCCCTCCTCGTCCACCGAGGTTTCACAACGACGCCCAACAGACATAACATGAGCATACTGGACCAGGAATGGCGCTCTTAACAATGCCTTCTCCAGCAGCGTTGTATGAGCTGATAACTGCGGGTGCAGCATATCAATATATGTACTTCTCCGATAACAGCAACGTCTGGAATGACCCTCGTGCCGCTTTTCCTCCTAAAAAGCCCATTCCAGAGGGCAAAACATCTTTCTATGAAACTTTGAAATTTGGCAAAGCAACAGGGCTTCTTGAAATCTTCGATGGTTTTGAACTACGCAATTAGACGTTGGCGGCAATGAGTTAAATGATAAACTGTACCTTTAAAGACTTCCCCGGCCATATGTTTGCAGATTCTCTAATCAAATTTGATTAACAAACTTAGTTTTACATCAAGGATACGGTTCTCGAGAACATTCAAACACTTGTCTTTGATTTATTGGCTTAGCCAAAATTGCTACTTTACGATCTTAATGTAAGCCAATTAGGAACAGAACTGTTCTTTTATCACCAAGACGTCCCTGAAAATAGAAATTTAGAACACTTTATTGACGTCTTGGTCAGTCAAACAAACGAAGACAGAGTTTTCAAAACTCCTGCAAGTCATGTTTACCCAAATGGCTTTTTGAGAGTAGTAGGCGGAGATGTTGAAATGAGTAATTGCACAATTAGGTATGCCATATCCGAAAGAGGCTTAATCATCATTTCTGAAAATTCAAAACTCACTATCAAATAAAACAAAATAAGCAGCTTGATTGGATTTCAGTAGTCGGCCTTCCTATTCGGTATTGTCAATAATGTTACGGCAGTCAAGATTTATGAAACAGAAGTTAAAAACACTTATTCGATGTCAAGTTTAATTACTTTAACATTTAGTAAAATCGAAATCGAAGACAGTCTATTTGAAGACAACTTTGCCTAATTAAGTGCCAACTTTATATCATAAATATACTCCATGAGTGTCATCAAGAACACCTATTTCAACAATCTCCAAAACGTCTTTAACTTGACAGAATTGTAGCTTTTCGAGGTCGACACTGGCTTCGCAAGTTTGAATTACTAGAGTAACATGACTTTGCTCAATACGCACATAGAAGGATTTGTTGGTTAAACCTCATCAGCTATATCAGCGTCTGGAAATTCTTATTTGGAGATTGCGTAGAATTCTACCGTCAAGAATATGACTTCGTAATTTGAAGGAATACAAGTATGGTCTCCTACTCACTTCATCATTGACAATGCCACTTTTGAATAGTTCGGAGATATCAATGTAAATCAAATGTACGGAGAAGGTATGAAAGTAACCAACTCCAAGTTTTACGCCTCTGATTAGCACTATTAAGGAATATTCAAGCTAACCAATTCAAATGCCACATTTGAGAACGTTCATTTTGAGAGATAAAAGAATGAATCAACAACTGCTTTCACTTCAGGAATTTAAGCTTGGTATGAATCTGTGATAAATGTTCGTAATTGCACTTTTGTAAATCTGTAAACGGATCAAGGAGCAGCAATTAATCTTATGTCTAATTGGGCAGCACATATATCAAATTCTCTCTTCCTCAAAAACCAAGCCACAGAAGGAGGAGCAATAATAATTAAGAATACGAACGCAGTAACTCTAACAGATAATACTTTCCAAGAAAATAAAGCAATCCGTGCCCAAACCGAGAGCGACGAACTCCTTGATTCACTAGGTCTCAGAGGAGGTGCAATATTCATACATAATGAACATAAGAACGGCAAGTGCAGCAAATGTGAAACCATTTTTAATGGCACAAATTAGTTCATAGATAACTATGCTTAAGTGGCAGGTGGAGCCATATCTTATTCGAGCAACGGGTTTGTGGATAAAGGGTCTAATAAATATGTCAGGAATTATGCTTCTACGTGGAACATTACTATATCCTCCTTCGTGTCAAAAGTTAAAGTCATTTATGATTCCAAAAAAACTAATTTGGTCAAAATCGGAGATCTTACTGGAGATAAATATCCTTTAAACCACGATTCTCTTGACAGGTTTGAAACTCTTATGTAAAATTTTCGTAATTCATTCATGGAAAATGCGATAGAGTTTCCTTCTGGATAGTATCTTAACATAACCGTCAGACTTGAAGACCTTAACGGCAATATTGTTCGGAATCAAATCACAGGCGAATTGCAAGTTGAATTGTTAACTATTGAGAAATTCTTGATTGATAATGGCGTAAAATATGTTCATAGCGACTCGTAAAACTAGCAACCTGCAAAAATAGTGAACAATATTAGTAGAGCTAGGAATGGTTTAATCTAGCTTCCATAGATTACGATCACACAAATGCCTTAAACTCTGAATATTATTAAGTTCCATTTTACAGGTGGCTTCGTAAGCAATGGTATTGATAAAGAGTTCATCAAAGACCCCATGCATATGCTGGTTTACTCCAGACCATGCGAATCTGGTGAAGAACAAACTTTTGATGGCTAATGTTAAAAGTGCTAAAATGGGTTCTATTTAATTGCTCCTCCTCAAAAGTATGTTTCGTGTAAAGCATGCCCAGACAATGCTGAATGTTTCGGAGGGAATAAGACAACAGCGAAGCCAGGTAATTATAGATCTGCGTTAAATTCGACGTAAACCATTCCTTGTTTGAACGTACCAGCGTGTCTTGGAGGAGATTAATCGAACTTAGAAGGGAGTTGTGAAACTGGATATGTCGGAATGCTTTGTGGGTCATGTGACACTGAACAACATTATGTGAAGACAGATTGGTTAACGTGCTCCAAATGCGAGACAGGAACAGCCTATTTCCTAGGAATTTCATAAATGGTATGGATCTCAATGATCATAATCTTTATACTTGGACTAAATAAGCAAGTTTCAATCAGAAAGTCATAAAAATAAAACTAAGCATTCATCAATCAAATTAAACTAATGGTAAATCATTGTGTTATTCTCATGACCATCCTATCCATCAACTTTAAGTTTTCACCACTGGTAAGTGAGCCCGTCAATGGTGAACTCGTTATCGCTACGTTTATTGCCAAAATGCTGACTTTTGGGTGCCTCCTTAACGCTGTTCCAGGGTATGGCTATATTCCGTAATTCTTCAAGGAGCTGTTGTTTTCACTTTTCTCGCCCTTGATTATAATATTCTTCACGATAGCTTTGACAAGTTTCAAGAAGTGCTTCGATAGAAGGTATTAGGTATTTGATAAAAACAGACTGATAGGAATCTTCATAATCACCATATGGCTTGTACAACCAGACATAGTCCATAAGTCCATTTCATCTTTAAGTTGCAAAGAATATGAGGGTAAGTTTCGGCTTTTAAATGATCTTGAGGTCATATGTTGGGAAGGTAATCATTCGTTTTTTGTTGCTTTTTGTACCATTCCTGGTATGTTAATTTACATCGTAATCATACCTTTTGCTTTTTTGATCAACATTTATCAAAATCGGAAGAATATTTAAGATTTTAAAACAATTGAAGACTTCCAAAAGGCCCAGCAATACAAAATTGAGACGTACATTGAACAATATGGATTCCTATCATGTGGCTTGAAAGAAGATTTCTGGTTTTGGGACATCGTAATCATGTACCGAAAGATTGCCATCATCTTTGCAGTTGAATTCTTGCGCAAAATCTCGCCATAAATGCAGGTTCTTGTATCTATCTTGATAATCATGTTCAACATCCTTGTAACCATAAAGTTCAAGCCTTTTCAAGAGAGCGCTGGAAACCAACTTAGCATCAAAAGTGAACTCATCTAGCTGATCATAATGTATTTTGGTATAATCTATCAGACAAACTATGACCAAGAATTCATCGAAGACCCAGATGACATTTTCCATTGGTTCGTAGCCATCATTATTTTCGTTCCAAGCTTGCAATTTTTCTTTGGCTGGGCCATGACCATCTTAATCAATTTGCTGTCCATTGTGCATAAAAATAATATCAAAATCTTTAGACTCCTGACGCTTAACATGATAGACGCGAATAAATTTAGGGTGAAGTATATTCAAGAATCAGATCAAGGCTCCATTTACGGATCGAGTGACAGTGACAATGACAGATAGCATACAGCAAAAGTAAATACAAAAGCAATAGGTTTTGAAGAAGATGCACCTCTAGACTTCGCTGACCTTTTCGACCTGAACAAAATGAACAAGACCTCAAGGGAAAGTATCGAAGCTGTGCAACAAAGATTGCTGAAGCAAACATAAACAATATAGAAACAAAGCGATAAGATCTCGAAGTTAGAGCAAGAAATTAGAAAGAAGTAATAATATGAAGACCTTGGTATTAGCGATATCAATAGTTAGATTGATTATGCTACCAGACAATCGAATGGGAAAGAGACTCCGCTTTAGTAAGTGATATAGGGTGGGAATACGTATAACATACAAAAGATGAACTTCCAAATATTACAAAACTAAAGTAATGACGAGAACATGTTTAGGAAAACACATGTGGTTGATCGGAAGTAGAAATATGCTGTGAAAGACAATTTGTCTCCTGGTATTTCTTTTGAGTAAAAAGATAATAGAGCAACTGTTGAGAACCACACGTCATAGAGGTTGGCGTCGGTGCTTGAGAATGTCGATCAAGAATAACCTTAATCTCCTTCTTTTAGACATTAATAATTTGCACATCTCAGCAAAAACCCAGAAATTCACAAGTAAGCTGTACCAGCTAAAGAGGTCTAGCTGTAAGATATAGCAGCGCTCCAATAACAACGTTTCACAATCGGTATCTAGGAGGAGGCAGATGAAAACTTAAGAGAGAAATTGAATTTCCCCGTGACCCAGTTCTTGAAAACAGTGGTGAGAGAACGAAAGGACGAAAACTTCCATCTCGCTCAAACCAATCGCCTGGATATCAACATGAAGGCATTGACGGTAGCTGCTGCTACTCCAGCTACTGCCACAGACCAGCCACCAGCACCTCCGATCCACGACGACCCTAAAAGTAAGTAAACTTACAACTAACGCGAGAAGAAGAAGACTCCAAAACCAAGAGGAATGCTTAATAAGATTAAAGAAAGGAAATCTATGAGGTATGGAAATGATTAATGATTGGATTGATAAAAG
>Ga0138259_1069619_pt1 | contig 10665 bp, 17 predicted proteins | sample RNAA_220151111_FD_105236 | JGI IMG/M metagenome (GOLD analysis project Ga0138259, IMG submission 105236) | Metatranscriptomics of polar marine prokaryotic and eukaryotic communities from Palmer Station, Antarctica after 24hr light incubation -... | ecosystem: Environmental > Aquatic > Marine >...
AATCGTCTGAATCATCAGGGTGTCTCTTGTAAGGAGCAGCTCTATTAGAAGGCTTAGATCTATCATTGTTTGTTGGCAGCTTCTTCCTCTTACTAATGATAGGTAGGCCGTCCTTATCTTTCTAAGGTCTGCCGGTCTTAGGATCTCGGACATACTTTGGAGTTGGGTTACCTCGCTTATCGAGCTTAACTTTGCCCTGAGAATCTTCAGAGTAGACGGTCTCTTCACTATCTGAAGATAAAAGCTACTTCCTCTTTCTCTTGACGATGGGCTGGCCGTTAGAATCTTGCTTAAACTGTCCCGTCTTAGGATCACGCTCAAACTTCTTGATGGGTTTACCGTTAGTGTCTACCTTCGTTCTGCCCTGTAAGTCTTCACTGTAATCTGTTTACATGTCATGGTCAGGTTGCTCCTTCTTCCTGCGTTAGACTATAGGTCTGTTCTGTTTGTCCTTCTTAACTTTGTTAGTCTTTGGATCACGGACATACTTTGGTGCGGGCTTGCCTCGGCTATCAAGCTTAACTTTGCCTTGAGAATCTTCAGAGTAGACGGTCTCCTCACTGTCACTATCTGGACCAGATCTATTCTTATCGGACCTACCTCTGGAAGCTGGTCTTTTTGGTTAAGGTGACTTTCTCTTCCTTTTGACGATAGGCTGGCCTCTGGAGTTAGTCTTGAGCTTGCCATTAGGATCTCTTTGATAGCGCTTGACAGGAGAGCCGTGTTTGTCTTGCTTGATGATACCTTGTGAGTCAGTAGAATAGTCTGTTTCGTAGTCAGCAGGTACCTTCTTTCTGTGTTGAACGATTGACTTTCCATTCTAGTCTTTTTTAGGAATGCCGCGAGAGTCCTTCATGTACCTGGGAACTGGCTTGTTCCGGCTGTCCATCTTGGTGTTTCCTTAAGAGTCTTCAGAATAGACAGTCTCCTCACTCTCACTGACGGGCTTTACTCTCCTCTTCTTAGGAACCTTCTCACCCTTGGAATTCTTCTTGACCCTCCCAGTGTCAGGATCCCGTTCGTAGCGCTTGACGGGATTTCCATTTCTATCCTGCTTCACTTCACCTTGAGAATCAGTGGAGTATTCTGTCTCATATTCAGGCTTCTTGTGTCTTTGAACGATGGGTTTGCCTTTGCTATTCACCAGTGGTTTTCCTGAATGAGGGTCAGTCTGATACTTTCTAACGGGCTTGCCTAATTTGTCTACTTTCAGCTGTCCATCTGAGTCGACTGAGTAGTCAGTTTCTTCATCACAATTCTTAGGTTTTCTCTTGACAATGGCGTTGCCCTGTTGATCCTTCTTAGGCCTACCTGTTCTAGGATCAGTTTCAAACCGCTTAATCGGATTGCCCCTCTTGTCTGTCTTTAAGTGCCCTTAAGAATCTTCACTGTAATCTGTCTCAGAATCGCTATCTTGAATGATTGGGTGATCGTTTCCATCCCGCTTAGCTCTGCCGGTCTTTGGGCACATTTCAACTGGATAGCCGTTCTTATAGCCTTTGGTGACTCTACCCTTGGAGTCGCATGAGACCTCAGTATCAGAGCTATCTTTATCTCTGTTCTTTCTGACAATAGTAGGGAGTCTCTTTCTGTTAACATTGTAAGTAGGTTGACGCCGTGTTCTCCTGATGTTTCTGGTAGGATAGACGACTCTCTCGGGCTACATTTTCAAATGTTTTTCTTTGAAGATTGGCTTTTTATCGCTCTAGTGCGTGTGCCTTGGCTCTCTGACCAGATCATCATCACTGGAGTTCTGGCCTGGAGTTTTCTTAGGCATCTTCCAGCTAGATCTGGACTTAGGGTTCTTTTGTTTAGGAATAGGTTGGCCGTGCTAGTCTACAAGCATCATTCCAGTGTCAGTATCAACCTCATATGAAGCCTCAGATGTATCAGAATCTTAGTCTTTATTTCTAGGCTTTCCCTTGCCCTTGCCAGAAGTCCTGGAGGGCTTGGAATTCTTCTTTCTGAGGGGGATAGGGTTTCCTTCAGGATCACGCTTCAGTCGGCCAGTCGTAGGGTAAGTCTCATACTTAGGTTTAGGGTTACCCTAGCGATCTTACTTAACTTAACCTTCAGAATCGTAAGAATAGACGGTCTCATCACTTTCTGAAGCATGAGGCTGTTTGCGTTTACGCTTGACTATCGGCTGGCCTCTATCGTTAGTCTTTAGCTTGCCAGTTTTAGGATCCCTCTGGTATCGCTTAACGGGAGAACCATGGCGATCTTTCTTGACTTAGCCGTCGGAGTCGGTAGAATACTCTGTCTCGTAGTCTTTGGTGCTAACACGGGGCTTCAAAACTTTACTCCTCGAGACGACAGGCTGGCCTTTAGAATCTTGCTTTAACTATCCCGTGTGAGGATCACGCACATATTTCTTGACAGGTTTGCCCTACTTGTCTAACTTTAAAGTTCCATCTGAATCGACACTATAATCGGTCGCTTGACCATATGATTCCTTAGGTTGTTTCTTTCTGCGTTGAGCGATGGGCCTTCCGTTCTTATCCTTCTTGGTTCTGCCAGTAGAAGGGTCGCGTTAGTACCTCTTAATTGGCTTGCCCATGTTGTCAGTTTTCACCTAGCCTTCAGAGTCCTAAGAATAGACGGTCTCGTCACTTTCTGAAGCATGAGGCTGTTTGCGTTTACGCTTAACAATTGGCTGACCTCTGTCGTTGATCTTCAGCTTGCCAGTTTTAGGATCCCTCTGGTATCGCTTAATGGGAGAGCCATAGCGGTCCTTCTTGACTTAACCATCAGAGTCAGTAGAATATACTGTCTCGTCACTTTCGCTCTCCGAAGCATATCTTTTCACATTTGGCTTGGAAGCTAGTTTTTTGGAGGTAGGAGTTCTCTTCCTCTTTTAAACAACAGGTTACCCTTTAGCGTCCTTCTTCACTTTTCCAGTGTGAGGATCACGTTCGTAGCTTTTGACAGGTCTTCCGCTCTAATCTACTTTAACCTAGCCCTCTGAGTCTTCAGAATAGACAGTCTCTTCACTGTCACTGGCGGGATTAACTCTTATTTTCTTAGGAATCTTTTCACCATTGGCGTTCAACTTGACCCTCCCGGTGTCAGGATCCCGTTCGTAGCGCTTGACGGGTTTTCCATACCTATCGTGCTTCACTTCACCTTGAGAATCAGTGGAGTATTCTGTCTTATATCCAGGCGTTGTCTTTTAGTTACCACGTCTCCTGGAAGGTTTTCTGGATGAAGGAGACCTTCTGTTACGCTTGACAATTGGCTGACCTTTGGAGTTGGTCTTAAGCTTGCCAGTTTTAGGATCCCTCTGGTATCGCTTAATGGGAGAACCATAGCGGTCCTTCTTGAATTAGCCATCAGAGTCAGTAGAATACTCCGTTTCATATTCAGACTTAGGAGCGCTCTTCTTTCTCTTTTCAACTTGAGGTTCACCGTTGGGGCCCACCTTGGCTAATCCAGTATCGGAGTCGATCACGTATCTTGGGATAGGAAGGCCTTTGCGATCAAGCTTCATTTAGCCAACAGAATCTTTAGAGTAGACAGTATCGTCACTGTCGCTATCAAGTGGTGCCTTCTTCCTGCGTTAGACGATAGGCCTGTTTTAGCTGTCTTTCTTTGGTCTACCAGTCTTTGAATCACGGACATACTTTGGAGTGGGCTTGCCTCTGTTATCAAGCTTAACTCTACCAAGAGAATCTTCAGAGTAGACAGTCTCCTCACTGTCACTATCAGGACCAGATCTATTCTTATCGGACCTACCTCTGGAAGCTGGTCTCCTAGATGAAGGTGACTTTTTCTTCCTTTTGACTATGGGCTGGCCTCTGGAGTCAGTCTTGAGGTTGCCACTAGGATCTCTCTGATAGCGTTTGACGGGATAGCCGTGTTTGTCCTGTTTGATGTTACCCTGAGAGTCAGTAGAATAAACAGTCTCTTCGCTGTCGCTGTCAAGTGGTTGTTTCTTCTAGCGTTTGACAATCTTCTGGCCATCCTGATCGCGTTTAGGCTTACCACGAGAGTCTTTGACATAAGAGGGGATAGCGTTGCCATGTCGATCTTGCTTCTGGTTACCTTGAGAATCTTCAGAATAGACGGTTTCATCACTTTCTGAAGGTGGAAGCTACTTGAGCTTTCTCTTGACAATAGGTTGCCCTTTGCTGTTAGTTTTGGCCTTTCCGGTCCTAGGATCGATCTCATAACGTTTAACAGGAGACCCGTGTCTATCCAGCTTGACTTTCCCTTCAGAATCGGTCGAGTACTCGGTTTCAGAGCTTTCCTATACGGGCTTTTTACTCCTTTTGCCAACTTTAGTAGGTCGCTTCTTCCTCTTAAATATGATAGGCATGCCGTCCTTATCCTTCTAGGGTCTGCCGGTCTTGGGATCTCGGACATACTTTGGAGTTGGGTTACCTCGCTTATCGAGCTTGACTTAGCCCTGAGAATCTTCAGAGTAGACGGTTTCATCACTTTCTGAGGCATGAGGCTGTTTGAGCTTTCTCTTGACAATTGGTTGCCCTTTGCTGTTAGTCTTGGGGTTTCCGGTACTTGGATCAATCTCATAACGCTTAACGGGAGATCCGTGTCTATCCAGCTTGACTTCCCCTTCAGAATCGGTCGAGTACTCGGTTTCGGAGCTTTCCTGAACGGGATTTTTACTCCTTTTACTGCCCTTGGTAGGTCTCTTCTTCCTCTGTACAATCGGTTTTCCCTCCTGATCTTACTTGACGTTCCCACGAGCATCTCTGACATACTTAGGAATCTTATTTCCCTTCCTATCTTGACGCACTTCTCCTTGTGAATCTTCAGAATACACTGTCTCGTCCTCACTAGAGGCAGGTTGCTCCTTCTTCCTGCGTTAGACTATAGGCCTGTTCTGGTTGTCCTTCTTAACTTTGTTAGTCTTTGGATCACGGACATACTTTGGTTTAGGTTTGTTTTGGCTATCAAGCTTAACTCTGCCAAGAGAATCTTCAGAATAAACAGTTTCCTCACTGTCACTATCTGGACCAGATCTAGTCTTATCGGACCTTCCTTTAGAAGCTGGTCTCCTAGAAGAAGGTGATTTTCTCTTCCTTTTGACGATGGGATGTCCTCTGGAGTCAGTCTTGAGCTTGCCATTAGGATCCCTCTGATAACGCTTGACAGGAGAGCCATTTTTGTCCATCTTGGTGTTTCCTTGAGAGTCTTCAGAATACACCGTCTCGTCCTCACTGGAGGCAGGGCCTTGTGGAGTCTCAAGTCTTCTTTTCCTGACGATTGGATCGCCTTTCTAGTCTAACTTGGGTCGACCAGTGTTAGGATCACGCTCATAGCGCTTTACAGGGTTTCCGCGTTTATCTTATTTAATATCTCCTAGCGAATCGACACTGTACTCTGTCTCATATTCATCGTCTTTAGGAGTAGCTTTAGGCCTTCTCTTGACTACAGGTTTTCCTCTCTTATCACGCTTGGGTTTTCCCTTATTGTCAAGTTCGTATCTAGGGATTGCCCTGCCCTTCTGATCCACCTTGGTGTTACCGTCAGAATCGACTGTGTAATCGGTCTCTTCACTCACAACAGATCCTTAGTCTCCACGAGGTGCTTTACTGTGAGGTTTTTAGAATTTACCTTATACCCACTATTAAGCAGCTTTGGCTTGTGGAGTATCTTCACCGTAGGCTTCATTCAAAAGTAGGTTATAGGACCTTGGGCTCAGTTTCTCAGCATCTTCAGGGTCAACTAGGCCATTATCAGGATTCTCCTTGATATACTGCTTAAGAAGCTTCCTCTTGCTAGGCTTCTTAGTTTTACGTTTAGGTTTGTTTGCTTTGCGTACCTCGCGTTCTTTCTATCTCCAGTCAGGATCATATTCGTCTCCACTCTGAGAGAGCTCGCTATTTCTGTCAGATGGGATATCATCAAAATCTTCGTATTTATCAGCGAAGGCGATGCAGCACATGAAATCCTCAGTCTTGTGGTAGCCGCTAGAAGTACCGCAGTAGAAGAGGTCGTTAGCAAACATGTTGGTGCGGTGGCCTCTGTTGGGCTGCCCGTCATCAACGAAAAGTTACATGATTATTGATTCAGGGGTCTTATAGCCATACGAAATGTTCTCAGCTGAGCCACTTTTCAACTTAGACCCAAGGCTACCGTAGCGCTGGCTTCTGATCTTGTTGGTGGAGTCATCAGATCCAGTGTGGCCGATGATCCCTTTGCTGCCTGTATCGTTGCAGTGGTCTTGGCAGCCCAGAGCTAATCCGTCTCTCCATTCAAGAGCGTGAACAGGTTCCATCTTTTCGAGAGCTCTGATAGCTTTGCGCCAGGCACTAGGACCTTCTTTAGTCGCCAGCCCAGTTTTATTAGGGATCCAAAGTGTGTCTCCCTTAAAGAAAGTTAGCTGCTACTCGAGGTAAGGAATGAACGAAGTGGGGTTCGTTCTCAACTCGTTTTGGGCTTCAAAGATATCTCTGTCAAGGTTTGATGCAACGACCATGCCTTCTGGAGTAGAATCATATGACTCAGACGAGCTGTCTCTGTGTTAGTGTTTGATCGGGTCACCGTGTTTGTCTAACTTTATTTCGCCATCAGAATCGACTGAGTAATTTGAATTTGAGTCAGAAGAGTCCTTCGAATCTTAAGAGTCGTTCACTAATCGCTTCTGTTTCTTCATGACGATGGGACGGCCCTTGCTGTCCTTCTTCAGGTTTCCTCTAGAATCCTTCACGTATCTAGGAACAGGCTTACCTGAGCGATCAAGCTTCACATCTCCCTGAGAATCGACGCTGTAATCAGTTTCTGAGCCGCTTGGTACGAAAATAGTCTTCCTCTTCCTCTTGACAATGGGACGTCCCTTATTGTCTCTCTTGGGTTTACCAGAGTGAGCGTCAAGTTCGTACCTGGGGACGGGGTTACCGTGCCTATCTAGCTTTACTTCTCCATCTGTATCTTCAGAATAATCTGTCTCTGACCCGACATCAACAGCCTTCTTTTTTCTGGCTATGATTAATTCTCCTTTATCATCACGCTTGACCTTGCCAGTCTTGGGGTCCATCTTGTATTTCCTGATGGGGTTATCGTGCCTGTTCAGTTTTATGTTGCCTGAAGGGTCAGTTTAATACTCAAATTCTGACTCTGAAGGCTCTCTCTTGCTCCTTGAGACAATCGGCTTTCCATCTTTGCCGATCTTCTTGTCTCCTGTTCTAGGATCAATGACATGCTTTTTAACAGGGTTTCCCTTCCTGTCCAGTCTAGCTTCCCCGGTCCTTGAGTCAATTGAAAAGTCTGTCTCGTACTCAGAACTGTCCTCATTGAGAGGTTGACCCTTGCGATCAACTTTACCGCGACCATGAGTAGTTTTACGGCTGGGCCTGCCCTTACTACGTTTCTTAATGATTGGCTTTCTGGTCTTAGGATCGTACTTAATCTCGCCTTCACTATCGACCTCGTATTTAGGGATGGCTACTCCACGTTTGGTGAACTTGACTTCACCATCTGAATCGCGTTCATATGAAGTTTCAGAGTTTGAGCCGCCTTAAGTTTCCTCAACAGTCTTTTCTTCCTTCTCTTTCTTGAAAGTCGTAGTTCTAGTCCTCTTGATAATCCTGTCTTTTGAGCTTTAGGAATCGTCAGAGAACTGGGTTTTGTCTCTGCTATGCTGAGTGACTCTTTTGCCAGCTTTAGGGCGTTGGTTATTAGGCTTCTTCCTGAGGACGCGTTTGACTATCGGTTGGCCTTATTTGTCAAGCTTAGTCTGGTTGGTTTTTGGGTCTCTAACGAACTTTGGAATGGGCTCTCCGTGTCTATCTAGCTTAATATCACCTCTAGAATCTACCTCATAATCGGTGTCATACTCACTAGACTCAGAAGACGCATCTCTACCATCTCTGAACTTGGTGACAGGAATCTTCCTCCCATTTTTGTCAAGGATTAAACTGCCTCTTTTGTCTTTCTTGTACTGCACGAGCTTTACCTTGGTTTTGCCTGTTTCAGAGTCAATGGAGTAATCGTCATAATCATCCTGAACGTACGTAGACTTCCTTGCTTTCTTATGGTAAGGGTCGATGAAATCTTGTGAATCTCTGGATGCCTGAGATAGCACGAGATCAGGAGAATCGAAAGTATTGTTGTGGCTGATGCCAAGAGTAGATCTTTTGATTTTTCTGGTCGGTCTGGGCACAGAAGTAATGGACTAGAATTTAAGCTTTATAACAGCGTCAGAGTTCTACTCTCCTGTTTTCGTGTTCTTGGCGATTATTTTGAAATCCTCTTTTCCGATTATCTGGCCAAAGATGCCACCAGCTCCTCCATCTTTGGGCTTGATGAGAAGGAACTGGCTGCCATTCTCATACACTTACTTCACTCTGTGCATATCCTCAAAGCTCAGTAGCTTGTCGCCTTTGAGGTCCGTGAAGTGATAAACAAACGATAAGTTGGAAGCATCCACGAGCTTGCCATCCTGGACGTACAGAGGCGCTGGGATTTTAATAGGTTCAGTGTAATTAGTGAAAATGAAGGGCTTAGTTAAGTCAGGCATACCGGGGAGACCGTATCCAAGCTTCATGGGGTTGCCCTTCTCCTCAACGACTTGCAGGACGAATTTCATCACGTGCTTGATGCCCGTCTCCGCACACTAGGCGTGCAAGACGAACTCATTAGAGCCAACGGTGGGCTTCTCAGTCATGTCAATTATCATCTTTTTGCCTTGGATCCAGATGAACTCAGGCATAACTTCTCCATCAGGCCTCATGATACTGTATCGAGGCTTCACAGCGTTGAACTTGGGAAGAACCACCTCGTTTTAGCCAGTGTCCTTCTCGTATTCAATCAATCCATCTTTCAGGGCCTTTGGACAAGAGATCATCTCCAGCTTCTCTGTGTCAGAATCTATAGTATCAAGGTTTTTAGCTTGAGGGTTAGAGAGCTTGTTGCCGAATATATTCATAGAGTCGTTGCTCTCGTCCTGCTCCCCTAGGAACTCCTTGAGCTCATGAGGTAGACTCTAGTCTGGGTTGGTGTGAGGCTGGATGCCGGATTGAGAGAATTCAGGCCCAGGGAGGAGTCCGTTAGAGGGGCTGGGATTGACCGTGTGGTTAAGCTTCTGTTTGCTGTTAGATTTCTAGCCTGGCTTCAGTGGAGGGTGAAAGGAGCCGATTGGCGACTTTGATGTGCCTTTAGGAGTCGTGGGCAGATTCTTAGGAGTATCTTGGAAGGCGGGACTCTGTTAGAGATTGAACTCTTTTAGATCGACTGGCTCTGTGTCGTACAAGAAGGTTGGCTTCTTGGGTCCTTTAGGTCTGAAGGGATCTGTTTCATTCAGGGGGACGCTGTTTCTGACCTGCGTGCCAGGTCCAAAAGTATCTCTTTTATTCGATTCAGTTGACGGTGATTTAGATGAGATGTCTTCAAATGTCATCTCATTCTGATTCCTTCCCTTCTTGCTAACTTTACCCGACGGCTTTCCTTATAACTATTCGTCAGAGGTTTTACTTTCCGAACCGTATTTGTTCTTGTCCTTTTTGCCTCCGATGGGATTGTACTCTACTCTCTGCTTCTACTCGTTTTATCCAGCCTAGTTGATGTCGTCATATTCGGAGTCGCTGGAGCCGGATGACGATTTAGATCCACCTTCGCTATCGTCTTCAATCTTATTTCTCACAGAACCGGCATAAGTCTTCTACCTGGCTAGCTAAGATTTCTCAATTTTAGCACCCATAGTCATTCTTTTCTTCTTATTGTCGCCGCCAGGGACAGCCATAGTAGTCTTGCGAGACTGCTTCTCAGGACTAGCAAGTTTTTCCGTAGGACCAGGTGCAACCGTCTTTCTGTTAATAGGTGTCGTAGATCGTTTATTGGGGTCATAATCTGGAACAAAAGAGAGCCTAGCTCCAGTAATTGCCTTTGACGGGCTCTTAGATTGCTTTAAGGCCCCTGCTATTGATTTGCGTGCTTTTGGTTTTCCTTTTTTGTCCGTTATTTTTGACTCCTCTTTTATTTAAGCTAAATCGTTGGTCATCTCTGCAGCAGCTTCTTTCTCTTTTCCCTTCCTCTATTAGACAACTAGCTTGAGCTTGACGATGAAATCCTTGATATCTAGCTTCCTGATGACGCCCTGTTGGTTCTTCTTCTCAAAGACAATCTCGAACTCCTCATCCTTAAACATATCATGCTTGATCTCAGTGAAGATGTCCTTAGAGAATTTTTTGGCGTCCTTCTTGGCCAAGTAACCTAGTCCATCAGCGTCAAAGAAATCCCAGAGACCGTTGGCAAGTTCACCAATTTTCATATCCATTGTCTTCTTGGGCTTGTACTTGCTGCTGGGCTGGCTGCTTGAGTACTGGCTCAGGTCGTCTCCAAATCCTTTCAAAACGTCCTCCCTCTTGAAGCCAGACAGTTTCTTTACAGTTGGCTTCACCTGAGCTCCAATAGACATCCTCCTGCCTAAATTCTTGATTTACAGTAGAGTCATGATCATCTCGGTCATTTCATCCTTGTCTAGTGAACCTCCTCCATCAACATCATGCTTGTTGAAAAACTCCCTGAAGATCTCCTCTTGAATGATCAGGTCTGGGTTCATGGTGTTCATAACTTCCTTTATGAAACCTAGGGCTTCATCGTAGTCCAGGTCGCCGGACTTATCTTCGTCGTACTTGAGCCAAATCAGATTGACTGCAAGGGCGACGGCTCTTTGCAACTAAGCGTCTTTTTCCATCTGCT
>Ga0138259_1082961_pt1 | contig 10565 bp, 16 predicted proteins | sample RNAA_220151111_FD_105236 | JGI IMG/M metagenome (GOLD analysis project Ga0138259, IMG submission 105236) | Metatranscriptomics of polar marine prokaryotic and eukaryotic communities from Palmer Station, Antarctica after 24hr light incubation -... | ecosystem: Environmental > Aquatic > Marine >...
ATGTAAATGATAGTATTGAATTTAATAGTCACTTCTTCTAAGTGCTTTGCTTTGAGTTGGCGTTGCCACTCCGAGTTACGAACGATGAAATTGAAGAGAAGATGCCTGATGCTCCACTGGAGGGAGTAGGGCCTTGTGCAGTTTAAGGACGAGATACTTAGTCAGATGACTTACTGGCTGCAGTCTGGTTTGTCGATGCGATACTCTATGTTCCTGCTGTCGTAGGTCTGACACCTTAGCTGGCAGCGACGCTCGTTGAGTTCAACTGTTTTTATTAGCTCGTGGCCGTCTGGTTAGCTGATGAGCCTCCGTGCTCGGTTATGACAATTATACCGCCATCACCACAGCCAACGTGCAAGAAACGTCTATCAGGAGACACTGAGATAGTTAGGACAGGGTGGTTAGTGGCAGCTAGCAATCTTCTGAACCTGGTCAAGCTTGGCAGAGAACGTAGCATAATATGGCCCTTCTCAGTTCCGTAGACCAACTTGTCCATGAAGAAGCTGTCCTTAATCACGAGTGGTGAGACAATATTGGAACATTCTTCCGTCAGAGCTTTACTCATTTGCGCCTATTCCTAGGGCGATCCTGCCTTTTTGATGTCAGTCAGTAGCTTGCCGTTGATTGAGAAAGCCGTCCAGAGGTGGTCTTCACGTGAGAAAAATGCACAGATTGCGAGAGGGTTCTGGGCTAGGACTACAGAGTAAATTGGAGCTAGAGTAGGATGCTTGAAGGTTCTGAGGAGTTTGGCCGTGTGTAAGTTATAGAGATTTACACTGCCGTCGTGAGAGCTGGTGGCGAACATACACATAGGCTCAGATATGAAGATGGATGAGATCATCTTCTCATGGTCACACACTTCACGATATAGGACCCAAGGGTTGGCTGTGCCCGCCTGCTAGCCAAACTTATTCCCGATTGAGGCGCTGCTGTTGCTGAGAGATTCCCAAGAATTATCAAAGTTCACGTTTTTCCACACTAGCACTTCTCCTGACTTTGATCCAGTAATGAGAACCATTTCCTTGGAGTCACACGCCATTGCACACACCGTAGTCTAGTGACCTTTCAACTCTGAAGGCTAATGCTATGCGCCTGCATTATCCACAGGGCAGAACTTAATTTTGCCGCCCCAGTATCCTCCTTTGACTATCGTCTTTCCTTCATTCAAGATCAGCAGAGGGAAGTCGCACTTTTTAACACTCCTGTCCAGTTAGTCGATACCATGTTCTCTGGTCTTATCGTGGAACTTGCTTTTCCTTTCCCCACCAAGCAAGAAAGGTGTTGTCTGGTTCATGTCCAGGGGTCGGAGCATCCAGATGAACTACTGTGAGTAGCCCTCCTTCGTGGCACCGACAATCTTCTCATCACTGACAAACCTCACTTTTAAGATGGCTTCATTAGAGATCACCCCAGGTGTAGATTGTGTTGAGCCTACACGTCCATGCATAGAAGCCTGCTGAGAGGAGACAGGTTTGAACACCTTCAGTTTAGCCTCAGAATCCACGACCAGGTTAGCTCTCATGATCTATTGCATGGGGACTCTCGAAGGATGTCTCTCACCCTGTTTAAACAATTGCAAAGGCGTCTGGCCAAAGTGATACATCTGAGCTTGCTGAGCGTTACGCATGCCTAGATCTTCTGTCTCAAGAATGTTGAAGTCCTCTGGGTAGTCAGTGGTGTAGGTCATCTTCGTGAACGTGTTAAGCGAATTCTCAGCTTCAGGTCCGCGTTATTTGCAGCCGTAGATATAGTCGATCCAAGAGTGGAGGTTAGCAGACACGTAAGGTTACTCAATCGCCTCTCTTAAAAGCTGTACTAGCTTAAAGGGGTCACCACCCGTCCATTGGGGGATATTAACTCCGTCAACAAGAGACCCTTTGCCGTCTTACTTCCTGCCGAAATTACACTTGTTGAGGTTCACGAACATCTCTGGCATGAAATAGAACTCAGGGATCAGCTCTCTGACGTCGCTAGAATCGCTGAGAGAGTTCTTTAGAGATCCTTCCATGGAGGAGAAAGTTCTATCAGGCTGGTCGAACTGTTTGCCGTGGAGCTCAACACAAGCTTCTAGGTAGGGCTGGACACGAGCCATGTAGTGGAGGACGATGCCAGGGCTAGAGTAGTGAGAGCCGCAGTGGAATCGATCATCAAGGCCAATGAAGCCATCAGCCTCGTCAAACTTTCTTCTGAATTCGGCCTGTCTCTCAGCTGAGCCAAGAAGTTACATGTTTTTGGTCAGGTCTCGGAAGTCTCCTGGAGCAGCCCCTCCTCTGGCAACTGGGTTGAGAGCTTTGATGTCTGGTTTATTCTGTCCACTGAAGTTAGAGATAATCCAAGGCATGATAGGGTACTGTGAGAGGTCGTTGTAGGACCTGCCAGTCAGAATGTTTAGGTGCATGATGTACTCGAAGTTGCTGATTCGCCAGTTAATCCAGTCTTCAGTCAGGCCTCTTTTCTTCAGAATGCGCTTAGGATCAAGTGAAGCATGGTAAACCAGGTTCTTACACTTTGAGTTCCTCTGTCTGATTATCTTCTTAGCAAACTCATTACGGGTTTCTGTGTTCTCAAAGTTAACGAGCATCTGAGAGTTGTCGATCATGAAAAGTTCAAGAGCTGATTTATGCCCAAGGAAGCGTCTTCTCTAAATTTCCTTTATGTTGGATAGTGGAATTGCCTTGTGGAGGAGCTTATCACCAGCTATCCTCCACTGGAACAACATAACATCATCTTTCACGTCCTCCTCCAGGCCATCTTCATTACGGTGCTTGGCCAAGTCGTAGACAATAATCAACTCTATGTTAGTGACAATTAGAGTAGCTGGCTTCTTCGTCATAGCAGTCAGGATATGGCACCTGCCGTCGATGATCATTTTTCGTTTGTTATTATTCTTTGTGTTTTAGTTAGGGAAGATGAACTCCTGCATGTACTTATTGTGGTAAGTCTGAAGGTCTTGCTTCTACCTTTCACTCAGCCTGTTGCTGAAATGCTTCACTTTACTTATCTACTCGTTCTGCTTGTCTTAGACCTTTACGCTTTAGAAAAGTTTACTAGGCTTGTTCTTGACTTCGTCTTCATTATTGGTGTCCTCCTCGCTCTAGTCATCAGAGTCATCCTACTTCTTCTGGACAGGGGCTTGTAATTTTACCTCCTCGGAGTGTGTAGGGACAACACTCATATCCATTTATTTCTCAGTCACTTTTGTTATAAGTTTCTTCTAGAGCTCCTTGCCATCATTGAGGAATTCGAAGCCATTTCCCGTCCTTTCCTTCATGAAGGCTCTGGAGCCATCGGAGAAGATTTGCTTGCTGACTTCAAAGAAAGGCGTGGAGTTCTCTTCCCTCCAGATGCCATGGGGTCCTCTAATGTGCTTTTGATTCTGGCGTTTAGCAGCCAGTCTGTCTCTGATGGCTGAATCAATTTAATAGGTGGCTTTGTTCTTGCGCTCGTATTCTGCTTCACTAAGGGTGCTGATAGCGAGGACAGTCTCAGACTGCATAGTTTCCAGAATCTGTTGTTTGGCCTTCTCTGCCTTAGATTCCACTTCGAGAATATGCTGTGCGTACTACTGCCTCCTGGCTTGGAAGCTGCCCAGAAGAGCTACACTCACTTATGCGTTAACGATGGCTGACAGCCCTTGACTGTGGAAAAAGGTCACCTTCCAGTCGCTCTGGTAGAAGCACTCAGGGAGTTCGTCGAAGCTACTTTCCTTGAGTCTTTAAACATCAGCATCTGAGATTAGGAGGTCTCCACTGTTGCCATACTGTTTGACCAAGATAGTCTGCAGTAAGATCTTAGCGGCTGTTTAACTATTGTTGCTAGTCTTCTTCCTGAACAGCTCGGAGTAGTGGATCATGTTCACAGCAAAAGTGAAGAGTCTCTTGAGAGACTGGGCGAACTGCTTGCTGCTCGTCAATTGCTAGGTCGCTGAGTTGGGAGAATTCTTGCCGTTTCCGCCAGTAGGAGTCTCAGGCTGGTGTACTTCGTGGAATAAGAAAGTAAGAGCGAATGCTACTGCCTCTGCAATCTTCTTCTGTACTTGCTAGTAGTGAGCCTGATTCTTGCTAGTCCAGTTGGCTGATACGACAAGGAGGAACTTGACAAAACGTTCAAGTCTGTCAAGCCAAAGAGCTGTCTGATCTTTCAGGTCAGTTTAGTTAATAGTCAGGCACAGGATGTTAATCAAAGCTTTCATGAAGTTAGAGTCACATGCCTTGGTGCCGCCTGAAGTAGGGGTCTGGCTCTAGCTGAATAAGTTGAAACGAGAGCCGAAATTAGTTTAATTCCCATGAGACTGAGGGCTCTGGATAGGGACCAGTTCGTGCATAAGAAGGTCAATAAAGGCCGAATAATTATCTTGGTTCTCTTTACTCTGCAACAGGTCCAAAAACACTTTCTGTTCCTATTCGATTGAAGAGCTGCTGAGAGAAGCACCAAGAGTGGCCTCACACCCAAACATAGACTTGGGGAATAACTTTTCTACCACTTTGAGAAGAGCCTCGACTAGGTCCCACTCAGCCCAGAGAGCCTTTCTCATGCTAGTGTCTTCCCAGAAAAGTAAGTAATCGTCTCTCTGCAACCATTTAATCAGAGACTCGTTGACGTCTCCACGAGGCTGGTCAGTCTGCTCATTCAGCGAGTCTTTGGCATGACTCGACAGAATCAACTCTTCCACTTACAAAGTTATGTGGACAATGTTCCTCCATGAAGGCTGCTAGACTGATTCTGAGAGCGGCGCTTGTACGGTAGCTTCCTCTTTCAAAGATCCAATAAGTTAAGTTAATAGGACCCTAGCAAGCCCATGAGCGGTATCGACATCCCACTCTTAGTACAAGTGAGAGTTCAGAGTAGGCTCATTATGGCCCTGTTAGATTTGCTGCTACACAATTGAAGGCCAACGGGTCAGCAGGTTGACTTTCTTATGCCCGAACTCCTCAGGGTTAGTACACACGTTTTTCAATAGCAAAGTGTGGAGCTTGCAGCCCATGTCGTATACTGCTCTAGACGAATCATGCTGAATTGTGTTTTCATTAGTCAAGTCTTGATAGCCCATTAACAGCTAGAGCAACCAGGTGTGGAATTAGGGGTGTTGTAAAAGAATTTAGCCATTCTGAGGGTTGAGCTGAGCCAGCATAAACATGTCCTATAAAGCCCTCTATCTCACTAAATTGCTTGAGTACGTGACCACTGCCATCAGCATCTGCATGGCAGGCTGGAAGTTAATGTGGTCATTGTCCTCAACCATTATAGTTTTCGACAGACTCACTGGTCTGCGCTTTAAAGTCCACTCGAGACAACTAGTGTAAAGGTTCTCCAGTTCCTGAGTAAAATCTACAAGAGTATTGCCTGGGAACTGCTGAGTGCCAAGGAGACTAGAGGTAGGAAGCTCTTTGATTTCGTCAAATAGTTTGATGTTCTCTTAAGTCTCTTCGCCTTAAATGATATCCTACAGAAGCTCCTTGTTAGTCTTAGAATTATTCAACAGGAAGCGCTCGACTTCAGTTTGGCGGTCTTCATACTCGCTATCGTCATCATCATTAAGCATGAGACCTCTGTTGATGCGCTAGCCAGCGCCTTTAGGGAGTTAGCTATCAACAGTTGAGTCCTTACCTTCTTCAGGAATATCGTTAAGAGAGAGTCCTCCGCGGCCTCTAACAGGTTTGTCAAGAGGCAGTTTGTGACTGTGTTCGCCTCTGATAGGACTATTTTGAATCAGGCCATCTTAGTTGAACTAGCCTTCATCACTGCCATCCTCTATCTCAGCCTCCTGGCTCAGCTCAATCGTTTTTCTAATACCTTTAATTGGCAGAGGGGCGTTGAAGAGGTCTTCCTTGCTGTTGGTAGCGCTCTGGCCCTTTATCACGAACTGAGACGCTCTCTTCGCTTCTTCAGCCAGCTCATCTTCATATGATGAGCCACGGTTCTTCCTTTCTTCATCTTTTTTGTCTTTACGACGTCTGTAGTTCCTCATAGAGGTGACGCAGTCATTAGCGAGCTCCTCGATATCCTATTCAAACTTTTTATTAGCTTCTTCTTCGACAAGCTCTCCATGCTCACCACCGAAGGTAAACTGTTTATTAATTGCTTCAGTGTCTAGCATGAAATTAGGCTTTTTCAGGAAAGATGGAACGAACTTTTTGCCAGGGGCTTTCTTAGCTCTGCGAGGAAAAGGGCCCATCAAAGGAGCGTCTTCGTCTTGAAGAGAAGAAGATATTTGTTCTAGGACTGATGAAGTCTGCTATTAGACTCGATCCTGAGTAGCCCCGGTAGTTCCCATTCCAGCTTCACTTTCACTGGTCATCTACACAGCTTCTTCTTTCACACTACTCTTATCCTGACTTGAGGTAGGACTCTGGGATGGCCCTGAGCTGCTTTCACCGAGTTACTTCATAAACAGGTTACCTCGCATGACCTTTTTGGGCTTGGGAGGAGCCACAAAAGCTTCTTCACTAGGTCCAGACTGACCAGTGTTATCGCTTCCACTGCGCGAGTCTGATTTCAAATTCTTATGTAAGAGGTTAAAGTGTCTTTATCCCGTGCCTATAGATGGCCCTTTGGAAGAAGAATCGGCTTAACTCTGCTTTGCTTTATCTCTGGTGAATCTGTTCTTTGGAAGCTGCAGGCCTCCCTCATCTTCTAGCTGAAGTATGGGGCTGACGTGTTAGGTAGGGCTGCTCTTCTTTTGTTCTGAAGATGATGCTGAGCCTTCGTCGCTGCTGTCCATGCCCATTCCACCTTTGCCGCCAAATGTGAATTTCTTCTTGTTGCCACCACCAGCTCTCAACTATCTACTCATTGTGAGCTCTTGAGTGGGCTTTGGTGGCTTAGCATCGTCTTAGTCGTCGCTCTCGTCCTTAAAATTGAGTCCACCTCTCTGGCCGAGGAAGCCGACAGAAGGCTTGTTCCTGATAGTCTTGAAAGAGCTCTCTTCGTGGCTTAGATCAATATTGAGGCCAAACTTAGGAGGACCCCCAGCCTTAAATGAACTCTGTTTCGTTTCTTCCTTTCCGAAAGAGAGAGGCTGCCTTAGGGTCTGAGAGAAGTTAGGCTTTTCCTAAGAGTAGTTACTGTACTCAGAGCCACTTTTAGACGACTTTTTGTCACTATCCTAAGGACTTTTACTGTTGCCGCTGTTGCTTCCTGGATCGCTGCCCGAATCGTCCAGAGTTGGGAAGCTGAACTTTCCCTTTCTATTGGTCATTTTAGGTGCGGGAGGTTGGGCCATTCTGGCCATAGCACACTCCTCTGACTCAGAGTTTTCACTAGGTGGCTATCTCTCGCTACTCCCATGAGACCTATCTTTCATTTCTTAGCTCTAGTCTGACACATTTTCCTGTGAGTCCTCCTCTTACTCCTGCTCGTCATAATTAAAGAAATTGACTTATTATTCGTTAGGTGTGCCGACACTAGAATTTCCATGAGCTTGGCCAGGCTGCTCTTCTTCATCAGCCTTATCATTGCTGAAGTCCTCACCTTGTTTATAGTGGCCTGATGCACGTGCTCTTTGTTTGGTCTTAGTCATGGTCCTGTTTTAAGCGAGAAGTTACTGTCTCAAAAGTTGCTCGGGCAGGATGGCGTTGCTCAAGTAAGTGACAAGGTCGGTATCTATTCTCATGGTGATAAGAGAGGTATGCTGGGACGCCAGATCGTTGATCAATTTAATGCAAAGAGATTTGACGTCAAAAGCTGTGGTATTGGCGCTCAAGTGCAGTAGAATCTAAAGGCCCTTAACTTATAAGAATTTCTAAGCGAATTGAGCTGATGAGATAGTAGAAGTACGGGGAGTGTTAGAATTACCTTCACGCTCAGCTGTATCGAGCAACAGTACTTTAAGTAGCTTCAGGATCTACAGGTAGAAGCAAGAGGAGCTTCGGGCAGTCAAGCATTTGGCGAGGGTTTCCATTTGGTCTAGAATCTCTGGCTACTAGCTAGTCAAGACATTCTCCAGGACTCCTGCGATTGGTTCTAGGTACTCATCCGTCCTGCCGTAGCTCTTCTTCTCGTCATAATTAACGTTAGTGAAAGTCTGCTAGTTTAGCATCGTCGTTGGCATGTGATCGAGAGTCGAATTATTCTCCCCGTTCATCTCTTGAGCTGAGTACATTACTTGAGTGCTCTGGTGGTACTGGCAGCACAGGCCATGGACACCGCTCTAAGCCTCGCTGATCTTGAGCATGAGGTCTATTAAGTTTGAAATAGGGAACAAGGTGTTATAAAGGACTGGGTTCTGAGCGTAGATATCCTTTACGAATGACCAGAATTCTAGCATTACTTCAAAATCGTGCGTGTTCACCCAGAAGTCACTAGTCTGGACTAAGTTGACAAAGAAGCATTGGCTCTGCTAGTCAGCTATCAAGAATCTCATCTCAGCTAGTAGCTGGATCGTCTAGCAGTCTACTGATTGAGCATCCTTCAAAGCCCTATATTTTTTCAAGTCGAATTCTCCTGAGTTGCCATCAGGTTGAGGGTTCCTGAAGTTTGTCACTGGCAACTTATTAAAATGATCGAACATTATCTTGAAGAAGCTGTTGATTTCTGCGTTATTCTGGTCCGACTGCGTCTCTTGAGCACTTATGATAGCTATGGTCAGGCGTAAGAATTCGTTGAGCAACGAGGCACTCTTACTCGGCTGGTTCAGCTCGTCTAATTAGAGACCGTTCTCTTCGTTTGATAGCTGTGAATTGTAGTCCTCTTTGAAGTAAGTCTCTTCTTGACCCGAGAGGATTTAAGCTAACTCTACCCTATTCTGGGCAACTGCTGTGATCGCCTCCATGAAGGGAAGGAGAGACGTAAGCCCGCCATTTTTGGCCATAAACTCTTTACCAGCTGAGTGGACCACACCACTATTGATCAGAAGCTCTCCATCGTTCATGTCGACACAATCAAACACGACTTTCCCTTGAGTTCTCTGAGGGGAGTACACTAGTAAGAGCTTGTCAAGCATTTTCTGGTCAAAAATATCAGAGTCGAGGCTGTTGATAGAGCGAGACCTTGCTCCGACACCGAATTCGTACACTTTCTGCATCTGCACGAACTTCTGTGTATTGTTGACAGGCTCTCTAAATAGGACGAATGATGACAATTAGCCAACGAAGTTCTTGCATACAGAAGCGACTGATAGCTTAGCATTCTTTTCAAATTTGGGATAGTCCATCGAGAAGTTAACCACTTGCTTGTCGGTAATGACAGCAGTCATCCTAGCTTGTGTCATATAGGGGGCGTCGTGCTCCAGGGCCAAGAAGTACCATTTGTCAGGGAGGAACTCACCTATTTAAACTCCGTTTGAATTTACAGTGGGGGATGAGTACTGCTTGGGAAGGATTCTGTAGCAGAGCTTCATTCCGTTTAGGTAGCACTCGAACCCACCATGACCAGTGCTGTGGCAATTGAACAGAACTGGTAAGTTGTCAGGGTCCTAAAAAGCTCCGACAGCTTGATCGAGCAGGCAGAACCAGACGTTGACTGCGAATCCTTTCGCAAAGGGCCAGTGCTGAGGCGCCTATTACTTCGAATTGAGTAGAATCCCACTCATGTAGCCTGAGAAGTAGAAATAATTCTATGGTCCCATGTCTCTCTATTGCTCAACTATACTCTTGAGTAGTTTCATGCTGTATAACACCTTAGAGTGGCTATTCTCCACGAGTTGAGCCATCGATTGTAAGTTAGAGTCGCTGGTTTTAGACGTCAGAGCTTGCCACTTGGAGTGCATTTTTGTGATATTGACACGGATGTACTGGAAGATGAGCTCTACGTGGCACCTCAAGTACCTCCTGCCCTAGCAGATCTTCCTGAGGGTCTCTGCTATCCTGAAGGCAGTGTTGGTGTTAGCTGAGGCAGCTGACATAACTTTAAGGCCGAGGTAGATGAGTAGGAAGACGATGTCTTGATTCTGACTCCATGATTTCAGCTTGCTAGAGGCGGTCTTTTCAAGCTTTTACTCAAAAATCGACTCTTATGTCTATTTCCTATAGAACTGTATTGTCTCGTTATTAAGTCTGTTAACATTTAAGCTGGATAGGGATTCAGAGATCTAGAAGGCGTTGTGAGAGCACTTGGACAGGATCTCATTAATTCGTTCAATTAAAAGCAGTTATAGGTCTGTTGAGAGACTGAAGAACCTCTCAGGTCTGAGTGTTTAGTAGATAGCTACGGGGTTGGTAACCAAGAAAGTGTTCTCGTTGTCTCTTTCGAACACTAGACGGAGGCGTTGTTGGTTAGTAGCTGTGGTTAGCTTGGAGCCTTGGGATATGTTGACTACACTCTCCAGGGGCTGGACAATATTAGGGCGGTCAAAGAGGCTTTCTAGCTCTGACATGAGGAGTTCAGTGTCTTCGATGTGGGTTTCCTCTTAAATGCGCCTTTTGTTACCAGCTGAGGTAGAAGGATTGACTGACGATCTATCTTTACTTTCTTCTGGTTATTCTTGAGTAGTTTCAGAATGAGTTTCTCTATCTGTAGGGAAGTTGGTGGAGGTCTCGCCTGCACTAGCGTCGGGTCCGGTGGTAAGGGACAGACTGCCGCTCTCAGTGTGTTTGACACCTTTGTCTGCGGGAGAATTATTACTTGAC
>Ga0138259_1125071_pt1 | contig 10554 bp, 9 predicted proteins | sample RNAA_220151111_FD_105236 | JGI IMG/M metagenome (GOLD analysis project Ga0138259, IMG submission 105236) | Metatranscriptomics of polar marine prokaryotic and eukaryotic communities from Palmer Station, Antarctica after 24hr light incubation -... | ecosystem: Environmental > Aquatic > Marine >...
ATTAACATAGTTAATACTGCAAGAGTCACTAAGTGTGCAATAAATAAAGCTGTACCTAATGACATCATTTGCCATGCAAATCCTGCAATAACTTTAAGTAATGTATGTCCTGCCATCATATTAGCGAATAATCGTACAGATAAACTAATGATACGAGATATTTGAGCGATTAACTCAATAGGTACAATAAGTGGAGCTAATACTAAACTAACACCAGCGGGGTAATAAAGCTCTAACATTCTAATACCATGCTTTCTAATACCAATAATAGCATAACCAAAAAATACAATAGAAGCTAATCCTAATGTAATCGATAAATGACTAGTTGCGGTAAAACTGTAAGGTACCATACCAACTATATTACAAGTTAATACGAAAGAAAATAAACTGAAAATTAAAGGAAAATATTTTTGTCCTTTATTTCCAGTGATAGTTTCGTGAGGCATCATCATAGATAGGTCATAAATACCCTCTACGATAACTTGCCAACGATTTGGTACAAGGGTACCACCATTATTCATAATAATCATTCTAATTAAAAGTGAGAATGTTGTTAATGCAATTAACATAAATAAGGTAGAGTGCGTAATTGAAATATCAAAATCCCCAAAACGTATAGGTATAAGAGGTATAAGTTCAAATTGTTCTAAAGGGCTTGAGATCATAATTAAAGTGTTCAAATGGTTTTATTGATAAAAAAAGGATTATATACCACCCCACCAGTAAACGGTAACAAATAAGAATAACCAAACTACATCTACAAAGTGCCAATACCAAGCAGCAGCTTCGAATCCGAAGTGAGCTTCTCGACTAAAGTGGTGGTTAATTAATCTAATTAAACAAACAGCTAAAAATAATGTACCAATTTGTACATGAAAACCGTGAAATCCTGTTGCCATATAAAAACAAGAACCGTATACTGAGTCAGACATGGTAAAACTTGCGTGTTTGTATTCAAATACCTGGAATGCTGTGAAAAGAATAGCAAAACCTAAAGTAAATACAAGACCTAATATAGCACCTCTACGGTCACCAGCTACAATAGCATGGTGAGACCAAGTAACGGTAGCACCAGAAGTTAATAATATTATAGTGTTTAAAAAAGGAACTTCCCAAGCATTGAATACTTCAATACCCTGAGGAGGCCACATTGCCCCAATTTCTGGGACAGGATTTAAACTAGAGTGGAAAAATGCCCAGAAAAATGCGAAGAAAAACATTACTTCTGATACAATAAATAATAGCATACCACCTCTCATACCTATTTGTACCATATGAGTGTGTTGTCCTTCAAATGCTGCTTCTCTAACAATATCACGCCACCAAGTGTACATATTGAAAAGAACTAATAAAAAACCAGTAGTTAAGAATAATCCACCACCACCATAATTGTGCATATACATAACACCCCCCATTGTCATAAATAGAGCACCAAAAGCAGCTAATAAAGGCCATGGGCTGGGATCGACTAAATGATAAGGATGACGTTGTAATATTTGAGTATTTTTCATGAAATATTTATTTTTTTTTTTAGTAGTCATATAGTGAGATTACCCTTTAAAACTAGAAGTAAAGCTATCACATAACTCATGTAATTTAGCTTCGTTAGATTTAGATAATTCTTGTTCAGATCTAAGAGATTCTAATAGACCAGCATGAGATCCTTTTAAGAAAGCTAACCAAGCAGTCTCAAAACTACGAACAGAAGTTACATCAATTCTATCTAAATAACCGTTAACACCAGCAAAAATAATTACAACCTGTTCCTGCATAGTTAATGGTACATTAATATCTTGTTTTAACATTTCAGTTAAACGCTGACCACGAGATAACTGTTTTTGGGTAGCTGCATCTAAGTCAGAACCAAACTGAGCAAATGCTTCTACTTCTCTAAACTGAGCTAAGTCTAATTTCATACCACCAGAAACCTGTTTCATAGCTTTCATTTGAGCGGCAGAACCTACACGACTTACAGATAAACCAACATCAACAGCAGGACGCTGACCTTTGTTGAATAAAGTAGAGTCTAAGAAAATTTGACCATCAGTAATAGAAATTACATTGGTTGGAATATAAGCAGATACGTCACCTGCTTGTGTTTCAATTACGGGTAAAGCTGTTAATGAACCTGCTTTATAGTTTTCGTTTAATTTGGCAGCTCTTTCTAAAAGTCTAGAGTGTAAGTAAAAAACATCACCTGGGTAAGCTTCACGGCCCGGAGGTCTACGTAATAATAAAGACATTTGACGGTAAGCAACTGCTTGTTTAGATAAGTCATCATAAAAAATTACAGCGTGCATACCATTATCTCTAAAGTATTCACCAATAGCACAACCAGAGTAAGGTGCTAAAAATTGTAGAGGAGCAGAGTCAGAAGCAGTAGCAGCAACAATTACTGAGAATTGTAATGCACCATTTTCTTCTAAAACTCTTTGGAACTGTGCTACTGTAGATCTTTTTTTGACCTACTGCAACATAAATACAATATAATTTAGCAGATTCGTCATTAGAATCATGAGTAGCTTTTTGATTAATTAAGGTATCTAAAGCAATAGATGTTTTACCGGTCTGTCTGTCACCAATAATTAATTCACGCTGACCACGACCAACTGGAACAAGACTATCAACAGCTTTTAAACCAGTCATCATAGACTCATGAACAGAACGTCTTGGCATAATACCAGGAGCTTTTACTTCTACACGAGAACGTGCCGCAGTTTTAATAGCACCTTTACCGTCAATAGCCTCACCAAGAGCATCTACTACACGACCTAAGTATTCTTTACCTACACCAATATCAACAATAGATGCTGTCCTTTTTACAATGTCACCTTCAAAAATTTCTCTGTCATCACCAAAAATAACGCAACCAACGTTATCTGTATCTAAGTTTAGAGCCATACCACGAATACCACAAGAAAATTCAACCATTTCACCTGCTTGAACTTTATTTAATCCGTAAACACGGGCAATACCATCACCAATAGTTAAAACTTTACCAACTTCGTCTACAGAAACTGATGAATCTTTATAGTAATTAGATATACGTTCTTCTAAAATAGCAGATAACTCTCCAGCAGAAATACTCATATGTGTTCCGAAAAACACCAAGTAATAAAACGACCGACTAATTGAAGTATTATACCCTTTCTAGACTTTGATCTTTATTAGTATTACTAATTATAGTTTTTACTTATTATCATAAGAAAGGTACTTTTAACCTTAAATGGATCCTATAGGAAATATTAGCTAAGTGATCCTTGATTATAAAATAGGGCCCGCCCTTACCATAAAAACTTAACAGTAATTACCCAAACACTTACGTAATTTAATGAGTATAAAAAAAAGTGAACTTTCTAAAAAGATAAAAAACTTTACTATTAATTTTGGTCCCCAACACCCAGCAGCTCATGGAGTACTGAGACTTGTTTTAGAATTAAATGGTGAAGTTGTTGAACGTGCAGATCCACATATTGGTTTATTACATAGAGGTACTGAAAAATTAATAGAGTATAAGACATATCTTCAAGCACTTCCTTATTTTGATAGATTAGATTATGTTTCTATGATGGCACAAGAACATACATATTCCCTAGCCGTAGAAAAATTATTGAATACTAACGTACCTTTACGTGCTCAATACATAAGAGTTATCTTTTGTGAAATAACACGTATTTTAAATCACTTATTAGCAGTTAGTTGTCATGCATTAGACGTTGGTGCTATGACCCCATTCTTTTGGGGATTTGAAGAACGTGAAAAACTTATGGAGTTTTATGAGCGTGTTTCTGGAGCACGTATGCACTCAGCATATATTAGACCTGGGGGAGTAAGTCAAGATATACCAAAAGGGTTATTAAATGATATATATGTTTTCTCTGAACAATTTGCTACTCGTTTAGATGAACTAGAGGAGATGTTAACTGGAAACCGTATTTGGAAACAGCGTCTTGTTGATATAGGTATAGTTAGTGCAGAAGATGCTATGAATTGGGGGTTTAGTGGTGTAATGCTTAGAGGTTCTGGGGTTCCTTGGGATCTTAGAAAAAATGAGCCTTATGAGATATACGATTCATTAGATTTTAGTATACCTGTTGGTACTAATGGTGATTGTTATGATAGATATTTAATTAGATTAGAAGAAATGCGTCAATCTCTAAGAATAATTAACCAAGCGATTAACTTAATACCAGAAGGTAATATTAAAACAGATGACCGTAAAATAGCTCCACCTTCAAGAGCACATATGAAACAATCAATGGAACCTCTAATCCATCATTTTAAATTATATACTGAAGGTTATAATGTTCCTGCTGGAGATACTTATACTGCTACTGAAGCACCAAAAGGTGAGTTTGGTGTATATTTAGTATCTAATGGTACTAATAGACCTTATCGTTGTAAACTAAGAGCTCCAGGTTTTGCTCATTTAGCTTCGTTAGATTTTATGAGTAAAGGACACATGGTTGCCGATGTAGTAACTATAATAGGTACTCAGGATATTGTATTTGGTGAAGTTGATAGATAAATAATATATTAGTTGTTACTTTTAATTGTTAGAGAATAATTAATATTGGCGGGTATAACTCAGTAGGTTAGAGTATTAGATTGTGATTCTAGGAGTCGCGGGTTCAAGTCCCGCTATTCGCCCTTAATTTTATAGGAAAAAATGAATTGAACTAAAATATTATAAATAAATATGACTTATTTAACGTCTTCTTTAGGAGAAAGTTCTTTATTAGGTACTGTAGCAGCAATTCCATTATATGCTGCTATCTTTATTTTATTCATAGATTCAAAAAATTTAGAACATATGAAAAAAGTAGCTCTTGGAGCTTCTATGTTTACATTTGTTTTATCTTTAGGTTTATGGGTGTTATTTGACAGATCTACTGCAGTTTTTCAATTCAGAGAATATTGGCAATGGCTTGATCAAGTAAACATTAACTTTAACTTAGGTGTTGATGGTATATCACTTTTTTTTGTGATCTTAACCACCTTATTAGTACCATTATGTCTTTTAGCTAGTTGGGATAGTATAAAAATCCATGTAAAAGAATATTTAATCGCTTTTTTAGTTATGGAAACATTACTAATTATAGTTTTTTCAATAATGGATTTATTACTTTTCTATGTATTTTTTGAAAGTGTATTAATACCTATGTTTTTAATTGTAGGTATTTGGGGATCGAGAGAAAGAAAAATACGAGCAGCTTATCTTCTATTTTTATATACATTAGTAGGTTCTGTTTTAATGTTATTAGCTATATTATTAATATATTCTATTGCGGGAACAACTACCTATACTAATTTATTAACTGTACAGTTTGATGAATCATTACAAAAATTTCTTTGGTTAGCCTTTTTTGCATCATTTGCAGTAAAAGTACCTATGGTTCCAGTACATATTTGGTTACCTGAAGCTCACGTGGAGGCTCCAACAGCAGGTTCTGTTATTTTAGCTGGTGTTTTATTAAAATTAGGGTCTTATGGATTAATCAGATTTTCTATGCCACTTTTCCCAGCAGCTACTATATACTTTACTCCTTTAGTTTATACTATGGCGGCAATTGCTGTAATTTATACATCATTAACTGCAATTAGACAGTCAGATATGAAACGTATTATTGCTTATGCTTCTGTAGCACACATGAACGTAATATTAGTTGGTATGTTTGCTTTAAATATGCAAGGATTAGAAGGTGCTATGATTCAAATGTTAAGTCATGGATTAGTTTCAAGTGCTTTATTTTTATGTGTGGGTGTTCTTTATGATAGACACCATAGTAGGATGGTAAAGTATTATAGTGGAATGGCACATACTATGCCCTTATTTGCAATTGTTTTCATGTTTATGACAATGGCTAATATTGCATTACCTGGTACTAGTAGTTTTGTAGGCGAATTTTTAATTTTAGCTGGTGCATTTCAAGTAAATACTACTATTTGTGTTTTAGCAGGTACTGGTATGATTTTAGGTGGGGGATACTCATTATGGCTTTATAATAGAATTGCTTTTGGTAATTTAAAAGTACAAGCTATCAAACAATTTTCAGATATGAATAGACGAGAGTTTATGGTATTTTTACCTTTAACTGTAGGTACATTAGTTATGGGTATTTACCCTGAAATATTTTTAGACCCAATGCATGTAAGTATTGCCGGTTTAATTGAGCATATTAATTGCCAAGTAAAATAATTTAATTACAAGGGTGGGTTGTATTATTTTACCTACCCTTTAGTACTTTAAGTTATTTGAGATAAATTTATAATTATTATATTGTATGCACTTTTTTTACTTAAGTAAAAAAAAGAATTAGTTTTCAATGTTAGATTTTTCAAATCACTTTAAAGCATTTTCTCCAGAGCTTTTTATGATAATTGCTTTATGTTTTATTTTTAGTTACGGTATCGTGTATTCTACCTCTTTAAGTTATGGTCGTCCTATAATAGTAAAAAATATTAGTTGGTTAATAATTCAAGTTTTTATAATTACTTGTTTTCTTATAGCTAATAATCCGATAGAAATGTCAATCTTTAGTGATACTATAGTTATCGACCAATTTGGTGCTTCGGCAAAAACTGTTGTTTTATTAGCAGCTATAGGTTGTTTTTTAGTTTCATTTCGCTATACAAAAACAGAGAAACTAAGTTATTTTGAATACCCAATACTAATAATGCTTGCTATTTTAGGTATTTTTTTAATTATCAGTAGTGGTGATTTAATTACAATGTATTTAGGTATTGAATTACAAAGTTTATCTTTATATGTTTTAGCTAGTTTAAAAAAAGATTCTGCTTTTTCTACTGAGTCTGGTTTAAAATACTTTATATTAGGTGCATTATCTTCCGGATTAATTTTATTTGGTTGTTCATTAATTTATGGATTTACTGGAACAACAAACCTTACAGATATATCTTATGCATTATTTGACTTTACAAGTACTACTGGGATGAGTTTTGGTTTAATTCTTCTTGGGTTATGTTTTGTAGTTTCTGGTTTATTATTTAAATTAGCTGCAGCTCCTTTTCATATGTGGTCTCCTGATGTATATGAAGGTGCACCCACTTCTGTAAGTACATTTTTTGCAATTGTACCTAAAATTGCAATTATTACATTACTAGTTAGACTATTATATTTTTCATTTTCAGATTTCACTGCTTTTTGGAATCAGATTATAATTGCTTCTTCTTTTATTTCTATGTTAATTGGTGCTTTTGGTGCAGTTCAACAGAAAAAAATAAAAAGATTATTAGCTTATAGTTCTATTGGTCATGTAGGTTATATGTTAGTAGGAATGGCTACAGGTACTTTTATGGGTATTAAAGGATTATTTCTTTATATAGTAATTTATATGATTACTAGTTTAGGTATTTGGACCACAGTATTATCGTTAGAGTTTAAAAATAAGTATGGTAGAGTCAAATACCTTACTGATTTAACTTCTCTTTCAAAAACAAATCCACTTTTAGCTATTACAATTAGTTTAATCATGTTCTCTATGGCTGGAGTACCACCTTTAGCTGGTTTCTTTGCTAAAATGTATATATTTCTTGCAGCAATAGATTCGTCATTATATTTACTTGCAATTGTTGCAGTATTAACTAGTTGTGTAGGAGCATATTATTATATGCGTCTTATAAAAATTATGTATTTTGAAAAAGTAAGTACATGGAATGCTTTTAATAATATAGGTAGAGAAAACTCTTTAATTTTAGGATTATCTACAACATTTATATTATTATTTATGTTAATGCCACAACCATTTTTATTAGCTTGGCATGAAATGGCTTATTCTATATGTTTATATAGTTAATTAATATTGTCCAGGTAGCTCAGTTGGTTAGAGCGAAAGACTGAAAATCTTTAGGTCAGTGGTTCAAGTCCACTCTTGGACATAAAAAAAGAATATTCAATGAAAGTTACATATAGTATAAAACTAAAAGCATTTGATTCAATACTTTTAGCTAAATCTATTAATAATTTACTTTTAAAGCTAAGAAGTTGTACTCATTTATCAGTAAAAGGTCCAATAAATTTCCCAACAAAATATAAAAGGTTTACTGTATTACGTAGTCCTCATGTAAACAAGTTATCTAGAGAACAGTTTGAGATACGTACTCATAACAAAATGCTAGTTGTAACTTCAGATTTAAATTGTAAACAAACAGAACAACTTCTAACTGATTACCAAAAGGCAATTTTACCTACAGGTTTAAGTTTAGAAGTAAAAAAGGAAGTAAGAAACAATATATATGCTTAGGACGACTCGAACGTCCAACCTATAGATTCGTAGTCTAGTGCTCTATCCAATTGAGCTATAAGCACATATATTTTGGAGTGAAAGGATTCGAACCTTTGATTTTCCATACCAAAAACGGACGCCTTACCACTTGGCCACACTCCAATAAATTAGATTAAGGGGCTTATAACTCAGCTGGTTAGAGTGTACGCCTGATAAGCGTAAAGTCAGTAGTTCAAATCTACTTAAGCCCATTTTTAAAGAAATAATTAAGGGTAATTAGCTCAATTGGTAGAGCATCTCGTTTACACCGAGAGGGTTAGCGGTTCGAGTCCGTTATTACCCATAAAAATAAGAGAACGTTTTCTCTCCAGTAGCATTTAAAAGTTATTTATTGATTAAGAAGTTTTTGTAAAATGACAAATAATAAAGTCCAGTTAAATTTTGGTAAATCTTTAGTAAATATGTTACCGGTATATACTATTACTTTTTCTAAAGGAGAATTAGCATTAATTGTACCATCTTCTCATGTTGTTCCTACTCTTAAATTTTTACGTGATCATACAAACTGTCAGTTTAAATGTTTAATTGATATTTGTGTAGTGGATTATCCAGAAAGGGAGGCTCGTTTTGAGGTTGTATATAATTTACTAAGTGTACGTTATAATACACGTATACGAATTAAAACTTCTGTAAATGAAATTACCGCAATAGAATCATGCTCGTCTATATATCAAGCAGGTAATTGGTACGAAAGAGAAGCATGGGACCTTTACGGTGTATTCTTTTCTAATCACCCAGATTTACGTCGTATTCTTACTGATTACGGTTTTGAGGGTCATCCTCTTCGTAAAGACTTTCCTTTAAGTGGGTATGTTGAAGTACGGTATGATGAAATTAAAAAAAGAGTTGTTTGTGAACCAACAGAACTAGCTCAAGAGTTTAGGAATTTTGATTTTACAAGTCCTTGGAATCAAGATTTAAGACAAGAAGTACTACAATTCCCAAACAAGTAAGCCAAATCTTATAGGTATTTAATTAAAATATTATGAGAGAACGATGGACTAAAAATTCGTTATTAAGTATAGCAAATAATCATATTATTGATTATCCTACAGCTACAAATATCAGTTATTTATATGGTTTTGGTTCTTTAGCTGGGCTAATGTTAGTAGTACAAATTTTAACTGGTATTTTTCTTGCCATGCACTACACTGCACATATCGACCTTGCTTTTTCAAGTGTAGAGCATATTATGAGAGATGTAAATAATGGTTGGTTAATCCGTTACGCTCACGCTAATGGTGGATCATTTTTTTTTCTTGTAGTTTATATTCACATTGCACGGGGTTTATACTATGGTTCGTACATGACTCCTAGAGAACATTTATGGGCATCTGGTGTAGTTATTTTTATTTTAATGATGGCTACTGCTTTTATTGGTTATGTATTACCATGGGGACAAATGAGTTTCTGGGGTGCTACCGTAATTACAAATTTATTTTCTGCAATTCCTTTAATTGGTGATTCTATTGTACAATGGTTATGGGGTGGTTTCTCTGTAGATAATGCAACTTTAAATCGTTTTTATAGTTTACATTATTTATTACCTTTTTTAATTGCGGGTTTAGTAATTGCTCACTTAGTATTATTACACACTAATGGTAATACTAATCCATTAGGTATTGAATCTAAAACAGATACTGTACCTTTTTATCCTTACCTTTATGTAAAAGATTTATTTGGCTTTATAGTACTAATGACATTATTTACTTTTGTTGTTTACTTTTACCCTAACAGTTTAGGTCACCCAGATAATTATATTCCAGCTAATCCTATGGTAACTCCACCTCACATTGTGCCAGAATGGTATTTTTTACCTTTCTATGCTGTTTTACGTTCAATCCCTGATAAATTAGGTGGTGTTCTTGCTATGGGTGGTGCACTTGTTATGCTTTTACTTATGCCTTTATTAAATACTTCTGAAATTAGAAGTACTGCTTTCCGTCCTATATTTAGAAAACTTTATTGGTTTTTAATTCTAGACTTCCTAATTTTAGGTTGGATTGGTGGTAATGAGGTAGAAACACCTTATATTGAAATCGGTCAAGTAGCTACAGTACTATATTTTGCTTTCTTTTAGTATTCGTTCCAGTTTTAGGTAAACTAGAAGCTATATTAATGCGTATTAAAGTATAATAATTATTTTTAAGATTTAAAAGGTCATTTAAGGACAGGAGAAGCTGGTTAAAACAAGGTTCAGCTTTTGAACAAGAAACTGTAGCTACTTGACCGATTTCAATATAAGGTG
>Ga0138259_1795201_pt1 | contig 10497 bp, 10 predicted proteins | sample RNAA_220151111_FD_105236 | JGI IMG/M metagenome (GOLD analysis project Ga0138259, IMG submission 105236) | Metatranscriptomics of polar marine prokaryotic and eukaryotic communities from Palmer Station, Antarctica after 24hr light incubation -... | ecosystem: Environmental > Aquatic > Marine >...
ATAAGCTTTAGTTTAGTTTGTTTTTAAAGTATGAAAGTTTTTAAATTTTTAATATTCTTTTTTTTAGTCACAAGTTACTCTCAGAATAATTCAAAATACTCAAATGAGTTTATGAATATAGGAGTAGATGCTGCTTCAATTTCAATGAGTGGTGCAGTTACATCTTCAATAAGTGGGGTTAACTCTGGATATTGGAATCCTGCTGGACTAATAAATATTGAAAAAACGGAAATTTCTCTAATGCATTCTAATTATTTCGCAAACATTGCTAATTATAATTATTTAGCCTATGCCTCAGCCATTGATAAGCAATCTACAATTGGTTTTTCAATGATTAGATTTGGAGTGGACGATATACTAGATACAACTCAACTTATTGATGACCAAGGCAATATTAATTTTGATAGGATAAACTTATTTTCTGCGGTTGACTATGGATTTATTGTTTCATATGCTAGAAAAATGCTAACAAAAGATATTAGCTATGGTATTAATGCAAAAATAATTAGAAGAATTATTGGTGACTTTGCTACATCATGGGGTTTTGGTTTTGATATGGGTATTCAACTCAAAACTAAAAACAATTGGAAATTTGGATTAATGGCTCGAGACATTACAACTACTTACAACTCATGGTCTATAAATAAAAGTAGACTGAATGATATCCAAGATGCTATCGATGGTCAAAATCAAGAAGTTCCAAATTCAACTGAAATCACTATACCTAAAATTCAATTTGGAATTTCAAAAATTCACACTTTTAACTATGATTATAGCTTATTAACAAGTTTTGATTTAATAATGAAGTTTGAGCAAGATAATAGTGTGATTTCTACAGAATTCGCAAGTATAAACCCAGCAATTGGGCTAGAGCTTGGCTACACAGATTCGGTATTTTTAAGATTAGGATTAGGTAATTTTCAAAATGAAATTGAATTTGACAATAGCACTAACTTGACAATGCAACCAAATTTTGGAGTAGGATTCAAGTATAAAGATATAGAAATCGATTATGCATTTACTGATATTGGTGATCAAAGTGCTGCTTTATACTCTAATATATTTTCTTTAAAAGTTGATTTTAATATATTTAAATAAATTATGAAGAATATTATATTTTTATTTTTATTTTTTTTATTAACTACACTAGTTGGCCAGACTGAAGATTATACTGTAAGTGTACTAACTATTGGTCCTGGAAATTCTTTAAGTGATTCCTTTGGTCACAGCGCTATAAGAGTTCAGAGTAAAACAAAAAAATATGACCTTGTCTTTAATTATGGAGTGTATGATTATAATGATCCAAAATTCTACTCTAACTTTATTAAAGGTTATTTAAAGTACAGCTTAGGAGTTAGTTATTTTAAAGATTTCAAATCTAGTTATATTGCTAATAATAGGTATATAAAAGAGCAAGTTTTATCGTTACCAGATGATTTAAAAGAAAAGTTAGTCGATAAACTAATTTTTAATTCAAGACCAGAAAACAAAGATTATTTTTATGATTATTTTGATAATAACTGCTCAACAGTTATAAGAGACCTAATTAAAGATTTACTAAGTCAATACGGTTATGAAAATACATATAACTCAGCAGCTTCAAACAAGATCTCATACCGAAGTTTGATTTATGAAAATATAAACAAAAATTCCTGGGGTTCATTAGGTATTGATATATGCCTAGGTTCTTATATAGATCAACAAATAGATTCTGAAAAGCACACTTTTTTACCTGAATACTTATTTGAATATTTAAATTCATTTTATTACAGTTATTCAAACAATGATAAAAAAATTGAAAGAGTTAAACTTATTGAAAATATTAAATTTATAAATAAAGTTAAGGAAGTTGAAAAATCAACATTTAATACTTTTTTAACTTCTCCATTATTTGTTTTTATATTAATATTTACAGCTATATTCTTAATAAGTTACAGAAATAAAGAAAATAAAAAAATTCATATAGCATTAGAATCTATTCATATATTAACATCAATCATAGGTTATTTATTAATATTTTTATGGTTTTTTACAGACCACACTACAGCGGCATTTAATTATAATTTACTTTGGGCTAATCCAATGAATTTTATACTATTAATTAACGTACTTAATAAAAAATGGAAAATAGCATACCTAAAGTTATTACTATTGTCATTAATATTAATCGTGTTGCATTCTATAACAGGAGTTCAGGTTTTTAATATAAGTTTATATCCTCTATTTTTATTCCTTGCTTTCAGATATTTACAATTAATTAAGTATTACTCAAAAACCTGATGATTTATAAAGTTTTAAGATTTGTAAGTCATATTTTTAATTCTTCAAATCAATACTCTGTTCATTCACCTGTAGTTTACAAATTACTGACAGAATGTATTTATAAGGAGGAAAGGAAAATATTAAAAAAAAATATTCAATTTTTAAACTTGAGACTTGTTAATCTTTACAAAAAACAGTTTTTAATACATACAATTGATAATATATTGTCTAATAAAGTATCTGAGATTTTAGAAGCGAACGGCAGAAAGAAAGAAAACACGATTTTATTAATAAAAAATATAAAACTCAAGAATGAATATTCTTGCTGGAAAAAGTTAATTATAGGAAAAGAAATCCAGGTAAGTATAGATTTTTATTATTTTGGAATATTAATTTTAAAAGTTAATAAACTACAAAAACAAGATTATATAATTAGGTTATAATATTTGTATATTTAAACCAAGTAACAAGTGACTTATGAAAGTTTATACAAAAAGCGGAGATAAAGGAAAGACTTCATTAATTGGTGGAAAAAGAGTAGCTAAGGATGAAATTCAAATTGAAGCATATGGAACTGTCGATGAGCTAAACTCTAATCTTGGATTACTTAGAGATCATTGTACATCTAATGATGATAAAAGTTTTATTTTAAACATTCAGGAAAACTTATTTATTATAGGATCATTGCTAGCGATAGACTACTCTGGGAAAAAAGAAAATAATCCAATTAAATTTTCTAGCGAAAAGACTGATCTTATTGAAAAGGAAATAGATAAAATTAGTTCAACATTGCCAGAAATGACAAACTTTATAATTCCTGGTGGACATATTACTGTTTCTACTTGCCATATTGCAAGAAGTATTTGTAGAAGAGCAGAAAGAAAATGTGTCAAGTTTAGTAAAGATTGTGAAATAAATCAAAATATCATTATTTATATAAATAGGCTCTCAGATTATTTATTCACTTTATCTAGAAAAATTTCTTTAGACACTAATACAAAGGAAACTAAGTGGATTAATAAGTAAATGTGAAATAACATTCAAATAACTTGTGAAATTCCACTAAAAATTTATTTTTGCAAAATATAAAATCGTAAAAATTATGTATTGGACACTAGAATTAGCATCATTTTTAAGTGATGCACCTTGGCCTGCTACCAAAGATGAATTAATAGATTATTCTATCAGAACTGGATCTCCATTGGAAGTAGTAGAAAACTTACAATCAATAGAGGACGAAGGTGATCTATATGAATCCATACAGGAAATTTGGCCTGACTACCCTACTGATGATGATTATCTTTGGAATGAAGATGAATATTAAAAATTAATTAATATAAAAAAAGTCTCTAATGAGGCTTTTTTTATTTTGTATTTTCTTGAAAAGAAATGCAACAAATCGTATCTTTGATTTTCTATTTAAAAAAACAAATTAATGAGTATTTTAAATTCTATTCTTAAAATATTTGTAGGAGATAAGTCTAAACAAGACGTTAAAATGATATCTCCTATCGTCAAAAGCATATTGTCTTTTGAGGAAAAAGTTTCACAACTTTCTAATGATGATTTAAGAGCTAAAACAGATGAATTCAAATCTTCAATAGCTGATTCTACTAGTAATATTACTGATCAAATAAAAAATTTAGAATCTGAAGTTGAAACTACAGTTGATTTTGATGAAAAAGAAAATTTATATAACAAAATAGATGATTTAAAAGATGAAGTTTATTTATCAACAGAAGAAACTTTAAAAAAAATATTACCCGAAGCATATGCTGTTATTAAAGAAACAGCAAAGAGATTTAAAAACAATACTCAAATAAAAGTAACTGCTAGTAATTTTGATAGAGAACTTTCTGGATTAAAAGACTATGTTAATTTAAAAAATGAACATGCTATTTGGGAAAACTCATGGGATGCAGCTGGGAAACCTGTAACATGGGACATGATTCATTACGATGTACAACTCATTGGAGGTATATCAATGCACCAAGGAAAAATTGCGGAAATGCAAACTGGAGAAGGAAAAACACTGGTAGCAACTCTACCTGTATATTTAAACGCATTATCTGGAAAAGGAGTACACCTTGTTACGGTAAACGATTATTTAGCAAAAAGAGATAGTGCATGGATGGCACCAATTTATGAGTTTCACGGACTTAGCGTTGACTGTATTGATTATTACAAACCCAATTCTGAAGAAAGAAAAAAAGCATATAGAGCTGATATTACTTTCGGGACTAATAATGAATTTGGTTTTGATTATTTGAGAGACAATATGGCTAACTCACCTGATGATTTAGTTCAACGTCCACATCATTATGCAATTGTAGATGAGGTTGATTCTGTTTTAGTAGATGACGCAAGAACTCCGCTAATAATTTCTGGAGCAACTCCGAAAGGTGATATTCATGAGTTTAATGAGTTAAAGCCTAAAATAGAAGATATAGTCTCTGTACAAAGGAAATATTTAACCTCTTTACTTTCTGAAGCAAAAAAGATGATTTCTAATGGAGAGGAAGAAGAAGGTTCTTTCAATCTATTGAGAATTTATAGAGGAATTCCTAAGAATAAAGCTCTTATCAAGTTTCTGAGTGAAGGGGGTATAAAGCAATTACTTCAAAAAACAGAAAATTTTTACATGCAAGATAATAATAGAGAGATGCCTAAGGTAGATGAAGAACTCTATTATGTTATAGATGAAAAAAATAATCAAATTGAATTAACGGACAAAGGAATTGATTTCTTGTCCGGTAAGGACAATCCTAATTTCTTTGTAATGCCTGAAATAGGTCTAGAAATATCTAAAATAGAATCTCAAAATTTGGACTCTAAAAAAGAAGCTAGCTTAAAAGAAGTTTTATATCGTGATTTCGGTATTAAGTCTGAAAGAATTCACACTCTTAGTCAGCTTTTAAAAGCATATGCATTATTTGAAAAAGATACCCAATATGTTGTAATGGACAATAAAGTAATGATTGTTGATGAGCAGACAGGTAGAATCATGGATGGAAGAAGGTATAGCGACGGTTTGCATCAAGCTATAGAAGCTAAAGAAAATGTAAAAATTGAAGCTGCTACACAGACATTTGCTACGATTACTCTACAAAATTACTTTAGAATGTATAAAAAACTTTCAGGGATGACTGGTACAGCAGTAACTGAAGCAGGTGAATTATGGGAAATATACAAGTTAGACGTAGTTGAAATACCTACAAATAGACCTATAGTTAGAGATGATAAAGAAGATCTAATTTATAAAACTAAAAGAGAAAAATATAATGCTGTTATAGACGAAGTTACTAAACTATCTAAACAGGGCCGCCCTATATTAATAGGAACAACATCTGTAGAGATTAGTGAAGTGCTAGGTAAAATGTTGGGTATAAGAAAAGTACCTCACAATATACTTAATGCTAAATTACATAAGAAAGAAGCTGATATCGTATCTCAAGCGGGTAATCCAGGTCAAGTTACTATAGCTACTAATATGGCAGGTAGAGGTACCGATATTAAATTATCAGACGAAGTAAAAAATTCTGGTGGTTTAGCTATAATTGGAACAGAACGTCACGATTCCAGAAGAGTAGATAGACAACTTAGAGGTAGAGCAGGAAGACAAGGGGATCCAGGAAGTTCACAATTCTACGTTTCATTAGAAGATAATTTAATGAGGTTATTTGGGAGCGAAAGAATTGCAAAAATGATGGATAGAATGGGGCTAGATGAAGGGGAGGTAATACAGCATTCCATGATAACTAAGTCAATAGAAAGAGCACAGAAAAAAGTTGAAGAAAATAATTTCGGAATAAGAAAAAGACTTTTAGAGTATGATGACGTCATGAGTGCACAAAGAGAAGTCATCTATAAAAGAAGATATAATGCTTTGTTTGGAGATAGATTGAAAGTCGATATAGCGAACATGATTTATGATACTACAGAAGTTATAGTTGAAAATAATAAATCAGCGAATGATTTCAAGAATTTTGAATATGAATTAATTAGATATTTTTCATTTACAACTGATATTACAAGTGAAGATTTTTCAACAATGTCTTCTGAACAAATTACAGATAAGATTTATAATGCAGCGTTAAAACATTATTTAAACAAGATCCAAGAAAATGCAGTCTTAGCTTTTCCAGTTATTAAAAATGTTTATGAAACACAAAAGGATAAATTCAAAAGAATAGTAGTTCCTTTTACTGATGGCATAAAAACTTTACAGGTAGTTACAGATTTAGAAAAGGCATATCATTCAAAAGGTGAGCAATTAGTAAATGATTTTGAAAAGAATATCTCTTTAGCAATAATCGATGATTCTTGGAAAACTCATCTAAGAAAAATGGATGAATTAAAACAATCTGTCCAATTAGCTGTTCACGAACAAAAAGATCCACTTTTAATTTATAAATTTGAGTCATTTGAATTATTTAGGGGAATGATAGATCAGGTAAATAAAGAGATTTTATCGTTTTTATTTAAAGGTGAGATCCCTAGAGAGAATACAAATATTATTAGAGAAGCAAAATCATATAAAAAAAGAGATCTAAATACTTCTAAAGAAGAGATTCCTAACATGGATGAGTTGAGCGCTAGAAACAGAGCAGCTGGAAACAATCAATCTAACAACAGAGAAACTGTAGAAACAATCATTAGAGATCAACCAAAGATTGGTAGAAACGATAAGGTTTTTATAAAAAATGTGAAAACTGGAGAAAGTAAAGAACTGAAATACAAACAAGCTGAATCATTAATTCTTAAAGGAGAATGGGTTATTTTTAATAAAAATTAGTTAAATTATTACCAAATTTTAAAAAAAACACATTGGAATACATTCCAAACATTAAAAACATATCACACATAGATTTAATAAAAAAAATCTTAAAAGGGGATATCGTTTCACTTAGTCGAGCAATAACACTAGTAGAAAGCAAAAAAAGAAGCGATAGAGAAATAGCCAATAAGGTTTTAAAAGAATGCTTACTTAGAAAAAACTCATCAATAAGAATAGGTATTACTGGCGTTCCAGGTGTAGGCAAAAGCACATTCATAGAGTCATTCGGATCTTATTTATCTAAAACAGGTAAGAAAATAGCTGTACTAGCCGTAGATCCATCAAGTAGCCTCACCAAAGGAAGTATTCTAGGAGACAAGACCAGAATGGAAAATTTAGTAAGAGATAAAAACGTATACATAAGACCAAGCCCAGCTGGAAATCACTTAGGTGGTGTTTCAAACAAAACAAGAGAATCTATAATTTTATGCGAAGCTGCTGGATTTGATATAATTCTAATTGAAACTGTAGGAGTTGGACAAAGTGAAATAAGTGTCTATGAGATGGTTGATTATTTTTTGCTTTTAAAACTATCTGGAGCTGGTGATGAACTTCAAGGAATTAAAAGAGGAATAATTGAAATGGCAGATTCGATAATCATAAATAAATCTGATGGAGATAATATAGAAGCAGCAAATCTAGCTAAATCTGAATTTAAAATGGCTTTAAACCTTTACCCACTCAAAGCTTCAAAATGGAAACCTAAAGTATCGACTTGCAGTTCAATTAATTCAGATGGTATAAAGGAAGTATGGACAGAAATTAGCAATTATTTTAGACTAACTAAAAATAATGGCTATTTTACTAAAAACAGAAATGATCAAAAGAAACATTGGTTAATGCAAACCTTAAATACTCAAATACAAACTGATTTTTTTGACAATAAAAATTTAATAGTTGAGCTTGAAAATCAAATAAAACTATTAGAAAGTAATCAAACAACAGTCTTAGCAGCAGCTGAATTAATAATCAATTCTAGTAAGTAGAATGCGAGAAACCTTAACAATTATTATCCCTCTATATAATGAAGAAGAAAATATTCACAGACTCAATAATGAGTTAAATAGATTTTTAAAGATTTCAATAGTGGATTCTCAAGTCTTATTTATAAATGATGGATCTACAGATAATAGTGAGGTTATTCTTAAGGAAATTTGTAAATCAAAAAAAAAATTTAAACTAATTAGCTTTTAAAAAAATCACGGTCTAAGTACGGCTATTAAAGCTGGTTTTGATTATGCTGAAACTAGCTTAATAGGATATATAGATGCTGACCTACAAACAAATCCAGAGGATTTTAATTTATTACTAAAAAAAATTGATAAGAATGATTTAGTTACTGGATACAGAAAAATAAGAGAAGATTCTATCATTAAAAGTACTTCATCATTTATTGCTAATAAAATAAGAAGATTATTTACAGGAGATAAAATAATAGATACAGGCTGTCCTTTAAAAATAATTAGAACTAGTTTTGCTAAAAAAATACCTATGTTTAAGGGTCTACACAGGTTTTTACCCGCTATGATTTTATTACAAAACGGAAAAATAAGTCAAGTTGCTATTAAACATTACCCTAGAAAAGCTGGTAAAGCTAAATATGGGTTTTTTAACAGGCTAATAGGGCCATTTATTGATTGTTTAGCTTACTTGTGGATAAAGAATAAGTATATAAATTATGAGATTAAAGATAATTAGGCTTAACTAACTTGTAACGCAAAATCTATTAAATAATTTGTATGCAATACTACCAAAAAAGAATCCAAATGTTAATCCAAATAGTATATCTATAGGGTAATGGACACCGAGATATACCCTACTATACGAAAAAACAATTACCCAAAAAATAAGAAAATAATTCAGAGTTTTAAAGTTCTTAAATAGCTTATACAAAAAAACGGAAACAGCCATAGAGTTTGCTGCATGAGCTGAAAAGAATCCAAACTTACCACATCTTACATCGATTGATCTTAGAAGAAAATTAATAGAATCATCACGACAAGGTCTAAGTCTTTGGAAAGAATCTTTAATTAAATTAGTAAATTGATCTGTAAATAATATTAATAATGCTATAGTTAACAAAATAAATAATAATTCTTTGGTTGTAAATTTCTTATATATGAAGTAGATAATTATTAAAAAAAAAGGTAAAAAAGTTAGCTTATCAGTAATTGCTAGCCATAAAAAATCCCAATTATTAGAACCAAGATTATTTAAATAAATTAATAAATCTCTGTCAAAATTTAAAAACTGTTCTAACATAATTATTTATATCTACTAACTTCTCTGTCGTAAAAATCAGATGCCTCATCAATAAGTTCTTTTGTTTGTGCTAAAAGTTCTTCCTCATCTAATTCACTAAAATTCTCAAACCACTTAATAGAATCATTTTCAAGATTCAGTATAAATCTAGGGTAATCAGTGTGTATAATAAAAATTGAGTCAGGAAAATCAGTATTATCTCCAAGAATAAACTTAGGTAAATCCATATGTTAATTATTTAAAATTAATTTTTTAGTTAAAATATCAAACCTAATATACAATAAAACAGCTGCGGTTGTTAAACCTGTTAATAGTCCAATCCAAATCCCTTCGCTACCAAGTACATCTTCAGAACCTAAGAAATAACTAACAGGGAAACCTATTAACCAATAGGAAACAAAAGTTATTAAAGTAGGTATCTTTACATCTTGCATCCCCCTTAGTGCAGCAAGTATAATAACTTGAATAGTGTCAGATATCTGATAAATAGCAGCTATAATAAGTAATTTAGAAGTTATACTTATAACCTGTAAGTTATCTTCATAATTTAAAGGATTATTTAAATCTATATAGATGTATGGTAGTAAATCATTTAAAAATATAAAACAGAGAGCGAAAAATAAAGCCAGCAGTAATCCTAATAAAAGAATAGAAAAAGAAATTCTTCTTAAATCAACATAATTCCTCAACCCTCTTTGGTTACCTACTCTTACCATTGCTGAAACTCCAAGACCACTGGCAATCATAAAAGTCATCGAGGATAAATTTAAAGCTATTTGATTAGCAGATTGTGAATTTTCCCCAAGTAAACCACTTAACCAAATTGCAGTAGTGAAGAAAACAACCTCAAATACCATTTGCATAGAACTTGGAATACCAATACTTAAAATCTTTTTAAACATGAGTTTATCAAATTTTATAGACCAAAGATTAATTAATCTATTTTTTATTCTATTATTATATTTGATAATTAGTATTAAGAATATCAGCATTACTGTTCTAGATATTAGAGTACCAATTGCTGCACCGATAATACCCATTTGAGGAAATCCAAATTTTCCAAAAATTAGTATATAGTTAATTATCACATTAATAACATTTGCAATAATTGCAGCATACATAGGGTAAATTGTAAG
>Ga0138259_1104713_pt1 | contig 10462 bp, 9 predicted proteins | sample RNAA_220151111_FD_105236 | JGI IMG/M metagenome (GOLD analysis project Ga0138259, IMG submission 105236) | Metatranscriptomics of polar marine prokaryotic and eukaryotic communities from Palmer Station, Antarctica after 24hr light incubation -... | ecosystem: Environmental > Aquatic > Marine >...
ATAATAAAGAGTATCAAGAAATGGACTACGCAAATATAGAACCCCTCGATCAAAAGTCCTATTAAAAGAGAAGAAAACAAAAGGAAGGGAGCAGGCCAGGGCATCAAGCATCTGGAGATTTCAGGCAGCAGGAGAGAGAAGGGAGGAGAACGATGCAAACCCTGGGCAACCGTCCGAGGCAGACGAACAATGAATATAATGCGCCAAATTCCCAAGGGCCAAGAGCTAGCTCCGAGACAGCTGACCAAGGCCAGATACGGCAAGAAATGGAGAGAGTGGAGTGGGAACAGGCAGCGCAGATCTTGCACCTCGAATAAATAAGTAAATAAATGGCCAATGGGGTTGGCATACCACATACGGCGTCAAATCCATCAAGTTTTGGGCACACTCAGGTCCTGCAGAAGCAATTGAATGACCAAAAGGTCCATGTCGAAAATCTGAAGCCAGCCAGAAACCAGGAGCTGCAAGTAGCGAAGGATGCCATCAATTTCTTCCCCACATAGAAGCGAAATAATACCAAAACAGCTCAAACATCCAATATGTACTACTACACGAGCGATACCAGCGAAAACGAAGCAAATGGCGCTGATGCAAAAGCAGATGAGTCATCAAGAATCATCCGGTCGAAGCAGCAGGAGAAGGTTGAAGGCCAGCATAAATATGTGCTCTTCCAAAATCAGGTGAGGATGGCACACGAGTAGCCACTGCCTCTAAAAACAAACTTCGGGCTCACCAACGCTGCAAACAATCCTCAGTAACAGAGCAAGCCTCACCTCCCCAAGAATGCGCACATCGCTGTTAACTATTTGTAACCACAGCTTGCTGCAGATGGAGGCTAGGCCCAAGAGAACCATTTGCCTGCTGCTTCTCGTCAGAACACTGATGAACAATTTTGGAGCCAGGAGCTGAATGGTCCTTCCGCAAACCAGCCGAAGTTCAAAGAGACCCAACAAGTCTTCATCCCCAATATCTTTCAGAAAAATGAAATGGACAATAGAAATATTGGTGGTTAAAAAGGTGAAAAGACACTGAAACTATCAAAAGACCAAGTAATAAGAGGAGAACAGAAGAGAAGGAATTCACTTAGCAGCAAGTCGCCAAAGAAGCAATAGCAGCCCGCCAAATAAGCACTTTACAAATCAAATGCTGATGGATACAAACCAAACCAAAGTCCCTTGAAGAATAATCGAAACCTGATGGCCAAGAAATCGCAGCAGAAGATCCCGAATGATGAGCAACTGTGGAAGGTCTAGAAGATCTTCGCAGATGAGAAAGGGAACTAATAGGAGTACAGGCAAGAACAGCAAGAGGCAACAGTGCTCTTGAAGAACCAAGGCCAAACAAGGCTCGCATCGAATATAGGAGTAAATTAGAACAAGAAGCTGTTGACCAATACATCCTTAGAACATCAGCTCAATCAAATGTCGAAGAATCAGTACGACAATCTTGATCCAGCTGGCCAAAATTCGAGACTGAGTGCATATAATAGAGTCGAAAGTGGAGGAAGAAGGAGCACAACTGCTCAAGCAAACTCTTTGAATAATTCATAGCAGCTCAAGGGCAAGCTCTTCTACCAGACTCAAGTCTTGAGGAAAGAAGAATTAGTTGAGTCAAAACATGAGGCTCCCTACATATTGAACAAGAATATGAACGAGCATGTGCGGACTATGGAGCAAGAACAAGCTCAAGATGACCATGAAAATCAGGGCAGAAGCAAATGCTTGCAGAAAGTTTCGAATTAAAGGACGAGCAGTCTTGAGAACATCGAGTAGAAGAAGCTTCAGCGAAAGCAAATCACCTACGGAACAGGCATGAGGAACGAGGCGCAGTAATACCAGAATAAGAAGAGAAAGGGTACTGAGGGCAGCCAAGAAGCTAAGTCTTTGAACAGCTAGATGAAGACGGGCACACGCCAGCAAAAGGTACAGAAAGGTGCCTTCATCGATATCTATGGCAACACTCAGGAGCAACTAGATACCGATTCAAGAGGAGAGACGCAGACGACGCAATAAGAATTGTCAAATCTCTAAAATCCTCTCCATCAATCATCAGAAGAGCTGAGTAACAGCATGAGCATCTTGACGGGTGGCGTGACCTTGACTCATACTTAGAAACAAAGCAAGACCAAAAGCATCATGAGCAATTATGGCCCAGTCGTGGTCCCAAACAATAACTTCAATGATCAAGCAAACCCCAGAGTCTACTCGATGATGGAGACGCAGAGCCTGCAAGAACATCCTACGGCGATGGCAACAGGAGCCAAAGAGGCCAAGGGTGGCCACACGAACCAGCCCAGCATCGGTCGGGCGAGCCAGGGAAAGCAATTCTTCATTCAGAAAAAGAATTAGACGTAAACTGGCCACAATCAAATTCCAATGACCATGGTAGCAAAAGGAGCCCAATCATAATAATCTCACTATCAGAACATGGGAAGCATCCAAAACATGAGAATGCAGGCTCAGAGTCAGCTAGCTCAGCTCTCGAATTACAACGACCAGCGACAAAGCTGGCAGAAGAAGAGTGTCAACAATGGCAACAACGGATAAGACCTGGATCAAGGAAGCCATGGCCAGGGCAAAGTGCTCAGGACTTAGACCTCCTACCAGACCAGTGCCAGCATCGAACGGGAAGTCAAGCACCGAAAGAAGAGCAATACAAGCAATCAAAGCCTGGGCTTCTCAAAGAATAAATAGACAATAGATAAAGTGATACTGAGAGACAAAAAGAGAGATGCCTTCAGAGAGAATGAGCTCATGAATGAATCCACACCACTCAACGTGCAGAGCTTGAAGACTGGAGCAATCGCCAGAGCAGGCCCTCACCAGAAGGTCCAGAACAGCCAGAGCATACAAAACATATCGGGACTACAACACCAGGATACCAAAGTTGGTCTGATTGAGAACTTGAAGGACCACGGAAACAAAGCAAACAATACGTTGGTGAATACTTTGACGTATACAATGGGTACCATCGGCAATTCCTTCAATGCTGCAGATTCGTATTAAAACACTCAAGAGAAAGGGCCAAAGTCAACCCAAAATAAATATAGCTATAATATGTATAACAAAAGCATTCAGAGACTCAACAACCAAGCCAATTTGAGGATCGACAAGAACCAAATCATATAAAGCCAAATCCAAGGAAAAGGAAAGAGTCTTCCAACGACGCAACAGTCAAATGGCAACACCAACATTTAGACCATCAATTCAGAGACCAACATCATCAAGCATGGCAGCAATGGCAAACATGAGGCTGAGTTGAATTCAAAAAGGCTTCACCAGAATCCCATGAAGCAGGAAGCGAATAGTCGAGCAAAATCCATGCTTTACACCAAGGTTTTACCTCTTCCCAAGCGCATTTGCAATTTCGACGAGAAAGCACCAAATGCAAACCACATCCAAGAGAAAACCAATGTCCTGACCAGTTTTGAACTCAAAAACAAGAAGGATTTAATTTCAAACAGTCTGGAGAACCTCAAAGGCTTCGTCGTTGGCAGCACTACATAGAAGCTTGGAAATGAAATTAAACAGATCAACAAGAAGAACGTCAAGCAAGCAATGAGCTTCAGCCAGACGAAAAAGAAGCAAGGTCAACGGCCTCTGAGTCAAACAGGCAGGCTCAACAAGCATATGCAGCCAGAGAACAATGGCCAAGAAGAAGAGATCTTGCAAAACATCAACTTCAATATCGACTATGAGGCGGAGAACCTGCTTGATCCATACGGTGGAGATGGAGTTCAAGTCCAGCACGTGGATATGGATGAGCAAGACAACGAGCTGGATCTCCTTCAGCAATTGGAGCTTCTAAATGAGCTCGATCAAAGTCAACTGGATCCAAGATAGATGACTTAGCTCAACGAATTGCTGAAGATTAAAAAGAATTTGCAGAAGAGCATCTAAAACACCAGCAATAACTACAAAAGCACAGGAAAACAGTCGCTGGCTTCCACCATGACCAAAATCAACGAGAAAATCAGACATTCAAAACAAAGCAAGACCGCTCTCAATTCATTTGGAAGCACCATCGTCGGAGTCATGCAAATGACAGCTGGTCCGTCAGCGAACAACAAAAAATAGAGGCAAATGGTCACTGATGCCAAGGCACCTGCACCAAATGGGAGACAAGTAATATTAGAAGGAGACGGCAACTCTCAATACCATAATTACACGAATCAGACCTCGTAAACAGAAGTCATGATGCATCAGGATTTGCTCAAGGTACCATTTAACGCAGATAATCAAAGGTCGAATGAATAGCTGAGAGCAGCAGACCATGAGGCGACTCTTAACTAGCAATTCTGTTTGAATATCGATGATTATGGAAACTCAAAAGATGAGAAGCTGAATATCCAAATGAGCAAGCAGTATACGAAATAGGCGAAGATGCAGAAGAACCAGAGGCATCTCAAGCAGACGTCTTCATCATCATCATAGTATCGGCAAACTCAGCTTCTGCAGGACAAACAAGGCTCTGGTAGCATCGGCCGCTCGTCAGCTGCAGCTGCCAAGCTCGCTCAAACAGAACAATTCAAGAATTTGAAAAACATCGAGAATGCAAATCAACAAATGAACTATTCCAATTCATACTTGATACAAAATCAAATTGACCTGAAGCAAGCAGAGCTCGAGTAGCAAGTTCACGACCTCATGGTAGGAGCCCAATATGAAAACTTCGAGGGCCAGCGAAAGCTGGGCATGGAGAGGCCGAAGAGCTCGATTGCTGAGATGATGGCGAACCAGCAGCTGAACAAGACGCAGCCGTCAGATCCCAAGATGCTCGTCAGAGGCTCAACCGTCATCGGGATGGCTGTAAACAGCGTCGACGGGCAAGGAGATGGACACAACTACCAAGAAGGCACCGGCACATACTCCTAGCAACACGATGAGTACCAGGACTTCACAGACCAAGCAATCGCCCACACAGATGACAGAATGAACTCCCAAAACAACGATTCCAATAATTTTGAGTACTTCAGATTGACAGGAATGCTGAACAGCTCCCAACTTGATCATTTGAATTTGAGTTAGTTGCTCAAGCACAACCAGCTCGAGAATCACGATGCTTCAGAATCGATGAATAATCTTGAAAAATCAATGCAAATGCAAGCAAAAAAAGGGAAAATGAAATCAAAATTGGCAGGAAATATCCAAAATCATCGACAAACAGGCAATATGGTAGAAGCAGGAAATACTCAGAACTTAAGCAATGGTTAACATAATAACAAAAATGTCAAAGAAAAGAGATTTTCTGAATAAATCAACAACAGCAACGGCAAGCCATAGCAATAGAAGCAAATGGCGACGTATCAGGTAGTCAATGTACAGCAGCCACGCAATGAGGCGACCAGCAGTGGCTATGGCAACGTCGCCTCGAACAAGTTCACATTCAAAGATCAGCATTTGCAGCAAGTAAATATGACCTCGGCCAACCAGAAGCAAAAGTTCAAGCAACCAAATCAAGATATGCGTAAAACGAGCAACACGCGGCCTGATCGAGCAGGGACCATTTCGACGGCGGCGCCATCCTCGATGTCGAAGCCACAGATCCAAGGTGGTAACTCCTACAACCAGACACTAGCAATGCAAAATGTGTAGTAGATAACATAAAACCAGAACAAAGGAGCGCAGCTGAATCAGCAAAGACTTTCGATAAACTCTTCAAATGTGGGTCAAAATAAAGGAAATGGAGACCAAAATGAAGCAAATACAATTCCTGGTGGCCAGCAAGCAAATAATCAGCATTGGCCAATCTCATAAAACATCACAACCACAAATATGAATCAGTAAAAGAAATATAAAATAAGTAAGAGCACGAAGAACAACAGAGATGGTACCAAGAGCGCCCAGAAAGGGATGGCTCGAAGAGCCACCTCAAATCAAAGAAATGAAATTGAGAAGGTGTAAATTGCCGCTGGAGAGACCAATGAGATGGATGTTGAGAAGCTGTCAAGGAATCCACAAATCAGCCAAAATTACAACAACACGAATGCCAAAAACTATACGAAGTTGGTCAAGAACACAGATAACAAAGTCATGATGAGCAGCCTGCTCAACTTCTATGCCAGCAAACAGCAACGAGGCGACAACCGTCAAGGCAATTCATCACTTTCACAAGGTCCAGGTGCACACCAAAAGCGCCTCATGACCCAGAAACTGCAATTCAAAGACAGCTTCAACAACCGCAACGTCACGTAGCAGCAGCCAAACCCCTTGACGAATGAGGTCTACCTCAAGGGAATCAGGAACTCATCTGCTTCTGCTGCCAGCCACACCAGCCAGTAGAGGCAGGCGAAGAATTAAAGGACGAATTCATAGAACTAGCAAAGAGGTGCAAATGGACAGATGAGGATCAATTTGCTCAACGTCAATGGCGTAGTCCAGAATGTGCACGAAGAAGGAAACAGATATAAGTAACAAAATCAAAAAGCCAAGTTCAATAGGATGCAGGCCAACAAAGACCAAGTGAGATCCAGCAGCGAGAACCGATATGGCGCCAACTAGAAACCACAAGGAGGCAACCAAAATAGAGGAATCAGCATGACTTGCTATCCATAGTCGCTCGAAAATACATCAGGGAACTTGGCCTCAAATTTGAAGAAGATAAATACTAACAACAACAAGAGCAACCAGCTGGGCAGTACAGTGGGTGCTGGAGGACTTGGTGGTATAGGTCAGATACAAGCTATGCTCAATATGAACGACATGAGCAACAATTGGAATCAGCATCCCAACAACAACTCAGGCAACAGGAGCAGCTTCTTGGGCACGCTGAAAGGTGGGCTGGGTATCATGTAAAACTTGTCAAACGCCGAGAACATGGAAAACAATCTCAATGATAGCATGAACAACATCGAACTGAATCAGGGTGGAAAAATCCTCAACATTGAGAACGTCCTGAACCAGCTGCACAAGCAGCAGAACCAGCAGTAGCTGTTGGACTAGAACGAATAGCTGAAACAATACCTCAACTCCAGCCAAAACCAGATTCTTATTGACAACATGGACGAAATCAATCACAATGCTGCCAGTGACGATGGCCACTCAGATCACCAAGCCCATCCACACTTTGTAGAAGGAGAGGATGTGGAAGGCCTCCAAACACCAGAGGATCCAAGTGATCAACACCAATTCTTGCTCTTCGCTTCAGAAGGTCAAGGGCATGATGAGCCCCAAATCACGCAAGAGGCATCCATAAATCAACTTGATAGCGAAGAGGACGAAATCATAAATATCTAGCAGACATAAGATCAATTCTATCATGTTCAGAAATTACGGATGCTGGAAAATGATGCTGGGCAACAGGCAGAGAGGGCAGCGCTGGATGCTGGTCAGGAAAAGCGAGAGCAGCTATAAAACAATAAGACATAGCCGCTGCCAAAGCAGATAATAAGAGCAGCCAAAGATCAAAGTGAGCGAATCGTTGCTGAACGGACTTTCGTCCCCAGGAGTCAGTTGAAGACAGCAAACAAGAAACAGCGCAGCACCAAAATTCAAAAATAAACGCTCGAAAACATCAACAAAGGTCACGGCTATGCACAGAACCATCATGAGCAACAGCAACCTGGTGCTGACGTGGACATCGATGACATGCACCTCGAACGGGGAGATCCATCAGCTGCTCCTGGAGGCCAGTTCGTCCGCAACACTTCCCGTGGCCACCTGACAGCATAGCAGCACAGAGGACCTCGTCAGTCTTCCAAGCAGTCTCGCCATTCATAGAAATCCAAGCTTTCTCAGAGCTCTATGAAATCTCAGTAGAAAAATCAAACACAAAATGAGGACAGTAAAACCTATCAGACCCAACCAGCCACCAAAGTCAAGCCTCCTCCACTCAAAAACTTGATGCTGAAGAACAACGCAACCCAGCTCGACCTGAAAGACGGCGATCGCGCTGGCTCAAGGGTACCAGGCGGTGACTCACTGATTCCAAACTCACAAACCGGCTCCTGCGGTGGCCAGGCCCCCGAGCATGCCGGGAACGGCTACGGTGTTATCAACCCCAATTCAGACAACAAAACAAAGGAAGTTGGTGAAATCGGAAGTGAAGCTCCAAAGATTGGAAATAAAAAACGAGTTGAATACATCAATAAGCTAAAGGATGACCTTGACAGCAAAATAAAGCAACGATATACCAACTTACAGCAGAAGAATACAACCATGAGCCAGAGCAACAACAACTTGATCCTAATTGACCACAATTCAGCGCACAACCCCTCAAACATGGGTGACAATGATGAATCTATGTAAACTGAGAATAGAGTACACAACTATATATTCGGTCGGCAGATTGGCGAAGGAGCCTATGCTGTCGTCAGGGTGGCCACTTCACGTGAGGATAACAAAAAGTATGCTATTAAAGTTTATGATAAGACTAAATTGTCTGATATCAATAGGTAGAGATCAGTAAGGCGAGAAGTTGTGTTGCTTTAAAAGATGAATCATGACAATATCGTTAAGCTCATTGAAGCCTTTGAGACAGACTCACATGTGTACTTGGTCATGGAAAATGTTAGTGGCGGCAGCCTGCACTCCTATCTGAAAGAAATGATAAACAAGCAGCTCGAGGAGGAAGAGGCACGCCGTATTTTCAAACAGATCATGATTGCGCTGAAATATTGTCACAGCAAATGTATTGCTCATAGAGATATCAAACTTGAGAATATCCTCCTCGACGAGGACAAAAATGTCAAGCTCATCGACTTTGGCTTCTCCACCTGCATCCCGAACCACAAGAAAATTCGGATGTTCTGTGGTACACCGTCCTACATGGCACCTCAAATTGTTTCAAAAGTTGAGTATGCTGGCCCACCTGCTGATATCTGGGCCACCGGTGTGCTGCTTTATGCCCTGCTCAACGGCTGCTTCCCATTCAGAGGGTAGACCGATGATGACCTCTATCGCAGAATCAAACGAGGAACCTACAACATACACAACTAGAAGGTCACTCGGGAATACCTCGACATCCTGCAGCGTTGCCTGGATGTCAACGATGACACGAGAGCAACAGCCCAGGACCTGCTCGATGACCCTTGGTTCAAGATCGAGGACATCAAACAGAAGGCGTACGACGAGGAGAAGAGGCAGTTCAAGGCAAGAATCTTGGCGAAGGTCCCAATAATTAAGAAGTCCAATCACACTATTTGCATTCTGGCACAGAACCAAAATGACGGCAAGAAAGGCATGGAAGAGGAGAAAGAACCAGATTCAAAATCTAAAAAGAGAGAAGGACTCCAAATCATAAACTCTAATGACAAATAAATGTTGCAAGTGGGCAATTTTCCATATTCCAATAATCAAGGACAGATGAAAGGCGAGTTGATCATCTCAGACTACGGCTTACACTCTGGGATGGTGTGCGACCGTGAGCGAGACCGAGAGCGCCAGACAGGCACAGGTCCTCGAAACTAGCAGCAGAATGATGGAGGCTCCTCGGGCCAAACAGGCGTCAGTGGTGGTGCCATAGTCCTGAGCTATGGCGCTGCCGTCGCTCCGCAGATCCAGATCAACAACATCAACAACCTGAACCTCATCAACTCAAACATGAAGAAGAAGCTGAATCACGAAGCCTTCCAGGCCTACTACAACACCTCCAGCAGCAATCATTGCGGAATGAACATGATGAACATCCAATCCAGCCCTGTTGCTGGAGGAGCGCAGAGCTCAGGCGTAGGCAACGGGCCACCAAGTGGCGGTGCCAAGGCGCAGAACTCAGCAGCAGCACTGAACCTGAACACAGCCAATGTCTATGGCCAGAACTTGCTCTATGCAAATAACCAGGCCAGCGGCAGCTCATCGAGCTCCAGCTGCCTCGTCATGCACAAGCACAAAGCCACCAATAGCGGCAGTGGTCCCCGTGTCTTGGGTGATCAACTATCTTCATCTCCTCTTCCAGGAGGCCACGCTGCTCCAACCAGCACGAGAAGCAGCGCTGAGAACCTCAATGCGATGCTATATCCTGCCGCATCTGGCCCCAACGGTCCTGCTGGTGGCTTTGGAGGCCCCATCGGCAGCCAGCGCGGTGGCTCAGGAGGTCAAGGTTCCGCAGCTAGCGTCCAGAGCAGCCCTTACACTAGTTGCAGCTATCACCACCAGATCGTGAATAATCAGATGGCTCAGCTGCACCAGCTCCAGCAGGACTTGCTGAGAGAGAAAGAACAAAAAGAGCAGCTACAACAAGAGCAGCTCGAGATCGCCGGCAAGCAGCATACAGACGTAGCTGAGCCCACCAACGAAACCAATGGCCAACTCTCAGGAGAGAGTGGAGGTAATGGAGAAGAATCAGGCGAGCAGGGCGGCTCCAACCTGGTAGAGAGTGAGAGAATCATGGAGGACCAGGAGTGAGAGAGCAGAAATGCGACGGTGGCTCACAATTGAAAGCCCATTTATAATGCAATATATCAAATTATAAAAGACTGAAATAGTGTAAAATGATTTCAACTAGATTATCAGATTATTAATTATCC
>Ga0138259_1195004_pt1 | contig 10301 bp, 12 predicted proteins | sample RNAA_220151111_FD_105236 | JGI IMG/M metagenome (GOLD analysis project Ga0138259, IMG submission 105236) | Metatranscriptomics of polar marine prokaryotic and eukaryotic communities from Palmer Station, Antarctica after 24hr light incubation -... | ecosystem: Environmental > Aquatic > Marine >...
GATTGATACAACCTCATAAGAAGACGAACATAAATGGAACAGAATCTCTTGAGGATGATAAACGGAAAACGGAAGGCACGAGCACCGCCATGGAGAGCTTGCCTTTTGCTCTTGGTGCTGCTCTTGGAGCCCACCTAGGCTGTTGTGCCCTGGGCGCAGGGAGCAGGCTGTGCAGCCCACTGCACGGAGTGCTTTGGAGCAGCAGCGAACCAATGCTTGACATGCGCTTCTGGGTACGTGCGGCTCAATCTTGCCTGCGTCGCCAGCAGCGGCTCTGCTTGTGGAACTGGATACCGTGTCGAAGGAGGCATTTGCGTATCGACAGCCATCACCAGCCCAGACATATGCCCACATGGAACCTATGGGGCTACCACCGGCTAAACGACATCATGCGTGCCTTGTGGCCCCAAGGTCTACTGCCCAGCTCGAGGTGCGAGCTCCTCTACCGGAGACTGTGCTGCAGGCTTCTATTGCACCGCTTCCTCGGCTTTCCAGAAGCCGCTTGCTGCTCTGGGAGCTGGCTCAACTCCGATGGTTCCTTACTTTGTAACTGGATCAGGTGACTACTGTGGACCAGGTACCACTTGCCCTGCTGGGAGCCGAGCCACAACGGCTTGCACAGGAGGCGTCTACTGCCCTCTTGCGATGTCGGCGGCTATCGACACAGCTCGCAAGTGCCAGGCGGGCTACTATTGCTCAAAGGGAGCTACCACAGCAAGTCCAACCGATGGGACGACAGGTGCTCTATGCCCAGAAGGGCACTACTGCCTTGAGGGCAGCAGCCAAGGCACGGCTTGCCCTGTCGGGACATTTCTGAGCGCTAAAGGAGCTACTGCAGAGAGCCAGTGCATGCCCTGCACTCCAGGAACCTACTGTGGCGCTCCTGGCTTGGCTGCTCCTATGGGCCCTTGCGCTGCTGGATATTACTGTCCCTCGCCTCTGCCAACCACTACTGCCAATACGCACCTTACTGCTGCTGGTAACCCCAAAGGCTAGAGCGTGGCTACTCCGATCGCCACACAGTGCCCATCAGGCTACTTCTGCACTGCGGGCTCAATCTCGGCATAGATGTGCCCACCTGGTGAATTCACAACTGGAGCGAGACAAAGCTCCTGTGCATCCTGTCCAGCTCAGTACTACTGCGGTGAGTTGGGCAGCCAGACGCTCTGCGCAGCAGGTTACTATTGCCCAGGAGCCGATGCCAAGGTAGCGTGTCCTCTTGGTACTCTCAGTGCTCTCACTGGTCGCTCTGCTGCAGCAGACTGCTCTCCCTGCCCGGCTGGTTTCGCGTGCGCTACCGTGGCCACCACGCTGGCTTAGGTACCTTGCCGAGCCGGTTTCGTCTGTACTGGAGGAGCGGCATCGACGAGGCCAGGAACTACGGCTCAGGGCGGAGGAATGTGTGCACCAGGTGAATACTGTCGGACTGGCGCAACCACTCGTGCTCCTTGTGGTCCTGGTCAATACTGTAAAGACTACGCGGCTGGTACACCAGGTGCAAGATGTGAGGCCGGCTACTACTGTCCAGGGAGCGCAACCAAGTCAAACTGGCTACGGTGCACTGCTGGGCACTACTGCCGCGCAGGAGCTCATGCATAGGAGCCATGCCCAGTCGGAACCTACTCCGAGAGTGAGGGAGCCTCCAGCTCAGCGACCTGTGAGCCCTGTCCACCAGGTTACGGCTGCTTGGTACCAGGACTGGCAAGTCCTTACGCTGCCACAGCAGCCCAGGCTGACCAGTGTCCTGCAGGGTACTACTGCACCTCTGGAACTGGCACGCTCGACACTGCGCAAGCAGGTACCTCCAGCGCAGTCTCTGGATCTCTGGCTCTGCATGTTTGCCCTGCCGGTTACGAGTGCCCAGCAGGCAGCTTGGTGAAGAAGGCGTGCCAGCCAGGTACATACCAAGCTCAGACTCAGTCATCAAGCTGCACGCCCTGCCCAGCAGGTTCATACTGTGATGGTGCCTGGAACTCCGTTGACAACGGGAAGAAGACATGCCCAGCTGGCTTCTATTGCCCAGTTGGTACTACGCACGCCCAGGAGTACCCTTGTCCTGCGGGAACTTTCAACTCTCAGCTGGGCCAGACATCTGTGGCTGGGTGCACTCCTTGTCCTGCAACGCACTACTGCCAGCACCGAGGAGCAACTGCAGCGACGACTCTGATCCTGGCGGGCTACTATGGTCTGGCTCCTGGATAGACTCGTCCAGACCCCAATCGATGCCCAGCATTCGCATACTGCCCTGTGGGGAGCGCTACGCCAGCGGCCTGTCCTGATGGCTCATGGACGCCATGGGTTGGGGCCTTGGCTGTCTCCGACTGCATCCCGTGTGCCCGTGGCCGCTTCTGCCGCTATGCTTCAATGTACGCAGCAGAGACTACCACATTTACCACTGCTGCTGCCTACGCTGACCCTGCTGGTGCCTTGGGTACTACTGGTTACGCTCTGTATTCCGGTCCTTGTGCACCTGGGTACGTCTGTCTTGCCGGAGCAAGCTCTGCAACTCCAACGGATGCTACCGGTTACCGATGCCCAAAAGGCCACTTCTGTGACAGCACATATCCCGGAGCAAGTACAGGAGGAGCCGTTCCCTGCCTTCATGGCACTTGGGCGCCAGCAGAAGGAGCTGGTGCTTGTGCTTCCTGCCCTGCTGGTACCTACTGCAGCATCAGAGGAGCCAGTACCACGGAACTTTGCCCACCAGGGTCCTACTGCTCTGCTGGCTCCACAGCACCAACACCGTGTCCTGCAGGTACCTTCCGTGCCACTGCTGGTGGCAGCAGCCTGTCGTCATGCACTGGATGCACTGCAGGCATGTACTGTGCGCTACCAGGGAGCAGTATAGTGACTGGACCTTGCAAGTCAGGCTTCGTCTGTGGTGGATCGTCGCCAACAGCCACTCCTTGGGCAGCGGTCTGGGGTGCTAGCGCAGGCAGCGTCATCAATGGTCGCTGTCCTCCAGGGTCTTATTGCCCTCCAGGGTCAGGTGTGCCACGCTCCTGCCCCACCGGATCATACAGCCCTTCAGATGGTGCCTCCGAGTGCCTTGCTTGCAGCCCTGGCGCCTACTGTGGCCTTCGAGGACTCACAGCACCTGATGGTAGCTGTGCTGTAGGACATTACTGCAACTTTGGAGCAGTCACAGGCACTCCCGTAGACGGAGTCACGGGTGCAGCATGCCCAGCTGGTCACTATTGTCTTGCTGGCTCTGCTGCTCCACTTGCTTGCCCAGACGGCACCAGATCTACCCTTACCGGTCAAAGCTCATGCCCAGCCTGTGCAGCTGGTAAATCCTGCCGCGCCGGTGTGGAGGTCACCTGTGATAACTACAGATACTGTGCTGCATCGGCTGGCCCAGCTCGGCCTTATGGCAGCCTCTGTCCTGCTGGAACCTACCTTCCAGCAGACGCGAGAGGGACGAAGGCTGCTGCTGACTGCGGCACCTGCCCAGCTGGAAAGTACTGCGTTGCTGGTCGAGTGGCTGGAGCCTGTGCTGCTGGCTATATCTGCCAGAGTGGAGCTGCATCACCGACACCTTCAGGAACTGCAGCGAGTGGAGCCTATCCTTGTCCTTTTGGCTACTTCTGTCCACCAGGTGCTGTCGTCGAGCAGGAGTGCGCCAGTGGCTTGTACACATACAGTACAGGTGCTCGCCAGAAGGCGGAATGCTCGACATGCTAGGGCGGCTACTATTGTGAGAGTGGTGAAGAGGAACCAGAGCTCTGCCCTTACGGTCACTACTGCCCTCCTGGCTCTGAAAGCCCGATCCCTTGCCCTTTCTTTCGATACAATCCCACCCAGGGAGCTGTCCATCGGGATCACTGCAAGCCTTGCAAACGAGGGTACTACTGCGATACCAAAGGCCTCGGCAACCTCTACTACTACGGATCCAAGTACAAGTGCCCATCAGGTCACTTCTGTCCAGCAGGTACCCGTAGTCCCTTTGCTTGCATGGCTGGTACTTACGCCGTGCGACGAAGGGCAGACCCAGCAGCCACAATCGACCAGTGCACGGGCTGTCCTCAGCATCGCTATTGCCCGCTGGCCTCGAAGTCTCCTCTTCCTTGTCCCTCTGGAACATATTGCCCAACACGTCGCGGATGGCCGTTGCTGTGCCCTGCTGGCAGCTATTGCCAGAGCGATGGGACCACAGTTTCGGTTCGGGCATGCCCTGTTGGCTACCACTGTCCAGTGGGCACTGCCCAGCCCATTCGCTGTGACGCTTCACGTGGTCAAGTGTGCCCAGCTGGCTCGGTTACTCCATTGTATTCGTCAATCACGGCTGCCAGCTGCCAACCAGGGACATTCTTTGGATATGGACGCTGCAATCCCTGTGTCGCAGGCTTCGTTTGCCAAGGGAGGACGACCCAGAGGTTCCCGCTCTTCCCAAGTACTGAGCGCGGCTATGAGTGCCCACCAGGTCATTATTGCCCAGCTGCATCCTCGCTGCCTCTTCAGTGTCCAGTCGGACGCTTCAGGCTGGCCTCTAAGGGCAAAAGTCTGGCAGAAGACTGCGAACTGTGCCCAGCTGGAACCTTCAACACCAAGACTGGACAAGCGAGCTGCACTGTCTGCGGTCGTGGAGCCACGAGTAGCCCTGATCGGACCTCTTGCTCCTGTCGTGGTGCTTTTCGGGCCTGGAGGGAGTCAACTCGCTCCTGTGTGTGCCAGTCTGGCTATGTGCAGCCAAATATCACCCAGGCCTCGCAGACTTCGACCGAAAATAACGACTGCGTCCCCCTACTTGATCCCAAATGCCCAACTGGCTCTCATCGTGACGACCAAACGAACGAATGCGTCTCTAACGCAGTTTGTGCTGCGGCTTCTCGCTGCGGTGGTACTGGAGCCACCAATGGCTACTTCGATAGCAAACTCAACAAGTGCTTCTGCAGCAACACAGCCTCTGATGCCAGGTAATATTGTGATGCATCATGCCAAGCAAAGGCGCTCCAGGCGTATATCACCAGCGAAGACAAGGTGTTCCTGAAGCCTGGGGATGCGCCAGAGTCAGCAGGTGCCACGTATGAGAAATCGCAGTTCCCAACGCTTCTCCTCGATGGCCTCAAATGTGCACCTTCTTTGTCAGTTGGTAGCACAAGCACGCGTCTTTGCCTCATCCAGAATGTCGACACCCGTGACGGAGCAATGGGAGGCAAATACGAGGCTCCAGAGCCGTTCGTCAAGAAATGGCAGCAAACTCATCCTGGTTATGTCTCTCCTTACGCGACCAGGCGCTAGCTCACCGGCTCCTCGGGGACTTCAAGCGACTCGCAGGGAGAGCGAGATCTGCAGGGTGCAGCAAATGGTGCAGCAGCGATGCCCTCAGCCATCATGGTCGTGAGCCTTGGAGATGCAGTGTCCTTCGAGACGAGCGCTGAGCACTTCCCAGTCTACCTCCGGAACTCTGGCTTCAACACAAACCCAGTCTTCGACGATGGCGTCTTTGACACGCTGAAGACCAAGATCATCAGCTCTGGCCTCGACATTACCTCGTTTGCCTTCACCTTCAGCAAGGAGGGCGTCTACGTGTTTGGAGACTATGCGAATCCAGCTGATGCACAAACCATTGTAGTCGTGAGTGCCGAGCTCAAGCCAACCATAGTGCCTCTGACGGCTGCGAACCTCCAAAAGCTCGGGGTTGTCCAAGCGGCTCCTGAGCTGCAAGTCCTACCATTTGAACTCGCAGCAATTGCGCCTGCCTTCCTCGCTGCCAGTCTGGCTGCTCTCTTGCTTCAGAACATACTCGAACTACGTATCTAGAAGCGAGAGACGAAGAAAACTAGAAGATCTGTGACTCTGCAGAAGAACTATGATCGGATGACCAAGAAGGAGTCGATATTGGCTTACATCGATGATCTGTAAGTTCTGGTGCGCCAAAACCTCGACGAGGTGAAAGCCAAGATAGCACAGGGAGGAGACCGAAAGCAACTTCACCAGCTGATTGAATCCAAGCTGAGCATCGTCAACGAGCTCAAGGATACGAGCAAGGATGACTTGGCGAGCATCATCGAGCTCACGAACTACTTGCTCGAAAATCTGAGGTTCGCTGACGGCCGTGCACTCAAAGAGTGCCTGGAGGAGCTCAGACTGAAGCGACGCCTCAAGGAAGCGGAAGATGGAGCAGATGCTACGCCTTCTGATTCAGAAGAAGTCGAAGAAGACACAGCAGGATCAGGAAGTCAAGACAGCGAGATCCACGCTGCCTCACAGCAAGACTCACCACGCGAAGACAGCTCCAGCGAGCTCACGGACGAGGCAGAGGCAGAGGAGAGGGAACGCGAACGCCAGCCTAACGAGGAGGCGCTTGAGATGCTGGTGAATGCCGAGGCCAATGTCAATGCGAGGAAGGACTAGTTTGCAGAAAACCTTGCCGGAGTCGACGAAGCTGAGCGAGAGCAGCTGCTCAAGGGTCTTGATGACAAGATGGGTGCTCTCAATAAGGAGATGGCGCTGGCGCAGCAACAGCAAGAGGAGCGGCTCAAGGCACAGCAGGCAGCCAGAGAACGACGAAGGAGGGCTAACCAGGAGAAGCTTGTGGAGCGGACTGAGGCTGTGGATGAGGAGATCCGTCAGCTGGACGGTGCTCTTGGTGCAGCAGCCGAGCAACGCGATGAACTGCTGGAGACAGGCATCGTGACCGAGGAGAATCAACGGGAACTAGCAACAGAGAAGAAGGCAGAGGCTCAGCGCCTGCAAGCCAAGAAGGAGGAAAAGGTCAAAGAGATACGTGACGAGTACATGAGCCGGCTCAAAGGTGCCAAGACCGCTGCTGAGAAGGAGAGAATGCTGACAGAGATGCAGAGCCGCATCAAAGCAGCCGAAGCAGAATAAGACAAGGAGCGGAAAGCCCAGCTCAAGCTCTTGGAGAAGAGCCTGAGATCGAGGCAGAAGAAGCGTCTGCAGCGCCAGCTCGAGGAACAGGAGGGCGAGATGGAGAAGCTGCAGGCTACGAGGGTAGCAAAGGAAGAGGAAAAGGATGTTGAGACGCTCAGGCTATATGTCGAAGGAGGAGATCTGGTTCCAGATATTTTGCAGGAGACTGCTGCTCATCTTGTTGATAAAGTCACAGTCAATGAGCTCAAATTTGAGCTCGACAAGTCAGACAAAGACCAACTCGATATCATCCAGGTGAGGCACCAGACTGAGATGGAAAAGGCGATGAAGGCGGCCTCAGCTGAGGTCGAGCAAGACGTCGAGGATGAGCGCCAGAAGCTGGCTGACCAGGCGAAGGCTAAGCGAGAGGCCCAACGTCAAGCCCTGGTGGCCAAGCTGGGGAGTACTCCCTCAGAGAAGGAGCGAAAGCTGCTTCTGGACCAGCTCAAGAACTTCGACGAGAACCAGGGCCAGCACTTGATGGACGAAAAGCTCAAACAGGACCGTCTACTTGAAGAACGAAGGAAGGCCAGGCAGTAGAAGAAGCAGATCCGAGCCCTTGAGGTCAAGCTTCGCCAGTAAAACGAAATGAACGAGAAAGAGGTGGCCATCAACGACCAAAAGCTCCAGGCTGAGCTCGGAGGCATCGATGAAAGACTGACCAGAGCACTGGAGGCCCAAGTGCGCCAGATCAGCAGCCGACCAGCAGGTGGACACAAAGAGTAGGCCCTCGTCATCGTCAACGAGGCCATGGACGAGGCGTCGAAGAAGAAGCTCACCCTTCTCCTCCAGAAGCAGTTCTTCGAGCTCCAGAAATACCTGGCCAACCTGCACGCAGGAGTAACCCTTGAGCGAGTGATAGACCTCGAGAAGGCAAAGGCGCGCCTTCAGGACTTGGAGGATGATGCTCATGCAGAACTGGCTGGAGATGCACTCGCCGACAGGCTGGACGAGCTCCAGCGAGGAAAGCACCTCGAACTTGAGAAAATCAAACGCGCGGCTGAAGTGAAGGCCCGAGAGGCAGAAGTCAAGCTACGTGAGGCTGAAGAGGAGAAGTTCTTCAAAGAGAAGGAGGCGCTCGTACTCAAGGACCACCAGAGGAAGCGGACCATGCTTGAGCAGGTTGTTGAAGGTCACCCTGATGAGCCCCTGGTCTAAGAGCTCGGCAAGAAACTGCTCGGCAGGCTCGGCAAGGGCGCACAAGAGCAGCTGATGGACCTCGAAAAGGAGCGAGATGAGCAGATTGAGGCTGCATAGTGCAAGCTGATCGCAGATTCCGAAGCTGAGGTCCGAGAAGTGCAAAGAATTGTCGATGCTCAAGTGCATGAAGAGGAGCAGAAGGTAGAGGAGGCGATGCAGGCGCGAATGCAACAGCTGAGAGAGCAGCGACGACAGCAGCTCGAGGAGAGGAAGAAGGAGCTCCTGAAGCAACAGGAATCTCTCACAGGCTTCCAGATTTCGAAGCTCAAGGACCAGTACGAGCGGGAGCTGAACGATCTCGAGGCTGCAATCCGTAGGGAAGAGGCCCAGTAGCTCTCAAAGATGCGCAAGGCCCTGTTAGCTCGGAAGATTGCGAAGGAGGCAAAGAAGAAGCGGGAGAAGGCCAAGGCAGCTGAGCTTGAGCAAGAGCGACTGAGCAAGACGCCATCACCTTCTCAGGCAGTCAGGCCAGCAGGCTAGACAACGAGTGTGCAGATGCAGTCTCAATCAGTAGTAGCCAGTGGATAGACTTCAAGTGCTGTAATAGTGACGGGAGGCAGGACCATTGAGGCTGAGGCTGCAGGCGATGATCTGCTCAGAATTCTGCTCGGCAAATGGGCAGAGAAGGTCAAGAGTGCAAAGGATGCAGACTTTGAGAACGTTTGGGAGAAGCGGACAGCCAGAGCTGGTCAGATTGAGATCGCAGTGGACCCAGGTGAGGACGCAGCAACGACAGGAAGCGCCCAAACGGGCGTCAGCGAGGCAGCTGAGACCGGAGTCATCGGACAGGACCGGAAGCAGGCCATAGAGTTCACGGTTGAAGAGCTCTTCAGAAGGATGAGGCGCATTGAGAAGCTGACTCGCATGATCCGGCAAGAAGATGACCAAGAAGACGCTCCTGTGCCACCTTCAGGGTCGACGCACTGAGGCTCACTGTGTACCGTGGGAGCAGGTCTACCAGCGAGAGAGTAGATATTTACCCAAGCAGACACTTGGACTCCAGGTCTTTCATCTGCCGTAAAGAGCAGAGCACACGGCGAGTGAAGATCTTGAGCTACTCATCCCGATTCTTGTCGCTCGGTCAGGAGATTCCAACCTGCTCAAGTCCTATTCAGATTGAACTGGATTTGTTCATGATCAGTCATTGAAGAATGTGAAACATTATTGCGCAACTTGTTTTTGAGCCAACTAATACTTCTTTAAATGGACTTTAGAATTATAATTTTAAGATTTAATTTTTATTTTCGATTTTTCAATGGAAGACCAAGCAAAAGCGCCCAAAGCTGACCCTAAGGTTGAGATGGTACGCAACTTCTTTTTTGAGCGATTCGGTGCCACACTCTCCAGCTATGACCAGTATCTGGCGCAAGAAGATCGCTTCTTCGCCCCAGATGGCCAGCTCAGCGCCACTGACCTCGTCGACTTTGTCTATCGCACACCAATTGAGGAGCTTGGGCTTCACACATCAGCCTTCGACGAAGGAACACGGCAAAATTCGATGTGCTTCGATAGTTCGGGTACGGCGCCACTGCTCCTTGAGGTCAAGCAGTTCAGGAATCTCTCAAGACCTTACCAACGGGTTGGCAAGGCTGAACCTGGAGAGAAGATCCAGGTGACTGGAGCTGGGGCCAAGAGAGACCACACGTTCAGCTTGGTAGCACACGATGGGGTCAGATTCATCAAACTTGTGCTGCTCATGCCAAACCAGGTCTCAATTGTGAAGGATCTTCGCGAACGCAACAAGTTCCTCCTGAAGAGTGGCTATGTCGACAGCGCCCAAGAGAGAGGAGCCATCGTCATCCTTGTGGACGGCATGGACCAGCTAGCGATGGTCCACAACGACAAGGCAGGCTCCCAGAGGCTCATTGAGCAGCAGATTGAGATCTAAGGCTTGCCCATCAAGTACACAAATGCGCCAAAATTCGTATTCCTGAACGACCAGTGCAAAGAAAGCGAAGCAAAACGGGAACCAGAACAGGAGGACGAGTTTTCCGACCTCTACAAAGCAATGGGAGTGCATGAGCTGGCTGGCAAGGAGTTGATCTACATCAAGAGGTTCGAGCAGCTCGGCTTTTGGAGAAAGAAGTTCCCCATCGAAGAGCAAGTTGATAAAGCCAAAGAGTGATTTTAGATCTTAGAATTAAAATAGTGTTTCATTTAATTTACTTTCAATTCAATTATCGTATTTTGCTTAATTTATATCTCATCGGTATACATGTTCCATA
>Ga0138259_1745176_pt1 | contig 10285 bp, 15 predicted proteins | sample RNAA_220151111_FD_105236 | JGI IMG/M metagenome (GOLD analysis project Ga0138259, IMG submission 105236) | Metatranscriptomics of polar marine prokaryotic and eukaryotic communities from Palmer Station, Antarctica after 24hr light incubation -... | ecosystem: Environmental > Aquatic > Marine >...
CCATCATCTGCCAAGCAGAGTCTTATTCGCAAGAGGTGTTCCGAAGAACTTTGGAGTGCGCGAATTACACTAGAGTTTTAACGAGTCTCTCTATGACTACATATGGAGAATCTTTGTTGAAAAGATTCAGCCGGGCGTTGACCCGCTCGGCGGTTTTCACGATAACCACTCAATGGTTTTCGCGATGGAATCAGCATAAGTGCCAAATCCAGTTCCTTCTGCAATGCCGTCAAACACGTTCCAAACAGTGTCTCCAGTGGTGTTGCCTTGTCCCAGAGGTATTTGGGAATAACTACGTTCATCATCTTCAGCAGCAGAGATCTTGACCGGCTCAACTTGTCCTGCTTTGGACAATATGTGCTCTGGTGAAGAGGCGGATTAAGCAGCCCTAGTGGGGGCAATACCGGTGAGATCGGCTCTAGGATAACCTTCATAGTTCACACAAGTCTCAAGTCGCATCGAAACGCCAGGAGAACCAGTTATGGAAATAAGAACTTGTTGAGGTCTGAACAAAGAGGCTTTCTCTATTCTGTAATTGCTACCGAATTCAAAACTGTTGGGGCTGGATTAGAGTTTGTAAATTGGTTTTGGTTCAGGGCCAGGAAGGTCATCTTGCACATCTTCAGTCCAATCAGAAAGGAGTGGTGAATCTGTTTGCGCGAACATGCTCATCTGTGCACCATTCGCAGGTAGGTAATGTCCTGTCACGTACTTTTAATCGGCTATAGACAGCATAGTGTAGGATTTGCATCTCTAGTCAGAATACATTCCTGCTGAAAGCGGGAACTTAGGAAGATAAGGAAGTCTACTATAAAGAACTTGGACTTAACCTTAAATGTTCAAAACACTCGACAAAGTAGAGAGTCTGAATCCTCCGGACGTAACTCGGCCAGCTGTGAATCTTGTTATGGGTAGTGGTTTGGTTCCTATTTAAGTTTTGTCATCGCCATTAGAATTGAAGAAATGGACGCAGGAAGTGTTTGACTAAACATCTGAGACTTCCATAGGAGCATCTTTCACTATGAGTGTTGAAGATGTGTTTGAAGCTAGGTACCAGACCCATATGTAAGCATTGCCCGATTCACCAACTGTGAAAGTTTGTTATTCCTTGTGAAAAGCGATAGCAGTTCTCAAGGGTATGACTTGTGGTATACGAGCAATTTCAGCGGTGAAAGGTTGAAGCAATGTTTTAAGCCACTGTATTTCGTTGCTGGCGTGGAAAGCCAATATAGGTTTGACGCTGTTCCACTCACTTCTAGTAGGCATTTTCTTACCCATGACTGCGTTCCAAAATTCTGTAAGGTGTTTTGGACCGTTGCCTTGAGACCCGCGGTCAGGTGTAGTGTCATCACCTTAAAGCATGTTATCTTTGGGAATGTAACTGACTGCACGAGTACCTTGGGGAAAGGGATCGCGGACATCACGCGGTTTCTTCTTCTGATGTCTCTATTTGTTGTGAGAAGTATTATCGTTCTTCTCGCGCTACTTCTTCTAGTAAGCACGTCGTTCAGCAGCAGTATATTTCGGTTAAGAAGATTTAGCTGGTTTCATATTTAATAGGCGACCTAGGAGTTTACAAGTGCCAAATTGTTGGGCTTATCTTATCAAAATCCCGTCCGGAGCATAGGTCGGAAGAGTAGTGGATTTCTCGGTGAATAATAATTCAGGTACATCGTGAACACTAAGAACGGCCAAGTACCCTTAGTCGTCTACTCTCTGAGTAATTGTTTGAAGAGAGGAGCCGTAAAGAGTTTCAAATTAGTTGATCGGTTCTTAAGGAATTGTTTTGTTTCCCCACTTGTGATAATGTTCTGAATATTGTTTTAGAGTGGTGTGTTGTAGTTTCCGACGTATTGTCTTGGACAAAGCCATCATTGAAGGGAAACAGGCGTACTCAACATCAAAACTGTTGAGCCTGGCAGCACAGGCACGTTGACTCTTCTTACTATTATTTGTTCCTTGGTTCTTAGAGTCCCAACCGAATTTAAGAAGTGATGAATGTAGGGATCTGTAGGAGTAATAAAGTCCTGTCGTGGAATCCTCAATAAATCTTTGCTTGCAAAACTCGACCTCAGTTAAACTGGACTTTATCCCCATCTTGAGATCAAGTCCTAGAGCGAACGCGTTAGCTTTCATCTGGTCAGCAAAGTCATCATGATCTGTGCCTATTATTCCATCGTCACCTTCTACCATAACCCGAATTTGGGTGTTTAATTGGTCAGCTGTCATTTGGGCAACTAGATAATTAATGAGAGTGTTACCCAGTGATGTCATGAGCTCACCCGATTTACGTGTTTTGGGTCCTTGAGCAGTAATTTCTCCAGCTCTTATAGTGTCTGGTTATTAAGTGCAGCATATCCATTCATCAAGCATATCAGGAACGATTTTCTTAACCAACATCATTTCAACATCTAGATGGACTTTGCGCTGGGTTTTATCGTATTGTGAGTAATCAGTTTCCAGGTAGGTGTGATTGCCTTCCAAGCGTTTGCAGAGGTAATTAGCACGTTCATTGCCTGGGATGTTCTTGACCATGAATGGTAAGGAGTAAACTTATTCCTCAACATATTTATATGCCAGTGCAGAAAGGTCTCTAACGGGTTCATTCATGGCCTGTATAGCTCGAGGTTGTTTGCCATCAGGGACAACTTCGTTTTTGATGAACATTTTGGTACTATAGGACAACGTTTTGCCATTTAGTCCGTCTTGAGCTTAAGCTATTCTAACTTCTTTCCTTCTAACGGTGAGCTTTTTCAAATTATTTATGTAATTTCCAACACCTGTGTGGCGATCCTCGTCAACACTATCTGCATGCACAAAATTGAGGTCAACATACTTTTGACAATATTGGTGGAATCGAATGGCCATGAAAGCACTAGGTTACAAAGGAGCACGTGAGGTCCTATACTACATGGCGCTCATCATATTGTGAGGACATTACGAGTGAAATTCAGTGGCAGCGTCCTAAAACACGAATCCTACCTAATGTCGAGTAGCAGGGTGGCAGTCAGTTTGGTGTAAGGAGGAATTGTAACCAGTTATACGAATCTGATTGGACATGGGGTAGTCCATTGTGTTACCCAAGCATGCACTCCACATCTTGAGCTAACCTTCATCATCAAGTCCAACATAACTGTGGGTTTTTGGAATTTTGCCTGCTTTTATCTTGATGCCGTGCTTGTGGGTCCTGCGTCCTTTTATGAGATGGTGATGGTTGTCTGCTTTCTCTTCAGCTTCAATCGAATCATAAGCGTTCAAGTGTCTAAGCCAAAGCTTCTAACGCATGAGATGAACGCAACCCTCACATTTGCAGTCTGTTGCTTTGTTCTAGTTACTGTTTTCAACAACTTTCCAAGCATGGCCCTCATGGCCCAGAATGTCTAGCTCAAGTTTAGCGCCAGCCTTGCCAGTAGATTCATCGATCATGAGAGAAGAGTCACGATATCGCCCACGTATGTTGTTCTCAATCATCCAGTATATTATTTCGTCGTGGTTGACCCCGCCATGTGCTTGTAATGTCTGCCATCTGTTCTCTTCACAAACTGCAAGAAACTCTGAATGAATCCAGTCTTCATTACGTTATAGGGCAATCATTTCTGCACTACTCTCATCTTTGTTACGATAGTGCCAAACTACTAATGCCATGAAACAGCGAGAATGGTGTCCATCAGAGACGTCTATAGCTACTTGAGTACCCAACAATTGTTAGAGTGGTATGAGTTATTCGTAGCCTCGAGTGCAGTGTTTTGTGTGATGCTTCTTAATGAGAGCAGCCATTTTACCTCTAAAAGTTATGTTCTGAAGTATGAGGATATTGGCTGTGTCTGTGGGATTAAGCATGCCGCTAGCTAACGCAACAAGTATGTTGTACATGGTTAAGACGTCATTACGCAAATACTCAACAGAATTCTGAGTGAGAGTGGAGAAGTCATAGGATTTGTCATTGCAATTAGTTTTCTTAACTTTGGTACCTAACATGGAGGAGATTATTTTAAGAGAAGGTTTGTGTCTAATGGTGCAGTGAACCATGTAAGCTTTTTGTAAATCAACTATGCCGTCACCGATATATTGACCATCAAGAGTGTCATCCCAAACGATTTTGAGAGCTCCAACGGTGTCACGCTTGAAATCACGCAGCACTTCATCTGTGGGCTAGAGCATTATTTGGACGATGTTAGAGGAAGGTTCGTAAACTTGTAGTGATGTAAGCTTTTTAGTCTAAGCATTAGCCTCAACATCCACGAAAAGGACTGGTTCATCGAGTGACGTAGGTTGATAACTGTGGTTTATTTCAGTTCTCACAGCACTGTTGTGGTAGTTCAGATGTGAAACCATCTCATAACCGTATTTGGTGGTGAGCTTGAACTTCAGTCCCAATATATCGACTCCCTTTGATATTATTGAAATTTTTGACTCGTTGTCAGAAAAATCATGGTGGCGTGGTTGGGATTTGTCGAAAAACATTTGTTGGGGTTCGCATATGTGGTTGGTAGCAATCATCGACTTGAGCGCAGCGACGACCATAGCGGGGCTGTTCATTGATTTGATGATAGGGTACTTGATGAGAACTTAGTCCATTTCGAGTATGGTTCCAGGGAGATAGGTGACTTTGTCGTACATTGAAGCGACCCATATGTCACGCCAAAGTTTGGGAGAAGTTTGCTGGAGCTTAGGACCGAAACGCAGAATGGCATCTGCGGTGAAATTAGCGGAAGGTCCAGCTTTCAGTGTGGAAACCAGAGAGTTGAGAGACACATTAGGGTTTAGAGGTGTGCCGTAGACACCAGGAGTCAATACGCGTGTTGTAGCAGCATTCTTCATGAGTTTTTGAACATCGAGGCATTTGAGAAGGCCAGGTATGGTGATGAGTGCGCGGTCAATATCTTCCCAGGAGCCAGGCTTGTACTTAGAGGGAGCATAGTTCCAAGCAGCCCACCACATGCTAGTGAATTCCTTATCTACTTCGTATCGTTGAAGGGTGAAAAATTTAACAAAACAAGAGCGGAAAGCTGGTGTGTGTATTCCTTGTTTCGCTGTTTCAAGAGTTTTGTAATAGCTGGTGAGGCCTCGTCGGTAAGGTTGGATGAGTTATTCGATCCAAGTTATGCACTAGAACTCTATTCGGTGAGTGTTGTTGTAAGTCCAATGGCCATCAATGAGGTTGTAAAACCCATCCTTGTCTGTTTTAGGTACATGAGGTTTATGTTGTTTAACTAAAGCAGCAGCTAACACAGCAAACAAACCAGATATGTAAACGTTCTTGGTTTTAAGTTTGGTGACGAAATAGGTGATTAATGAGTAACTAAGTGCCGCTAGAGCAGTGGCAAGTGGATGACTGGCTTCTTAAGGGCAATGATAAACGGAATTGTTAACAGCAATGACTGCGTAATGCGAAGCTAGGGTGTAAATGACCTGAAGAATGACAAAAAGAAAAGAATTGAGGATCTTGGAGAACCTAAACTTGGTGTTGAGTGAAACAATCAAAAGAATAATTCTGTTCATAACTTCAAAGGTCCAGGGGAGAGTGTAGGTTTAACGACCTTCTCTACCACAATTGACTATGGTGTCGTCTTTTTCAATCTGAAGCACATCTCTAACACTTATTCCACGGACGTCGTAAGGTACTTGGGAATTTAAGTAATAGTAGGCTAAGAGTTGAGGTATTCCGTGACGTTGAGCAAAGCTGACGTGGAAGCATTGAATATTCGACATGTCCTGAAGACATTCGTCAACGCAAGGAATATTGCAGCCGTTGAGCATATTGAGAACGCCCTCGTGCTAGGGTAGTGAGTATTTGACGATTGTGGATATGTTAGTCTCGCGAGGAATGTAGTAAACTAATTGTGTTATAGGAGTGTTACTTATTTGCATTTGAACGCTCTAGGATTGTTTTAGAGCTAAGTAGGCGATATCGGGTCTAGATTCTATGATTGCATACCAGTCTAGGAGAAACTGGGGGCTACATGTGCCGCGCAGACGAGCACCACCAGTACAATCTATGTTAGGAGGAGTGCGGTTGCTGGCGAAGTGGTCGTAGATCATTGCAGGATTCACATCATTCACATCCTCGGTACAGTAATCAGCTTTCATCTTGGCTCCAAGTGAACGACTCGTTCCGTGTCTCGAAAGTGATCCTGTTGCGAGAAAGATGGAGAGAGTGCGACAGGATAATTTTGCACCGCTAGTGGAGTAAATCGATTTGCCTAGCAGGTAATTGGGCACAGGGAGAGTGTCACCCCCAATACTCTTGATACTAACGGTAGCAGCAGAGGCAGGGAGAGAAGCTTTTTGGTCTATTTGAGGTCCAGCCCGGTTGTATGTGCGGACAGAAAGACCTTCTGTGTGCACACTAGATCTAGATAGGAATGATGTGGTACCACACAAAATGGATTCGTAATTGCCAAGATATTCAAATCCGTGGGAGTAAACCGCTCCGTTACCTGGGACTTGGATAGTGATGGTGTTATTTGTAGTGGAGAATCTAGTTGTTTCAGTGGAAAGAAGTGATGAGTGGAAAGCAGACATATGAGGATGCAAAACATGAGTTAAAAGGTGGATTTCATCGACCTTGGGCTGTAGTGCACGCCACTAGTCTAAGTGTATGTAAAAGTCCACAGTGACACACACGATGCAAGCGTTTGTGATTGTTGCATCTTCTAGGTAAGTGTTTATACGACTGGCATCAAATTTAGACTCTTCAAAATAAATTTGTTCACAAGTTTTGAAGGCTTCGATCGAGCGGGCATCTGGGCCCTAGACATTTGGAGACATAACCAAGTCCCCTTTAGCTAAACACATGGATTCACGAGCTGATGATGGGGCGATAAAAATAGTACGGAAACCTGGGTCCTTGTGCCGTCTTTTGTTGAGAAGGGTGACAATCTGAGCAATACCTTCTCGTCTTTAATTTGCTAAACCTTCATGACCAGCCTAGATCTATTTTTGTTCAACAGTTCCTCTTTAATTCTTGCTAAGTCCACTAGATAAACCACCTCGAGAGTTTGCATGCACGAGTTCTTTCTGCCATTCATCCTGAAGCGCTATGCACTAGTAGAAATTGAGCAACTTGTTATTGATAGAGCCGGTGCAGATAACATCAAGTTCACGGCGCGCTGCTTCCTTCTAGAGAATGTCTAAAGTACGTACTTGGAGGAGATTCTGATGGTACAGTTCTTGGCTACCTAATGAGGAAAGAGATAGACGTAATTCAAGGTTGTGAGGTTAGTCAAGAGTGTGCATGATTTGTTCGTAGTCGACAGGGATTTTCTTGCTGAGAGCGCTAACAACTTTGCGCAATCTAAAGTTCTACTAGGATATGCGGGTCTCCGTCAAAGTTTCCTATTTAGATTGAGCTGTTAGACGTGCTTCTATGATGTCACCTTATTTGCGCATTAGATCTTCTTGGCGTGCGAGTTCTGATGATTTAAGCTGTTTGTTTTTCTGCTAAGCTTTCAGCAAAATATCCTTCTTTCTTTTCTCAATTGTTGCAATACGTTCAAAATCGTTTTGTAGAGTTGTTTGAAATGTGTCTAACGATTTGGTGATGGACATAACGGTGCAAGTAACTTAGGGAGGTTTTTCATTGAACTTCTTCTTGCTTGAAACAGGTACCAAACCAAGTTCTCTGTAAAATTGAGGGTGAGGGTAATCGTTGTAATTAGGTTGCACTTTCTTGGGTGTAGTTCCGTAATCGTAGGCTAGTTCATCTCGATTGGTGTTGCGTATGATATGCTAGGGAGTGTCTATGTAAGTAGGTTTGAAGAGGAAGGAGAGCTAGTATAGTATGTATAGATGTTCGATAGGAAAAGAAAACCCTTGATGGTACAAGGTGAATGTATGTCCGTCAGTTCGATAGTGAATAGGTTCTAGCTCGTCTGGTAAGTCTACCTTGTCTTTAGGGTCAAGGGATTTATTGTACTGAGTGTAAAAATCGACCTCAGTGGCGCGATCATAAGGATGAAGAAGATTGGCGACTTCTTGATGAATTCCTCCAGGAGCTATACCAACGCAAGGCTTGCCTTCTCTGTAGCAATCATAGATAATGTCGTTAGCGTATTCGATCCTCTTTCTGAGACCTCTAGCTATGTCGTTGCTATTACGGTCGGACACATATTCATCTACTGAGATCCTATTAGGGGCTTGTGCTGGGGAGGGAATTTGAAGAGCATGGCGGGCCTGCCCTGAAGCTGTGGGGGCTGACAGTTTAGGTTCTTGGTCACCAACATCGCTAATCCCTAGAAGGTTGCAAACCTGTTAATGTTTGTATTCTTCTGGGTAGGCAGCGGCCGGAACCGTGTCAGCGGGAACCTGTTCATATTCTTCCATCATCTTATTTTCTTCAACGACTGTAGTAGGTTGGACAAGAGGAGTTTTCTTTTGGTAAGTCTACTTCTTGTGGTTAGGATTGATCGTAGCACCACCCATGTTAGATTGTAAGTTGTTCTTTGAGACCTTGGTGGTAGAGGGTTTAAAGCAATCTTGTGCATCCATAGGTGTGCCCTTCTTCTTCTGCCGTGATCCATGGAACGTGAAATCGGTATTGACGCCAACGATGGCTTACCAATAGTGGTGTTTGGCTTCTTCGTCAGACATTTTCACAGCTTTGTTGTCACCTATACGGAGAATCATAGCTTCAACATGCCCAGGGGAATGGTGGAGAGAGTATTTGGTGAGAGGTAAATCAGCTTGGCTCCCTCTGATAGTGACAACATTTGAAATGCCCAAGGCTTCTAGCTCATTGAATTGAACAATAAACCCTCCTGTCTTGAGGACAAATTGAACTTGTCTTTCTTCACTGATCTTGCTAAAGAAAGTGTCTGGGTCACCACCTTCAAGCAAATAGATAGAAAGTAGTGCGTCGGCGTGGCATCCATTCACATCTGTGGTGATGTGGCAAGAAAGGTAATTCTTCTCCTACAAGGCGCCAAGAGCGTTTCTTTCGGCCTTGTTAGCTTTGAGTGCGGTAAGGATAATGTTGGTACGTACAATTGATTGGTGATGTGTGTAATACTCATTTCCAGATTCGTAATGTTCAGTAGATTTGTTGAGCAAAGCTGCACGAGCAGCATCAAGCAAAAGTTCTTCAGTAGGGTTCTCAGTGTCATTCTCAAGCTTGTTTATTCGGTCTTCCATATGTGTTTCAAGGTCAACCATGTCGCGGGCTCGTTGAAGGAGTTCATAGTTGTTGCGGATGGGCATGATGACAGTGTTATCAATCTGCGAGGCGATACTTTGAATCCGGCGGGTGGATGCAGACATAGCAGAACTGGCAGCGTTAGTAGTAATTTCTTTGGCTTGTGCAGCTTTGGTTGCGGCTGTGGTAGCGGCGTCTGAGCAAGCGGATTGGGCTTTTTCTATAAAATCGTTGGTGTGAGTGACGATCGAGCTTTTAGCGTTAGAAGCAGCATTTGTGGTGCTGTTCTTGGCATTAGTAATAGTTTGGGAAGCATTGGCAGCCATCTCCTCGGAGATTTTTGTTGCTTCTCTAATAGCTTTCTTAGTGTTTCTTCTAAGCTTAACAAAGAGACTTGATGTGCCTCTGTAGGTTTATTGAGGGTCACGGAGAATTTAGTTGTTCTTAAGACCTTCAATTTGTTTCAATGCTAGGCGGATATTTCTATCTGATCGGCGCTTGAATTCTACAGAAATAGAACTGTGGTTGAACTCTTCATATTGAGCTGCAATTGCTTTCTTAATGTAGTTAATCTTGAGCGCATCAAACTCCTTTGAGAAGTCATGAGATGTGGGATTCAGTCTAACAGTTTGATTCATCTTATCTAAGCAGACAATTCTCATAGTTTGGTAAAAATGGCTGAAATTGAATTCTTAGGTTCTGCAGTATTTCCTTTGTCCGCCCACTTGTTTAGGAATGCGGGCGATGACAGCTCAAGTTTAAGAAATTACTGGTATGCGAGTCTTTTACTTTACAGCTTTGGATATTTTAGAGAACATCTCCATAGTCTGTACTTCAGTCTGTTCCGTAGGAAATTAATTCGCAGACTGGCTAGATGTTGTGGGAAGATGGCCGGGGACCTACTTCTAGATACGACAAGGTGCGTAATGCACGACTGAGGTATCATCATCTTTTTCAATAAAACGAGCTTGTGGAACCACCTGGGAGGCGGTCTCATCGTCATCGTTTTGTTAATCTTGTTCAGTTGTTGAAAACTGACCCCAGCTGCACATTCCGAAGATAGCACAGCCGAGGGCCTCACTAGGTGAAACGCTGCAAAGCGAAACGGCGAGGTCGAAACACACGTTGAGTGTGTTGGGCATTAAAGGATTA
>Ga0138259_1332774_pt1 | contig 10242 bp, 19 predicted proteins | sample RNAA_220151111_FD_105236 | JGI IMG/M metagenome (GOLD analysis project Ga0138259, IMG submission 105236) | Metatranscriptomics of polar marine prokaryotic and eukaryotic communities from Palmer Station, Antarctica after 24hr light incubation -... | ecosystem: Environmental > Aquatic > Marine >...
TCAACAACCAGCTCATAACGCGCCACTTGGCTGGCTTCGCCCAGGCAGGTGCCTCCACGCTACCAACGAGCAGAGAGGTATGTACATTCTAGACCATCTGAGTGTTCAAGACTTCTACTCGCTCCAGCAGCAGAACGGGTATTTCAAGAATGAAATGCACCACAAATCACACTAACTCATGAGAGATATCAAATTATTTGGCATGAACGTTAACAGAGAGCGTGCCTCCTGCCAGCACGCAGTCGAGCAGTATGCCGCTTAGCAGGGAATCTTCCATCACAAGAACAAGACTAAGATGCACCAGCGACAGAACTATGTCGAGGACATCAACGCAGAGTCCGTTAAGGCTCCTCAGGGGAATACTGACAAAATTAAAAGGATCGCAAAATTCAAAGTGGATACTCTTGACGAATGGTGGGAATATTTTATTGAGTTTTCCAAGGCCTCGATTGCCTACAGAACGCAGGTGTCCAGCAACGGTGATTTCCATAATGCTGGGAGCATGAGCCTCTAGATGAACGCTATCCATAACGATGTCTTTTAAAACTTTGAAGCTCCTCTCTTTAACGTGTAGAAAGCAAAAGATGACGCCCAGGATGCCATATCCTAGGCGATCCTGAAATAATCTGGCATCTTCGAGTCTGGTCCCTGGAGCGACATCAGAATCTCACGGGCTTTCATTGACCACTTTAGAAAAATGATTCATGCTGAATCTCAATACGAAGGCAAGAAGTATTTCCATAACTAGAGAGAAGAGAATCTCAAGGCCTCAGCGCCCAAAGATAAACCGTACACTCCGAGATGGTTCTATCATCCTTACGGCAAGAAACACTGGAAAAGAGAGTGTTGTGACCGCATGATAGATCTTTTCTGTATGTACTTGACCATGTTGAATGAAGGTATGCTTGTCATCAAAGGCGAGCGACCTCAGAATGAGCCCTACACGACTCCTGCCTGTCTCTCATCCTAAACTAACAGTATTTAGTTCGCCCAGACCTAAGAATGGGGCAACCTTCTCTGCAGCTAGTATTTCGGCCATTTCTACGACTCTCAAGTCTTTGTGAATAATCAAGGAACTGAGAGAACAACCTACTCGTTTAATAAGCGATTCATAAATACTTTGGTTAGAACTAAACGCACTCCCCAATTCGACAAGGACAATAAATTGATTGGCTTCAAGTACGGCCTCTTCCTCGAAGTTAACTCTTACTAAAACGACAGTAAATATGACAAATTTGGCTAGGATAATCAGGAGAACTCCACCAGATACAGTCTCAAAAAAGACCAAGTCATCAGTGGCATGGATATCTTATGGAAGGACGCAAAGCGATTTATTCACATTGACCCCAAGTATAAGCCCTTCAACAAGGATAACTATATTAACTAGAACGACGAGCTCAGCCATGACGTCTTCCTGAGGGACTGCAGCCTCTATCAGAACAAGAAATTCAATCTCCAATAGAGACAGACAACAATTTATTTTAGTTCTAAAACACTTGCTAATTTCTAGGAAGATGAGCTCAAAGGAAGGAGCAATGAGTGCTGCTTTTAAAGGGTTAGTCAACGGTGGGATTAACAGAATTAAGATTGCAATCCTAACAGGCACACCCCTTTCACTCAGTTCCAGTTCACAGAGAGGAAGGACATGAAGACGCAGTAATTCCAGATCAAAACCTACCAGCCTTCTCTTTTCTTCGTTTAGGATGTGGCCAAAAATGACCATATTATAGACACTCCTCTTCACGATAAGAATGGAAGTGAACTCTACGTCCAGAACTAAAACGGCTTCAACACGCTCTATGGCTAGCAGGAGCACACTAGGATCAACATGAACGTTCGTCTTCAGGAGCTTGGCGGGAACGAGATTGATCTAATGGAAACTGCTCTGGTGAAAGAGAGTTAGAATAAATATACAGTAGAATTGTCAAGTGAGAAGTCCTCGAAGCTTTACAAGGACATTCTGAAGTTGATTCCTACGCTCGACATCAACCTCAACACCTCCTAGATGGCAATCCTATGTTCGAACGAAAATGTGTTTGCTCTTGGTAGGTCTGGGACTGGCAAGACCACAACGACGGTGCTCCGCCTATTCTGTTAAGATATTCTTTACCGCACCTTGGTAAAGAACGCTGAGCTGAGCATCAAGTCAGGCAAGCTTTCCGAGTCCAGGAAAACTCTTAGACAGACGATGCAGAAGCTAGATACCGCTGACCTGAAAAAGCCCATCTCTTGCCGAATGGTGTTCATAACTGCTTCTCCCGTCCTCTCATTCGAAGTGAAGAGATATTTCGGCCAACTCAAGGACAAGCTTACTGCTCATTTTTAGGCTAAAGAGCTTCTCAAAAAGGTCCCAGTCGAAGAGACCAAAGCTGAGGGTATCATCAACTCAGAATCATCCGAGGAGGAGATTGAGCTAATCAACACGACCGATTAGAAGACTGAAAAGGAGGACCTGAACGCCCAGATTTCATAGTAGATGAAAGAGTAGGAGCACAAGCAGATGCTCGCGTATCTTGACCTCAAAGAACAGGAGATAATAGCCAACCAGTAGGCTATGGAACAGCAGAGCCTTCCCAAGTAGTACAGCAAGGTAGAAGACAAACATTTCCCTCTATTTCTGACTGTCTAGAGGCTAGTCTATATGATTGATGCCTCTCTTGAGAATTCCTTCTTCAGCCGCAGTTGCGACAACGAGATCATCGGAATGGACTCGAGTCTTGGATGGCATAGCGAGCAGAACGGACTTATGATGATTAACGTGGAGCAGAAATTGAGCGAATCGATTTAGATTGAGCTCGCTAATTTTGAGAATAAATACTTCAAGGATGGCGAAGTCGAGACCCTCGTTACTGGCGAGAATCAGAACGACCTCAACTAACTCATCAAGGCGAACGATCAACCTATCTCTGAGTCTGCTGCAGCTGACGAGGCAGCTATGTAAACGTTAATTGGAGAGGCCAAGCCTCAGTTAACGCAGGATGAGTAGCTCTTACTCCAGAATCCTCAACTCAGTTTCGAGGTTACTTTCGACATTTTCAGAGATAGATTCTTGTCCCGCTGGCACACCATGATGCCAGTGAAGATGCGTAACAAGCTCTCTCCGGCCTTCCTATGGACTGAGATCATGTCTGTAATCAAAGGTAGCAATAAGAGCCGACAATACTCATCCGGATACCTTCCTCTGCAACAGTACCTACAGCCCAATGGTGAAAACGATCCTCTCTAAGCTACTATTAAATAGAAGATTTACCTAATTTTCTTGAATTACGAACAGTGGAAGACTAAGTCCAAAGCCTTTGACTTTTTGGATATCGTTCACCATATCTAGGGGCAGATCACCCAAACAAGGCAATTCTTCTTCCGTAACGAGCCTCTCTATAACCAAGTGAGGCAACTCGTGTAGTAACTTTAAGTAGACTACATGATAGTGGATGAAGTACAGGACTTGCAGCCCAAGACGATCCAGCTACTGAGCCAGTTGACCAAGCATAGGATCTTTATGGTAGGTGATTCAGCTCAGACTATAACAGAGGGCAGTACTTCTAAGGTGGGGGATATCAACGCCATTTTCAGAAGTAATCACATGAGACCCCCTCAAAAACTGAATTTATCAATCAACTATAGATCGACTAACCAGATTATTGAGAATGCCAACCTGGTTGTGTCCATGATGGAGACCTTCTTTCCACACAGTATAGACATAATGGCTAAAGAAGTATCTGACCGCCAGGGACCTAAACCTTATCTGATTGGGTCCCTTCCTGAAGACCTGTTGGACCAACTACTTTTCGGCTAGTCTTTCGCTAATCAGCGCAAAAGCGAGTCCTTGACGGGCAAGGAACAGGTGCCTCAGTTCGGCGCGAGTCAAGTGGTCATCGTCAGGAACTAGGCGGCTAAAAGCACCCTGCCATTCGCTCTGAAGCAGATGCTTTGTTTGACTGTCTACGAGGCAAAAGGCCTGGAGTTCGACGACGTCATCGTCTTTAACTTTTTCAAAGACTCGATGGTCAAGGCCAGCGACTGGAAGCTCCTGAACGACGCCACCATCATCTCCTGGGATGAAAGGATCCTATCTCAGTAAATCCTCAACATGGGTAACATCGACAAGCCAGACATGAAAGAGGCAGATGAAGAATAAGTTCAAGAGCAAGCTGAATCCCAAGCCAGGCAGCTAGAAGAATTCAAAGCTAAAATCAAGTAGGCTGAGCGAGGTCAGATCGACCAGGAGCTAGATATTCAAGATAACTACGATGTCCACACTACTAAAGACAGGAAGGACGTCGCTCTCAAATATGGCTAGCTCTGCACTGAGCTGAAGTACCTCTACGTTGCTATCACCAGACCAAAAATGAGACTGTTTATCTATGACGAAGACACCGATTCTCGGAAGCCTTTAGAGCAGCACTGGAACAAGTTAGATTTAGTTCAGAGCATTACAGCCAAAATGTTTAACTCTAAGTCAGAAGAAGACAGCGCTATCATCGACACTTTGGGCAAGAACGGCTCTCTGACAGTCGAAGTTAAAGAGGAGGACTATGACAAATGGAGAATCCAGGGAGTCCGCTTGATGAAACTCAAGTACTACGACTAAGCAATTAAGTGCTTCAGGATCAGCAACGATGGACATATGGTTGATAGATGTAATGCCTTTACTGCAGCTGACAAGGCTGCTCAGCACCAGTCATAGGCAGACACCAAGATCTGGAGACTGAAAAATGATAAGTCTTTGCTTAAGAAGAGAAAAGCTCAGATTAAGCAAGAGGTTAAGGAGGACCGAGAGTAGGCGTACAAGACTTTCTACCAGGCTGGAGTTTTGTTCGAATCAGCTAATTAACCTCGATTTGCTGGGTCTTGTTTCTTCTCAGCTCGTAAGTACAGCAAGGCATGTGTGATTTTTGAGTCAGTTGAAGCTTGGGCTCAAGCAGCTGAATGTAAAGTTCTCATAGCTCAGAACTTACTTGACTAAAGCGAAGAGAAGGAGGACACGCTCGTCCAAGCTGCCAGCTTGTTCGAGAAAGGCAATCTCATCCTCAGATCTATAGAGTGTTATGAACAAGCTGAACTCTGGAAGCAGCTCCTCCAGTGCCTACACAGAAACTCCTCTTTCTTCAAAGAGTTAGACCGTCAGGCCTTGGTCAACAAATACGTTCCTATCGCTCTCAATAGTATCTACAGAGAAGCTTATCAGGTAAACAAAGCCAGCGGCCAAGATATGAACCTCGCAGATAAGGCCATGGAAAAGACCAAGAAAAAGTATCAGGCCGATGAAATTAAGGAGGAAGATGAGTACGGTAACGAAATCAGCTCCGAGGAACAAGAGGACGGAGAATTGACTGTCGATGACGCGGCTATTGAGACGATCGGCAAGTACTTTAAAGCCATTAATGAACATAAAGTTGAAAAGATTGTATCTTTCCTAGCAGATGATGTTGCAGTGACTTTTGCTTAACCAGAAAGGAACTGGGAGGGAAAAGAGACTGCGCCTTAGAAGTTCAACGGCTGGTTCGCCAAGTTCCCAGATGTTGAAGCTGTCTGGGACGTTAACCCTGACTAGATTTTAGCTAACTAAAACGGTGAAGTAGAGCTGACTCTCACTTGTACTTTCACACCAGGCTCTACTACAGAAATGCAATACTTCTTCAACACTGAAGGTAAAATCCAATCGATTAATCACCTTGCGGACGATGGATCAGATGAAGGAGAAGAAGATAAAGGGTTCAACCTAGACTAGTTCCTCTAAAAGGATAACAATTCTGACTCTAGTTTTGAGATAATTGGCGGTAGGAGCGACGATGGTAGTGACCAAGACTTCAAAATCGAGCAGCCAGAATCCCAGACAATCTAGCAGAAAACTCGCGTAAATCTAGGCGACCATGAAGTGTTCTCTTCAATCGACCCTAATGACTCCTTCATTCAATCTGAAAACGGAAGTTGTATCATTAAAGCCCTTGAGACCTTCAGTGCTGCAGCCAGAAGCATCCACGACTTGAAGAGCAAGAAGGGAAGCACCATCAGCAAGAGCCAGTTGACAGAGTCATTCGAAATCATCCAGAACACCACTTCGGACTTCTCAGTTATCGACAAAAGTATGTCAGGAACGAGCGACTTCTCCATGCTTGATAAGGAGCTGGGAGACTTGAAATTAAATTACATTCTAGATAAGGAAGAGGACACCTATGCCTAGGACAACATATCTGGGCAGATAATCCAATACATGGCCATGTTCTCTGATGAGATTAAAACTCAAATTGACGCCATCCATGCTAAGAACAAGGATGTCCTCGACTAGTCCAAGTCAAAAGACCTCATCGACGAGTAGGATTATTTCGTCAAATTTGATGAAGTAGACCAGAAATTCGTTGACCTGATGCTTGACAGCCTTGAAGCATACCAATTCTACCACATGTCTATGATGCTCTGTAAGAGGTACAAGCTGAGACAAAGGTAGGGCAGTTATTTAGTCCTGATGTGCTCCAAGTACTCTAATTTGGCCGACTTCAGGATAAAAATGCCCAAGCGCTATATCAATCTAAAAGCTGACAACAATGAGCTTCAAATGGCCTCTCAGATCCTCAACCACCAGCGCTCTTGTGCCGTCCTAGCGTTCGAAGCTATTCACAACGTCATTAGCCTGATAGATAAGGACATGTTGCAATTGAAAGCCTATGGTGAAGAGCTGACCCCTGAAAACTCTTTGGGGATGGAGACCTATAACATCATGTTCAAGCTTGGATTCTGGAAGAAAATTGTTTATATATCCAGTATTGAATTAGGCCTACAGCTCACTTACACATTCTGTGATCTCAGATAGTTCAAGATCTTGACCGAGACTGGTCAGTTTATGACCAAAGAGGACAAAGAGACCTAAAGCGGGAAAATGAGCCTTCAGAAGAACAAGTTAGTTCAGCAGAGCTATATTTTGTAGCGCATTAAAGCCGATGGTGTAGTCTTGGTGAAAGAAAAAGACATGCTTTCTGATAAGTAGATGGCCCCCCTTCACAAGCTCAGTAACTAGGTTGAGTTCTTCTTCGAGGTGGCAGCCAAGAAAGACTCTGACTTCGCTAATCAAAAACAGAAAGCTACTTGGAAACATGAGAACGAGGTGTTAGCAGTGAACAATCTTGAACCCATTATCAAAGCGTGTGTTGATGATATCAAAGACCCTGAGTGTCCTCCAATGAAACTTTACTAGAGCGAGATTGCTCTATACGACTTACTACTGAACAGTGTGCCCAAAGAGATCTATCAACAAGGTAGGGATTAAGAGTAGATTGGCTTCGTGAGCAATACCAGAAACAAGATTTTTGACATCAAACATACAGCCAGACTGTAGTAAAGAATAGGGGAGCATTTCTAAGATTAGAAGACGCTAAGCTACCTAATCGACTACATCACCAAGCTGATTCAGAACTTGAACTCCCTCCGCAGAGGCAAGAAGTACAATCAATCTTTGATCGAGCCACTCTTGGCTTCTCAACTCGTTACCAAAGTGGGGGAAGACTAGCCTTAATTTTTCAATGAGATCCGCTAGAACCATTCCACTGAGTTCGTACTGGTCAACGTTAACTCCCCTTTGATGAAGGAGATCTCACAGCTCTAAGAGTACGTCCAGGAAGCCTTAATCGTCATGGGCGGGATTAAAAAGTGGAAGCAGCTCGGTGCTGGGCGTTCCCTATCTCTGGATGAGATCAACTAGGCTTTCAAAGTCTACATGAAAAATTTCACTCTTCAGCAGCTCTCTAGAGACAGATTTGACATCGACAACATCATGAAGCACTCGATCGAAGGTTTAGACCTAGCTTTCTTTATCGACCTTGACGCTCAGTTCGCGATGGTGCCAATTAAATGGGTGTGCGACCTCCTCATCCTCAAGTTGACCGAAGCGCACATCAACTTGAACCTTGGTTACACCAGAGACTAGAAACCTAACAGTAAATGGTTGGATATTATTGTTGAGATTCCTAACTACTTCAGGAACCAACAACTGCAGAACCTCCTCTTGGACGTCAGAAGGTCTCACTTCCTTGAACTGATGAACTCCTATGACCACATTTTCCCTGAAAGCCACTACTGCAGATTCTAGCTAGAAAAGTACTTCAACAAGAACAAGCTTTACTAAAGTTTAATCTCTGCTGGCGACCCCAGGGTTTACAAGCAAATCAACTTGCAACAAGTGTTCGGAAAGGTTAACAGAGTGAATGGACCTTCCTCAGGTAACGACTCTTTCTCTAAACTATTCGGCCAAGGATTCGCTCTCCTGTCCGACGAGTACTTCATCGAACAGAGGAAGTTCCCTGGCCAGGCTACTTTCAGATGCATTACCACCTTCTAAAAAGCGATTAATTATCTCAAAGCAGCCGAAGATAAGAGTAAACATGCTTAAGGTGTCCAAGGTCACGGTGACTTCGAAGAATTGGAGACTTTACGAGAAATCTCGAGCGATAACTATCACATGTGCGTACTCTCTCTTTTCGAATCGTACAGTTTCTGTGCCAAGCTCTAGAACAATGGAATCTTCGTGGAGCTGTTCAGAAGAGCTTAATCTAAGAGATCCCTAGTTAAGAATAACATCAGTCCTAACGGGGTTCAACTCCTTTCTCTCTTGGTCAACAAGATTATGGGCATCAACAAGGAGATCGCAAGCGGTCAGTTGGGCAAGGCAGCTTACTCTCTGATAGATCTAGCTAACCACAAGATGTGTACCGAATTCATGAAGGCTCATACTAAAGCTTATCTGATCGAGTATGGTACCTATTTGGCCCTCTTCTAGTGCGCTCTACTATAGAAATCGAAGGCTATTTTCGTTGCAGACTATGCTCTGATGTTTGCTGATGCGACTAGAGTTGAGGCTCTTGGAGAACACCCCGAGTATCAGTAAGAGATAGAGTTGAAACGTACTCTAAGCCAGCAAGACCGCTGGGCTAAGAAGGAGATCGAAGACGCTCACTATGGCAAGCATGCCGATGAAGAAGATGAGGAAGAATATGCTTAGATTGACCTGATCAGACAAGTAATCGACTATGACATTAAGGCCATCAAGAGCGATCAAAAGGAGAGCGACAAGGCACTTGTGTATGCCCTGAAGAGTCTGGTGAAAGACTTAAAGCACATGGACGCGGGCCATGAGACAGAAATTCAAAGGTACTACAATGTTATCATGACATGCATCGTCTCACTGAAGGAATGGTCATTCGAGGTTATCAACATTATTAATTCTGGAGTGAGAATCCTGACTGAAGGTCCTTACGATGACTACTACCTCGGCACCATGCAGCTGAGCGAGATCGACTGTGGTACTCACAATGGCATTAAAGCCGCCCAAGATGGATTCTTCGACACTGATGACTCTGAAAAGAACTTGTTCTTCTCTCCTCTGAGTGAGAGTCAAAATCCTTCTGGAAAATACGCATGCTCTCTTGAGTTCAAACAATCTAAATGGTCTATCGCTGAAGCGCCTAAATTCGACCTTGAAGTCACCAGAGCTAAGCGCATCTCAGCTGCCCAGACTATCAAAAGATATTACATCAATAAGGTCCGTAAGTTCAAACAACAGATCGAGAAGTCTGAAGAAGAGGAGAACTCTGTAGGCAGTGAGAAACAGTGGATGAAGTTGGCTGATTGCTTTGGCATCACGGACATAGTTTTTGTGAAGTAGATCGACTGCAGACCTCTCCTTCAAGTCCTACTTGAGCTTTAGAGTCTACAGAACTGGCTCTCTGAGATGCTAATTCTCAAGGTATTCCGTAGCTCTGCCCACGCCAACGCTGCCTTAATCTACATCGCATCTCTGAAAGAAACGATGGAGAAAACCGTTTGTTAAGTGAAAGATTTTATCCGTGGGAACGCAAGCATTCTCGCTGAATGGGACGAGATGGACACAAGTGAGAGTGAACTCATCGACACCAAAGAGAAATCAGCCTTTGCAGAGCCTGAGAATAAAGCCAAGGACAACAAGACACCCTACCAGTAGATGCTAGCGGAAGTCACTAGACAGAAGCAAGAGCTTTCTGGGTAAGTTCAGACCTGGATTAAAGAGAAGCTTGGAATCGGCGCTTACATCACTATGCCAGGCGCTAACGACACTGGCTTCACTGATGATGACGCAATCGTGAAGAGTATGGTCGTAAACGAGACCCGTGCTAAGCGCATCACCCTGAAATGGAACAAACTCAGAGCAACTGGCTTGCATAACAAAGTAGCTTCTATTAAGAACTAGCTAAAGAAAGAATGAATAGAGAAAAA
>Ga0138259_1353019_pt1 | contig 10215 bp, 12 predicted proteins | sample RNAA_220151111_FD_105236 | JGI IMG/M metagenome (GOLD analysis project Ga0138259, IMG submission 105236) | Metatranscriptomics of polar marine prokaryotic and eukaryotic communities from Palmer Station, Antarctica after 24hr light incubation -... | ecosystem: Environmental > Aquatic > Marine >...
CGCTTAAAATGAATAAAACTAAGTTGTCCCTACAGCCTTAAGGGAGCAATCTGAATCAGCTGTGTTAAGCAGTCATCCAGTGCCTCAAGAACCCTATCAAGTTCACTGACTCAACCAAAGCAACGACTACACCTCTGTACATGAAGCAGAAGAAAGGCCAGCCAAGTTAAAAGAGAAAGGGTTCAGCCTCAGTCTAGAAAGAGCAGACTGGCACCATCTCTTCTGTCTTTAGTAAACCTTTGTATCTATCACTATTGGCTCTAGCCAGAGCTCTCGATGCTTCAACCCACGACCAGTCTCAGGATGAACAGTTTGCTGATATCTTTGGGGCGCTCAGTCACAGCCCCCATGCTGCTACCACAGCCCATCACTCAACTCTACACACTCTTGTCGACTAACTATTCCACAAGGTCTTATGCGCGAATTCACTCAGCTCTTTTACCCGACTGAAGCGTCGTATGCCCGAGACAGACGTGATCCTGACCGAAGATAAGGAGCGCAGTTCTGACGACAAGACGTGCTTCAATGTATGTTTTGATCTGAGCATGATCATCTTAGGAATGTTCGTCACTTCTGGCCACTCTAAGGCAACGATTCCCTCGAAGCTTTCCGAAGGAATAAACTCAGAAGAGGCAATCTAGTAAAGACGTAAACAGCAGCTGCACGCTCACGCACAGGCAACGATCGCCACTTCATTTACCAAGCACTTACAGAAGCATCAATAAAGATCTATGAAAAAGTCGACCCGCACTTCAGCTCAAGCTTGCACTGGGTCTGTGTGCCTTCAATCTACACTTGTTTTCTGCAGATTATTGGAGCTTGAGCCCAGCATGGCCCTGATTTGTAAAGAGCGTGTCAGTGGCCTATGGAACCTACTGTGCGACTTACTGCCATCTCTCTTCGCAGTCGCCGATGGACTTGACAACAGCGATGAGGAGAAGTAAGTAGTTGAGCCTAAACAGAATAGGCAGCGGCAACCAGATATCAACTTGAATTAACTCATTCTCAAGTAGGGGCAATAATAAAACAATTTTGGGACTCAAGGGCATGCTCAGCCGACTTCAGGGATTAGAAACGGAGCTTTGGATAGCTTGAAAAGTAGGGGGTCGGGAGGCAATAACACCAATAGTTGGAGCCCCACGAGAAATGAAGAGAATATAGCATAGAATGGAAGTCCTAAAAGTGGTAAGAAGAGGAGAGGCCATAGTATCGGAGGAGTTGGGACCAGACAATTCAATTTGAATTTGCGCGCAAACCTAGAGAAAGTGCAAGAGACGAAGAAGCCTGAAGACCAAGAGGCTCCAGAAGAGCTGAAGGAGGTAGACTGTGAGACCTCCAACAATTACTCTGCGAACGAGGATGCGGTCGCTCCAGGAGGGACGATCGTGCAGAATGAACGGGATAATAGCAATGAGAGAGCGGTGGTCGGAGCTGGAAATAAAGTTCCGCCGATTATGGTCAACTAAATAATGAAACAAAACACTTCTCAACTGCAGCAGCACGCACTAACCAACTATATGAACATGCCTTTAGGCTAGCAGTAGGCTTTGAATAACACTCTGAGGTCAGGCACTGCGTACACCCATCAGAGAGATAATGCACTAGCTACTAGGTCTCGCTTGACCAGACGCCAGATGTCTCTGAGTCGATAGATGAGTACTACAGGTCATTCACCCATGGCCAGACACGCCAGTATTGGAGGTAATGATGCAGGTGCTCAGTTGACTTATAATGACAATGCAACGGGAGGATCCATCCAGAATGATAACTCGCAGAGAGAGAAGCCCAAAGTGCCTTTACTTAACATGAATAAGATTGCGGAGGGACCGCAGATTATCGACACTATGTTGACAGGCGGCCATCCAGGAGGACTGTAGGCCACTCAGCCATTTACTGGTGTAGGTATGAACGCCTGGATGTCACGGGATAGGAGCCCATCCGGCCTCTAGTAAGCTGCTAGATCCAGCAATAGATCTCCAAGCTTCTAGAGACGATTCCCAGATCTGGAAAAGTTTGAATCGATGTATGGCGAAGACTTGAACGGCAGTTGTTTCTATGATCAGGCTTTAGACACCCATAAAAACCCGTAACACACCGCAGAAAATAAGCTTAAAAATCTTGCTGTGTAGCTAGGAGAAGCCTGCCTTATTACAGACTTGGCTGCTCTTATGACCCAGAAGAGAGACCATGAGCTCGCTGAGTCCGCCAAGAAGATTGTTAAAAATCCTCCAATAGGGAGGATGAAAAAGTAGTGGACCATCGCGTCCTCTATAATCGGCCCTGGCAAGAGAAGCGTCAGTGCCAATAATATGCTTGCTGACGAGCAGTTCAACGGCCTAATTCCCAGATCTGTTGAGCGCAGGAAAGACTCTACAATTTGTAAACTAGAAATGGTTGAAGAGAGAAGGTAGTGGAAGGCCTCCATGAGACAGACAGATGGCTTGAGGTACCGAGTAGCTATTTTGAATGTGACTTTTAAACTCCTCTGTGAATACAGTATTGAGGAAGCACGATTCCTCAGACTACCTGTCAACTTATTCGCATGTTTCCTAGGATCACCCCAGTTCAGGTAGCAGAGGAATAAAAAACTACTTCGTGAGCTGAAAGGTGGTTTCAAATTGAAAGAGGAGATGGTGCAATCTGAAGGGGTGATTGTGCACCTTGAAACTTTCAAAATGGCATTTGATGGATAGGTGAAGTAGGCTGAAGATGGTGTACAGACCAAGTAGCATTAAGCCACTCTAATAGAAGGTGCTTTGGGGACATAAAGCTTGGTGAAAGTTGAATTACTGCCTGAAAATGTGGTAATTTTTAAAGTACTTAACAAGCTATCGTGTGTGAATCAGGACATCCTGCAGTCTCAGATGTTGAACGACTTAGCCAACTTCACTAACAGAGACTAAATCTTCGACACCAGGCAGTACATTGGAGGGTACCAGTCCACCCTATCAGCTAACAGGCACACGCTCAATTCAAATATTAGAGGGTCTCCCATGAAACAATCTACCAGAGAAGGAAGCGATTTAGACAATATTTTGAGTAACACCCCAGACTTGGTGATGCCTCAAGGCCAACCTGCTGGTGCGTTCAATCTCGACTTGGATTCCCACCCTTCATTAGCGGTGTTCAATACTCTCAAAAACCCCAAATTCTGGGTGGCTAATAACGGCATAGTCTACGAAGTACCTCCCCTTGGCTAAACGACCGTCGCGGGTAAATAGAGTATAACACAAGCTGTCTCTAGACGTTCAATCAGAACCAAGCTTGACACGGTACTTCACACTGTCAGCAGGAGGATCAAATATGTGATCGGCCAACAGTTCGACCCCATCAGTTTTGATTTCGCAGACAGCTTGGTCGGAGATATTACCGCTCTGAGCTCATATCTGAAAGAGCAGCAGTCCCGTACTCTGCTCAATCAGTTTATTGAGGTTGCCCTGTAGGCGGTCTTGATGGTCAAAAAGTCACTTATCGATATTGCTCTCAATTCAAGTATCTTCTTCACGGATTTCTCACAGAACTGGGACGCTTATGAAATCTTGATTCAAGCCAAAAGGAACCAAGACACGATCAACGCCCTGGAAGAACACGATGAGTACCAGTAAGGCTTCCTGAAAGCCCAGTAGAGGCACCGTGAGTTATTTTCAGAATACCTAAATCTGGTGTCAAACCTCCTGAGCTAGCCTAAACAATCATCAGATATATTGCAGCTCTTCACAGAAGCTTTTGTGAGCGATGAACTCTGGCTTCAAAGCGTCAAGGCATTCACTGCCTCAATCTTCTTGGCTGACCTGATCACCCCCTTACTTTCCAAATAGCTTCAGCCCTACGCCATGCAATCTTTAGAGGACATCAGACACGTGAAGCTAGTCAATTTTGATGAGAGTAAGTTCATGGAGGTAGTCGTTGCCACTGGAGATCCCTAACTATTAAAGAAGGCCTAAACGACTTTGCAATTCACAATGCTCTGCAGTCTAACCACCTTAAGGTACTTCAAAGCTGTTGCTAAGCTTTTCAGCCAGTCCGTGGCCGTCTACTTTAAGGAATCTCAACCCAACCAAGCAGATAATCAATCACAGCCCTACGACGATCAACATCCCCAAAACTAAGAACACTCGTTCTCCTTCATTGGTGGCGGTAACGCTAATCATAACTAAAACCGTAGAGAGAATATTTCTAAGAGCCAGACAGCGCCAGTCGAAAATAAAGAGAAGAAGATGAGACTATACTGGGAGCAGATAATCCCATACGTCCTTTAGAAGTTTGAATTCTTGCTTACTCAGAAACACAGTGGTTTATTGGTCTAGTATTTGTAGAACAACAGTGTCAACCATGCAACAATGTAAAGGAATTAGGGAGATAATGCTAGCCAGGGATATGACTAAGACCAGCCAACTCCTATGAATCTGCTTATCACTAAATCTGTACTATCTTTATTGAGGAGCTTGTTTGCATTACCCAACGCTCTGACTAAGGATACTCTTACTGAATCGTTGATGCCCTTCTATATCAGAACGCATTACATTAGCTTTGTGAAGCTGTACTACAGGAATTTCTTCATTTGTCATGAGTAGTAGGAAGATATGGATACTGAGAGATTCATGCAGTAAGCAAAGGAAAGCTTCCAAAAGAAGGACCAGGAGCCAGAGCCAGCTTTTAGGAACGCATCTCTGAGTCTATGCAAAAAGCATCTGGAGTGCCTATTCGCGATAGCTTGCACACGGAATGAGAGCACGAGGAGGAAGCTGTTCTAGTTTAAAATCGTTGAATTTATTCTCTAGGAAATCGGCCTTGAGTTTGAGCTCCAGCAAAGGCGTGAATTATTCTTGAAGTTAAGCAAGCAAGAGGCTGAAAAAATGAATGAACCTGACCAGCAAGCTCCTCCTTCTCCAGTCTTAAAAGAATCACACTACCTAGAGCCTCCCAAGAAGGTGGTCGGCATGCCCAAACTTAACATTACAGGCCTGGGTCTTTCAACTCTGCTCACAGCTGAAGGTAAGACTTAAGAGGAACTGGACGTGGACAAACAATTGATTGAAAACAAAACCCAAACTGTCCCTCAGCCTAGTGTCAACTAATCCATCAATCCTTTCGCCAACCCTAAAAAGCCATCATTCATCCCGTCTCTGAAAATAGGGGGCTTGGGTATGTCAACTCTGATCTAGGAAGATGGAAAGACCTAGGAGGAGTAAGATGTTGATATACTTGTGAATGAACAGAAACAGGCTAAGAAGTAACAGCCAGTGTAGAATGTTCAGACCCCCCAAGCCGAAGCTCATTAGGAAAGTGAAGATGAAGTGTATGTGCCACCGCCTAAGAAACCTTCGTTCATTCCCTCCTTGAAGATAGGTGGGCTGGGCATGTCTACCCTCATTAAAGAAGACGGTAAGACTTAAGAAGAGTAAGACGTACAGAAGCTAGTTGACGAGAGCAAACTTCCCAAGGTAAAGAAGGAGCTAGCGAAACCTGACTCTGACGATGAGATGGTCTGGGCACCTCCAAAAAAGCCTAAGGGAATTCCCTCTCTGAAGATTGGAGGACTTGGGCTATCGACGTTGATCAAGGATGATGGTAAAACGCAGGAGGAATAGGATGTATAGATACTGGTGGACGAGAGTAAGAAGGCTAAAAAGACAGTTCCGGTAAAGCCTTTAGATGAAGAAGACTAGGATTTATTCAAGCCCCCCACCAAGAAGCCATCTTTCATTCCCTCTCTGAAGATAGGCGGTTTGGGCATGTCTACTCTCATAAAAGACGACCAGCCCCAGAACTAAGGCCAGGTTGGAGGGAGGACGGCTCAACTCGCAGGCGGAGGCAAGACCCAGGAAGAATTAGATGTGGATATTCTGATTGCAGACAACAAACGTGCCAAGCTAGCTGCTCCACCTTCAGAACGCAGCGATGGCTTCTAAATTTAACAAAGACAGAGCGAACGCTCAGGTACAGGGCATCAGCTGAATTAAAAGAATAATGATGGAGACTCTAGTAGCTCAGATGAGGAGTATTATGCCGAGTTGGCCAAAATTAAGTAGATGCAAGCAGCTCAAGGAAATTTGAAGCCGAAAGGAGTGCCTGCCCTCGGGTTCAGTATTGGAGCTAATCCTAAAGTGCCCTCTCTCTCAATAGGTGGCCTGGGCATGTCAACCCTTATCACTGATAACAATACCAAGACAGCCGAGGAATTGGACGTTGAGGCAACTGTACAGGCTGGTAAGCAGCCTAGACTGTAATCCCAGTCAAGGCAGCCTATCCATTTTTAAGTGTCCGATGTGACGCCTACGGCGCTCCAGCAGAAAAGAGGCAAATCGCCTGAAAGTAGAAATCAAAACATAGTAACCAAGCTGAAAGCCCCTCCAGGTACCATCGTCCATGAGAAAGATCCCATGGTCATCAGCCTAGATCTAGGGTAGGCTGGTCACTAGGGGCATTCTAGAACAGACAACGCGGCAGCATAGTTCTAGAACCGTACACATAAGATGAACGAGACTGAGAGCAAAGCTCAGAGATTGCCAAAATAAGTGCTTGAACAGTACACTAACTAGAGCACCAACACTTGGAAAAGAAAGGTAGCTACCGGTGCTGTTGAGATTGGAGAACAGGAAATCACATCTGAAGAGAGGAGACGCCCAGCATACGCTCAGTTTTTCAGGAAAGATGCGACTTCTCCAGACAACAACATTTCTGGCTTTGGCGGAAACTCTCAGTTCAGTTCTATTGTAGGAGGGTAAAGGGACCCCAAAGTCAGCCGCTTCATGGGAACTATCGGCCAAGGCGATCACAGCCCCATGGACTCGGACTTTAGACCCACCCTCGACTTCAGATCCCCTACTGCCAACGCCGTCCTTGGTGGCAAATACTAGACCGGCTCAGCCTATCCTATAGATGGTGACGTCAACTGCCTCTAGTCACCCCCAATTCTAGGAAACATTAAGCTCAACCTCCCCGACAGCGAAAGTCCTGGCGGAGGAACCACCCCTTTACAAAAAGTAAAACTTAAGAAACCCACCAGCGTCTGGACAAACATGCAGAAATAACAACAAAGGACCGTTGAGGAGAGTGGCGAGCAGACCATCAACAGTGACAAGAAATACACTCGAATCGCCTAAAGAGACCCTGAACTCCTCCACAAGATCTTCAGTCGGCAGAAGCAGCGTTCAGCTGTCGTCAACAAAGTCCTGCAGAGAAGAGCTGCAGCTAATTCTGACTATAGCGACAGTAAGCTGGAAAGTAGTGCATTTAAGAGTGTTTAGTAGATATCTGAGCAGAAATAACCTCCCCCAACCCAGGCTTACGCCAACACCCTACTCAGCAACATTCAGTCACACAGACTGCTTGAGATGACTGAGGAGGACTTCTACATGAGGGAGAGGAACACCAGGCCTATTTACTTAGACGACGAACTCCATGTCCTCATGCTTTCCCTCATGATGTGCTTGCTGCTTAAGCCGGAAAGAGGCACGCTAGATGAGCTATATTGCTCTCAGTTCCCAATTGATAATGAGAACCAAAACGTATTGTACCTGCTTCACATGCATCTCAGCCACCGCAAAAACTAGTCGTTCGTGCCAAGTCTGATGAAAAAGATTGAGTAAGTCTCTCCCCCTCTGGCTGGAATCAGACTATTGAAGCTGCTCTGCCCTTCTCTGTTTGACTTGAATCTATATGGTAACGGCAAGGGATGGAAGAAACTGGCAGAAGGAGCGTATGGAGTCGTCTATGAATGCAAAACCTAATTCGCAGAGCCCAAGTACGTTGCTATCAAGCAGATGCAGCTTCCAAAAGCCATTCATGACCGCAGTGTCCTGCACGACATTTTCACTGAAATCACGTGTTTGGAAGAATTTAGGCTTGAGCCCTGTGTGACTGACCTCTATGACTATGGCGTAGACAACCAGAACTACTATATCGTGATGAAGAGGTACAGTGGCTCCTTGCGCGATTGGAGGCTCAAGTAGTCGACTGAAGTGTCCCATCTTAACGAGAATCTGAGTCTGTATTTGGCCATTTACTACGAAATTCTTAAGTGTTTCAAGACGATTCACTCGCATAAAGTGTCTCACTATGACATCAAGTTAGACAACATTTTGATTGACTTCAAGGCTGATGACCATGCTTAGAGACGCCACAGTGACTCTTCGGACATGGGCGAGTTTAATGATAGAGGTCAAGGTGGCAATGGCGGAGATGAGACGAATGATTTCAGGATCACCGTTGGAGACTTTGGCGAGTGCTGGATGTACTCAGGCAAACATGACGAATTTTGTACCAAAAATAGGGGGACAGAGTTCACTAAATCTCCTGAAATGCTGTAACTAGCCATCAACACCCGCAAGGATGACCAAAGGTACGACCGCAGGAAGCAAGCTGGCACCAACTCCCTTTCCGATGTGTGGAGTTTAGGGTGTTTGTTCTACGAACTACTCACAGGTGAGTACCTATTCGAGACTGAAGAATACATCAACTTCCACATGTAGCTTACTCAGCCGACTTTCCAACTACTCCTGCCTGAAAAAGTGGATAAGATAGAGAAGAACGTCTACCTGGTTGACTTCTTGAAGTTCGTACTAGTGAGGGACATGAGGATGAGACCTAGTTTAGAGAACGTCCTCTAACGCTTCGAGTTAGTGTACAGACTTCTAGCCTCCAAATCTTCTGGTGGCCAGCTTAACGCCAGATTTAACCAGCTTTCGCCTGCCGGGTTTTCCAATTCTCAATTTCACTCCCACAGGATTTCTCTTATAAACCTACTAGAGAAAACAGCCTCGTTCATGCTAAACGATGGCCGAGCGGAGGACCAAGAGCTCAGCAAGATTGACGAAGAGCAGCTGCTGGACGTTTCCGACAGTTACCCTGCTTCTCCTCCGAAAGTTGAGTAGGATGACAGCACACAGTTGTCCAACAACATGCCAGCATTTATGCAGATCATGGAGGATGTCTTCTTGGCCCAGCACCGCTGGCTCCTCAGAAACACTGGCAAAGCTGTGAGAATGGGAATCACCCACGTGATAGCTCCCGCTTAACTGCTCACTCAAGCCGTCAGAGACCAATTCAACGTATTTGAAATTGAAGAGATAGAGGCTGTTCAGAGGCAAGATTCGCCCTAAAAAAGTATGCACCAATCTCATTAAGTCCAGTACAGGAAAATAAATCCATTCTAGCTGATGCCTGCTATCATGGACTACCTAAGGAAAGTCGCTCTTTTCCAAGGCCGTGTTCTCTTCCTAGAGTGGAACAGCAGCTCCAGAGCACCTCTGGCGTCAAACAAGATACACCGAGAAGGGGGCAAGAACGCTGAGATTGTGAGGGAATGCATGCTTCTTTCGTTAGCGGCTATCTACTAAACAACCGCATATGAAACCTACACACTTATCAAATCACAAAACTTATTCTTCTAGATAAGTGCCTAGAGGCATGTTGCCTTCTCCAAGTGGACCAGACTCTGCAACAAAGTGCAGAATTACTTAGCCGACCTGCCTCGGTTCTCATGCATCTGTGGGTCTTGTGTGATTGTTCTCAAGAGACAGTTTGCCACGTACTAATTCTTGTAAGTGGTGCCTTGCAGTTGCAGCCAGTACTACAACGTTGAGACCAATTAATGCCCTTCTAGCGGATGCCACGAGTATATTCAATTCTTGAAGACTTACTATCCAGCCAAAGCGTAGGCTCTCCTCCACGAGGAAAAGCTACTCTGGGGTATACTTGAAGAGGACGACTTTGTGCTTGGTCCTAATTTCAGTGGAGAATCCAGCAATTTCGAGCAGAGGCAGGTGGCAGCTAACTTGTCTAAAACAATTGATAAGAACTGCCAGCTGGTTTCAAATATTGAAAAGGCTCGCGGTAACCACAGTGGCCGTGGAACAGACCTTCTTTCTAACAACTCGCAGCCAGGTAGGTTTGCCACGAATCCTTCGCGCCTTGGCCACGCCACTGGAGCCAGTTTCGTGAACCAAGGGATCACACGGTGGAAGGTTTATAAGTGTAAAGAATGTCAAGTGTGGACACACGCCTCCAATGAAGTCGAGGGCAGGTACGCCCTCTTGTTGAACAACGCTTATAACGCCGAAGAAAGGAAGAAGATAGCTAAGCTTGGACTGCTCACTGGTCAAGATGGAGACGGCCAGCAAACAGGAGGAGGCGTCAGGGTGCCCAATCTAGAGAAGATTAAACTGAGACTGCCCTTCTGACCACCCTGTCTTTTCATTTCAATAAACTTAC
>Ga0138259_1612542_pt1 | contig 10172 bp, 13 predicted proteins | sample RNAA_220151111_FD_105236 | JGI IMG/M metagenome (GOLD analysis project Ga0138259, IMG submission 105236) | Metatranscriptomics of polar marine prokaryotic and eukaryotic communities from Palmer Station, Antarctica after 24hr light incubation -... | ecosystem: Environmental > Aquatic > Marine >...
ATCGTTTTTAAAGAATGGATAACAACACTGATAAAAACACAAACAATAAGAACAAACAAGACACGTTAATTGAACTTAAGGAAAAAGAGAAATGAGAAGTGGCTCCTCAATCGGAGAACCTTGCCTCATAAACCGTGACGGAGAGCCAGATTGGCCCGCAATTTCCCAATGATGGGATATTTGGTAGCCGAGAGCCTGAGAGCGCTGACGATAATTTGCATAGCCGACTGATCGGAGACTAGAAAGTAGCGACATAAGAGATTCAAACAAGCATCAGTATGACTCGATAAACCGATAGCCAAGAAAGATTAATATAAAAAGTGAATATATCAACACCAAATGCTGCACGAGAGGGATTGAACATGCTAGGAAGACGAAGCGGGTCGGGCTCTCACCAGGGTGGACATATGAAGAATCCAAGCTTCATCAGAGTGCAGAGGCCTAGCGCCCTTGTCTCCAGTAGCTTGAATGAAAGTGAAGCTTCTGGTTCTGAGGCCAGAGGTAGCATTTCTCTGCAACAATATCCTAATGAGCGACCTGATATTTTAAAAGGCTTTGCACAACTTGAGGCTAATCTCTCTCGCTCTTAACATAAACATTAACAATCACAAGTTCTGGCAAAATCTCGAGTCCGTAGATTAGAGAATATTAATAGTAATGTCCAGCAACAAATGAGCGACAGCACCCTAAAAAACAGCGGCATTCAGCAGAATCGTCCCTAACGCTTTCAGAACGTCGGTGGTGAGGCATGTGCAACATCTGCGGCCACAGCAGCTGACGCCAGAGACCCGCGCTCATTATCATAAATCAATAATAATGACCTGGTCTACAAGGGCTTTACCAAGCAATATACGCGAGGAGAGCTGCAAAGTCTCAAATAACTGCGCTGCCACTAAAAGTTGGCGATCATTCTATTCAACGTCTGTGAGGTGGTGCCTCTAGGAGTCGTTTTGGCTCAAAATTACTCCGATCCAAGTTGTCTCACGGTACTCACCCTTGTAATTTTCATTTATATCGGCTCCTTAATTCCAAAATGCCTGAACCTCACCCAAGCCCACTCCATAATTTAGAAAAAGAAGTCCTGTATTCTCTTCGTATCTTTTTACTGCGTGATCATCATGCTTGTGAAGTTGTCCTTGGCCAATATCAAACTAAAAGGAACTCATAAATACAACGACATCGAGAATTACATGTGGTTTGGTTTTTAATTTGCCATCTCTGGGCCGGATGAGTATATCGTGGATACCTCGAAGACTCTCATAAATGAAATCGTTACAGTTCTGGCTTGTTGCATTTATTTGCTGTAAATGTATTTAGTTTCTTAGGCAGTTGATGAACAGATCACTATAACTCGATACCTGGAACGTTATATTCCACAAAACGTGAATCGAATTGGCAAATTGAACTAACGAAAGCAGAACCATCGGGGTGCTAACGATACTTCAAACTCTTTTCTGTCTAGAGACGGCTCTTTTGGAAATGCAGTCGACGATTCGAACTTGGCCCCTATAACAAGATAAAATTCCCGAACCACATCATAACCATAAAGACTGCTTGATAAAAAGAGCCAAAAGGACCTAAACCTGGTAAACTATGACAAAATAACAGAAACAATGGAAGAGAACCTACTCAATCACGACTATTTCAATGCAATCAGTCGACCTTTATTTTGGATAATCGTTTTTCTGTGCCTCCTTGATATTTCAATTTACCAAACCTTCGTTTAAATTGTGGTTTTCATCTTCGTAACTTTCTTTTTGCTCAAATATTTGCATTCAGACGCATCCAGACTCATTCAGCAAATAGATAAGATAGCTCTTGTTATCATGGCAATACTCATTGTTCAAAACTTCTTCATTTATGCCTTTAACATACCATTAGTGACAAACTATGTAAAGCTGCCAAGGCACGGAAAACTCTATGATTATTTGTAATTCTTTGGAATCTATTACAAATCTCAGCTGGTTGCGATACCTGAGTACAGTTTCCTACAGAAATTAAATGAAAACCTGAATCATAGGCATCTCGAGGTCTCAAGTTGCATCATAGCATTTTGTTTCATCGTGAGAGCTTCCATTTCTGGCAGGAAATTAGAAAAGAAGATAAAATACAAATAAAACAAGTAATACAACACTAATTAGACACAAGCATCAAAAAGAGAAGTCTATATCTCCAACAGTCCATCTTTCTTGAAGTAAAACACCCTTAATGCTCGGATGGACCATAATCAAAATACCAGCCGAAATAGAGATTCAAGCATAAGTCAAGACCATAAATATAGAACTAGATCCGAACTCATGTAAATAACCAAGTCAAAAAGCGATGTGGTGGAGAACAGAGTAAATGAAGCTGCAGTCTTCAATCTTAGACAATCGACCTTACGATAATCGGAATTTGAAGGTTCGTCTAAGATGCAGAATCCAGATGAGCAGGAAGAAAAAACCATCATTTCTGAAATCAAAGTATGGATCATCAGCATCATCTTAATTTGGCTATGTCGGTTGGCAATCCTGGCTTTCGCCTACATGTACCACACCTGCTACTCCGTCGTGTTAATTTTCTGGGTTTGCATAAGCTTCATCTTTTTTGAATCGAAGAACACCCTCAGCAAGATAACTCTATATTTCTTTTTGCCAATAATGATGTTCAACATTGTGGAATACCAGATCTGCAACATTAACAATCTCATGCCAACATCCTTGATTTCATATCCAAACAATAAATATGGCTTTTTCAGATTCAAAGTGCCAGTTTTGGAGGTCTCATTATAAATGATGTGCATAATCCTATAAATACTATGGATTAAAAGCTGTTAAAACATCTCTGATTAAGAAACAAGCTTAGATAAAGTAGGCATACGTATTGGCAAATACTTGACTCGGAATATTCCATCAACAGAAAAATCAGCTTTGCAATGCATCATTTTCTTAATTCTGCCATATTTGCGAATCATTCTGTTCATAATATTGCTTCTCGTTGGCTTCTAAAGAGTGGACCTTTTTCACTTTTTGTTTTTGTTTATATTCATCGGGTTCAATACACTTGAGAAATAACAAAAACAAATAATAAAAGCTTTGGTACTTTTAACTTCACTTTTCATTATCATCAGCCAGCTTTACACTTTGGTCGATTTGAGCACTTTTATCAATCCTAGTTTTATGAAAACGATGGGTTTTGAAAAATAGACATTTACTAAGTGGGAGTTATTTTGCATTCCAGTTTCAGTGAACATATATATCTTGATGGTAGCCTCTCTCTATGGCAGCATTCTGAACATTTACAGCAACGAAGAACAAATGAACGATTTCAAAATTCATGCCAAATTCATTTTACGTGAAAAGTATCCCAAGATATCGAAACAACTTCGTAAACTGGTGTACATGTAGCATACTCTCACCGTCTTCATCATTTATGCATGCTTCTACCTCGTCATTCTGCTGAAAGACTGCTCTCTTGCCTTCTGGGGCTTCACCATCTTAACGTGTTTGCTTAACTACAAGGAGCTGGATATTCAAACAAAAAAGCAGCCCAAAGCAGGTTAGGAAATGGAAACTTTGAAAACTGAATCGAAAATAAAGTATTATTGGCTGATGGGAACTTACAGCAGTTGCTTGATATTACTTAATATAACAGTCATATTTTGCAATACGGATTACATGAAAACAAAAGGCGTGGTAATCTGGGCCTAAAGCTGGATTCCATAGTTCATTAAAAACAATCCCAAGCTTACGGGGTTGATTATCGTAGAGCCTAATCAGGTTAGCTTTTTGGTCATGTTTATACCATATTTGATTTTCTTTGTCTTTTCGATTTATCTGGCGTCAAATGCTCCAAAGTGGTAGGAAGAGAGAGAACAAGTAAACCATGAAATACAGATTTTATGCAATATCGACAAGAAAATAGAAAAGTATAAAATTGAATTTAATAAACCCTATTTCTAAGTGGTGGTGATAGACTCAATGAAATCAAAATAAAACCTAACAGCTAAGAAGGAAATCCTTTCGGAACTTACAGAAGACATAAAATAAATGGAATTAACAAAAAGCAGAATATACTACAGCCCAATCTCCTTCGGCATCAAGACGCAAATGTTCTGGCCTGTCATAGATATGATAGCCATGTACTATGGCCTTCTGATGTTGTTGATCTTCTTGTTCTTACTTTTCTACTGGCAGTACAACCTCGTGATTATTTTCCATATTATTCTGTAGCTCTACAACTTTATCAAGTTGGGCACCTTGACAAAGTACTATTCTCAAAAAAAGAAACGGCAATAGGAATCGAACATCATGACAGAAGCTCAAATCGTGCAAGAGCAACACGCATATGAAAAGTACTTGAAGCTTGGCGGCATCAAGATTCGAAAAAGAAGATGGATCATGCATTTTATTCTGCTTGCCTTGTCTTTGATTTTGATTTATCCAAGTTAGTTTTGGCTTGAGTATCAATAACATCTAATTGTGCTTGGAAACGATCAAGCTATCAAAAATTCCATCGTAGAAACCATCATCTACTACTCATTTCTAGCAGGCGTCATGCATGACCCCAAAGTTAATAAGAGCTTAACCCATTCCATAGAAGGCTACATCATCATTGGCTTTTTGCTCGTTATTGATAGATTATGCATTTAATGGCTTGACAATAAATTCGATTGCTCTGATTAAATCCTTAAGGTGATTTTAGAGTTTAAAGAAGAGATTTAAGCCTGCAAGGAAATTCAAAATAAAATGAAATTGTCAATTGATAATCACTCAAAGGACTTTAAGAGTGCCAATTATAAAAGGTAACATGCTAAGAAGCCTAGCACCAGACTCGAAAGAGAGCCAGATTTGATAATCGAAAAGGACGAACGGCCAATCAACTAATAAACAATAACACGAAGAACAGCTCCGATTGAGAATACTGCTAAAGAGTAATAGGATTTAAAGCAAGATCTGAACCAACGACTAATAGTGCTTACATAGTTCAACATAAACGTGGGATGCAGCATCTTTCTAGAGCACTTGATCATTTTGTTGCTTTGGTCGAGCGCCTTGTACAAAATGAATTTTCAATCGATACTTGATATGCTCGTGATTATTCTGTATACGTACACCAAAAGGTTCCATACAATCAAATTCATAATGAATTCAATTGTTTTCATCTTCTTCATGAGGCTTTTGCTTATTCTCTCGAACATGACTCCAGACCTTAATCCGATGTAATACCCCGTTCAGTTTCGTACCGAAGCTGCCATTGCTAGATTCCTGTTTCCCTGGACTGATGACGTGTATCCTTACTTGGCGGACAAGATGACACTGCTGGACTACAAACAGTGGTGCTACTGGTTTTGTTTCTTGATGTTCAAGGGACGCTTCGCCAGTTACTACATTGACTTTTTAAACATGTTGCTCATCTACACGTGGTATCTGAAGTGCTCTCTGTGGCTGTATCACGAAGACTTGCAGTTGCATTATTCACCAGAGACAATGAAGATGGTTGAAGAATATCACAAAATCGTCTACCCCGAAGGTAATCCCAACCCTTCAGACGTACCTCTAATCAATCATTCTGAATAAGTTCAATTGCAAGCACACATACACATTAATACTTCGTAAACTGTAAACGCAGAAGAGGCCTACGCTGATTTCATCAAAGATCTGAAAAGTCAGAGTGGCATCCATAAGTTCAATAATGCCATCATAAAGTTCCAAAACTTCTACTTCTCGCAGATTGGCCTCTGCGCTTGCGTGTTCCTCAGTCTCATCCAAGAAACCATATTTTCCGTGATCTATATCATGGTTATTTCAATAGTCATGCACTACAACTACCTATTCTTTGACGTCGACTTAGCCAGATCAAAGATTTTACGTATTCTTAAAACTTATGTGCGAACCTTCATGATCTTCGAGTTCTTCATCGTGCTGGTCTTTCAGATTCCTTTGCACCAATTCCATCCTGGTAAGCAACAATAAACGCTCAAATATCTAACCGATGCCTTTGGACTATCCTGGTTCTTCGAGGTCGTATGTGATGATAATGTATGTGCCGATGGAACTCATTACTCTCTAAAGGAGCAAGCATACAAAGGTTATTGGCTGAAAGCAATTGTGTACTTCTGTGTCTCGTTGTAAATTGAAATCTTGCAATCGAAGCATTTTGAAAAGATAACGGAGTATCTCAAGATAGGCAAAATAAGAGGTTAGGGCCTTATGTACGAGTTCAATAATATCAAGATTCGAAAGTATTTGAAGATATAGATGATGAACCTTAGGAAGGAAAGAATGATGATCACGGTTAAAGAGAAGTGTGATTAATGGTAGACTTAGTTTTAAAAAGAGTAGGTTAACAAATAGAATTCTATTTCGAATCGAGGCAGCGACAATTTAAGCTAATTCCGGCCAAAGCAAACTAAACGAAGAGAGACTATAGTTGGAACTCTGGCGAGTTAGTTGTAATTGAACTACGATATATTCCAAGCAGAGAAAGAAGAAGATAACCAATAATATAAATTTGCGCCGATTCAGCAGGCAAAAAAAGACAAAGAGAATTTCTTCAGAAGTGTCAACACAGATTTCTTGGTGATTTAAAAGTTGAAGAATAATTATCAAATGGATGATAGTGACGACAGTGATGAATCTTAAGCGGCACCAGAAGAAGAGCTCTTCGAAGAAGCCAACCTGAATACCAATTATAAACATCAATTGAAGAAACTTAACTTCTGTGTTAGGTTTTATTTGTTCTTGAGAAAGAATTTGATTCATCCAATTATCTTGGTAAATCAAGTAGAGAAGATAAATCAAATAATGGAACTCAATAAAAAAGGCAAGAGAAGTCCCAAAACAGCCATTGAAATGGCAATCATTCACGACAATGAATTAGGAGATAACGCGGAGGCATTTCATTAAAGACACACGCACACACTTCCAACAGAAATCAGCTTTAAGAAGATGCTTTCTCGATATTTCAAATTGTTCTTGATGATGTTTAAAAGCAATTTAGACATGGTTGCATACATACTGATGCTTTATCAAACAATCTAAAGCCCTGGCATCGTCTCAATGGTTTATCCTTTCTCGATTTTCGGTTACGCTCTTCTTGAAGAAACTTACCCAACGAAAGGCTACTGGACCATAATGCTCGCCTACACGTAACTCTACACCATCGTGGAGTTCTTCCTCTCTCTACAAATCCTGAAGGACAGCTAGCCGCAATTCATCGCTAAGACCACCCTCTTCATGAGCAAGTACTATACCGGCATCATAATCAGAGACTTCAATAGATCAACGATGAACATTCTGGTCAGTTTCCTTCCTAAAATCTTAATCATGTTTGCCATAATTTCCTTCGTGAGGTATGATTAGCTTTATAACTCCCTCAACAAGGACAAGGAGCAGCCCAAAGAAAGAATGATTGATGCTTATTACCGATACATCTAAGGAAAGTACGGAATCGATTTTGAAAGACTCGAAGAATGGGAAGAAGACCTAGCTGCAGAAGATGGCGAGGACAGTAGCTTTGACTCAGAGGAAATGGAGCATTTGGTGAGTAACTATATGCAGTAATATGCAAAAGATACTAATGATATACTTGAAACGACTAGATTGCCCGACTTTGAGAGCAATGATGATGCTATGAGTGAGCAAAATCATGCTAGGTCAGATGGAGAAATGCAATATCACAAACACGTCGACAGGCAATCAAGCGCTTCAGCCCTCATGGGCTTCCAATTTGATAGGAAAGAAGTAAATAAAGCTCTACAAAAAGTGCAAAATAAAGTTTACGAAACACAGGTATACCAAGGTCTATCCTCAAGAACGCAAAGACTCTTTGTTGACAACCATTACATCCACCGATTGTTCAAAAAGAAGAAGCTGAATAAGCCTGGAGTAGACCTCTACTCTTACTAGCTTTTCATCCAAGTGATCTAATGCTTCTACATCATCTTCTTTTACCCCAAAATGAGTTACGATAGCTAAAGTTTCCAGCAACAGTTTCAGTCCAACACCTACAGTGGCAACATGGTTCTCTTTCTCTCGGTCATCATCTTCTTCATGATCATTGATCGTTACATTTACAAATCTAAAACTTTTAAAGAAATAGACATCCTACCACAAAAAGGAAGAAAACAAATAACAGACTTGAAAAAAGAGTTGTTTTACGAAATACATCACGAGAATATTGAGAACGATTGCTTTGATACCAAATCCAGATAAAACTTGATCAGGGGTCTAACGTTGGACTAGTTATGCGTAAGAGTATAAGTTGATTTTAAGTATGTTATTTAGTTTTATTTCCAATGGGTGTATTTGATATTTATCCATATTACTTTGTTCTATTTGATTCCCATGAAAGGCAATGAGAAAATCATAATCGATTAATGGTGGTGCGAACCAAATAATACAGCTGCTGATGGGAAATGCAACAATCTTGACAGAAACAATTACATCATAATATTCTACCTCATCAATTGCGTCTACTTCGTGGTAGTAGCGTGCCAAATAAAACTAGGAAGACCAGATGCGATGGGCTCCCAGTTTATGATGAAAGATTACAACAAGTACGAAAAAGCTGTGTTTATGGGGTATATGTTCATTCCGTTTATATTTGAGCTAAGAACGTTTATCGATTGGACTTATACTGCGACGTCCTTAGATGTGTTTTAGTGGATCAAGTTGGCCAAAATATAAGCTGATTTGTACAAAGCGAAGGCCATTAATCGTCAATATTTCGAAAAACCTGTAGGCAAGGCCCAGATATGGTGGTACAAAATGCTGGTAGGACTTTTAGGAATCATCGGAATAGTTTCTTTAATCATCGGTCCGATGTTCATCTTCAGCACATACTTGATATAATACGGCGACCCTAATCCAATAACCAAATCAACAATAACAGTTGGTCTCGAAATAAGAGATCAAGCTGGTTCGCCAAGTCAATATCAACTGTTTTAAACAAGTAATATCTTGAAAAATAGCGCTTTGACAGATGATCAATTCAACATGATGGGCCTAAACCAAAACGAAATAACTTTAGCAGCTACCAATGACACAGTTCAATACTTGATATTCAATTACTAACCCACTGAAACCTGGATTATCTCCAATCAAATGAAAAGAAAGATCATTGAACAGTTCTCAAGTGTTCTCAATGAAACTTCCAAGGATAAACCCAGAGACATCAAAATCAAAGCTGAATATCAGTTCACTAGGTCCCAGCCAGCGTCGGCAACAGTCGTTAGCAAGAAGATTGATTTCGTTTTGTATAACCAGACTTTTGAAGTTACTCCAGCTATCAAGTAATTCATTAAAGCTTTGAATACTTCAGAGTAAAATCGAACTTAGTGTTTGAATGAAACGATTGACGTAAATTATCCAAATATTGAGTTTGGGACGAATAACTCGTTTAATCCGGTGATTTATTTGGATTCTACCAAGAATATTTAAACGATATCTAATTCATCTGGAACTTGGATTAAGACTATTTACATGCATTATGATTACTGTTTGAATGTCTGGGTTCTCAAATAAAACTTTTAAGATGGAAATTGTTCAACGTTCCCAGAGTCGTGCGTATTTGAAAACATAACGCAGAACTAGTCAGTCGATGAATTTGGTTTGTCTTTCTTTGTATTATCTAAGAGGCTGCTACCGTCTCAATACCTTAACATGCCCCTGATGGCCTTTTACATTACCATTGTCTATGTAGTAAGCAAAGCATTCAGAGCAGGTTTCGTCCCAGCCATCGAAAGAATCTGGATAGAGGAAGCAAAAGACCCCATAGATATCCTGATGCTCTGTGACACGATACATCTTTATCGGCTGAAGAAGATGTTGAAGGAAGAAGAACAGCTTTACTACTTGCTGATAGATATACTCCGTACGCCTCAAGTCTTAAAAGCTATAACAGGTAATTCCATACGAAATGATGAAGAAGAAGAGGATGCAAACGAAGTGGCGAGATTGAAAATTCAAAAATAGTTTTCGAGACATTCTGTGAGGTAGAGGTAAAGTTAAGAGATCAATACACCATTTAATAAAGACTTCTTGGAGAGTAATCGATCCATGAACATAGGCGCGCAAAACGAATCAAAATCTAATTTGAGCAAGAGTCAAAATGCCGGCTAGAGAGGAACTGCAGATCTCAGAAAGCCAAAAGTTAAGTTTGAATGAAATAATTAAGAAAAAACTACTTTG
>Ga0138259_1666891_pt1 | contig 10146 bp, 15 predicted proteins | sample RNAA_220151111_FD_105236 | JGI IMG/M metagenome (GOLD analysis project Ga0138259, IMG submission 105236) | Metatranscriptomics of polar marine prokaryotic and eukaryotic communities from Palmer Station, Antarctica after 24hr light incubation -... | ecosystem: Environmental > Aquatic > Marine >...
AGCGATTCTGATAGCACTACTTTAAGACACAGTTCACCTGATCTTATAAAAGTCAAGGACGCTGGCCACGAGGATATTCGCCATGTAGTGCTGGGCGACCCTCTCGCCAATGTCTTTGTGCAGGCCTTACGCCAACATGCCTCGGAGATGAGGTGCACAAGTCCGAGTGACGTCTGAGCCAGAGATCTACCGCTCGAAGGTGCTGCTGTCTGCGTTTCGATAGAGTCGGTAAATGAACACGTCTTTGACTTCATTGTAGATGATGGTGCACAGTTAGACTGGGTTATGAGATATAATGGCTTGGAAGACGATCTTGTTGAGGAGCACCACGTTCTCCCAGTCTTGACGGTTGCTGATCTTGTTCATCTTCGTCAGCTCGGTCTGTTCGTGCGCTTCTTGCTGAAGTACTGCCCGATTCGCGCTATCAAGCAGCTCGTCCAGGTTTGCTTCTTTCTTCGGAGAGCCGCTTACCTTTATTGAATCAGATACACGGTCGAAGATCTGCTTGCGACCAATGATGCTCTTGATATCATAGACCAGCCGGCGCTTCCTGACCTCTTGAGTTTTGGCGGCATCCGAGAAGATGATCTTGTTGCTCAGCAAGACGGCAGTATCTCTCAGCATCGTATAATAGAAGTATTCGAGCTCCTCAATATAGTACTTCTCCCTTTTCAGCATGGCGATGACCTCAAAGAACGGCTAGTAATCCTTGATCCAGACATTTCGTGTTAAGCTGAATGCTCGCACTGCGAACGTGTGCTTTTCAATTTCATCAGATTTGAGGGAGATTGCAGGAAATGAGCTCTCAACATCAGTAACTAAATTGGAGTAACTCTTCAGAACAACTTCCATAAACATCATGTCTTTGGCATTTTAGTTGTAGACCACATCCTGAAACAGGATTTCTCGCAGCGGCTCCTTGAAATTTTGAATTTGAATCATGATATCGCCAATTGGATTACGAACAAGTCGGCAGAGGTTGATCAAATGAGCCCAGAGGGCTGTGCTTGGATCGTCAGCATTCAGGATATATTCATCATTGAGGATCTCGTCATCAAGAGAAAAGAGATCAGATGAATACACTGTGCAGCTGAAAGTTCTCTAATTTCTGGGAAAGTAGAGCTACCATATCCAACATTCCATGCTTGGATGCAAAGTGACCGTGATGATGACATACTGTAGCTTTTTGAAGCTATTGTGGAAGATCTTGGGCCTCTGAAGTATGACTTGAGTGTCTTGACTTTGTAATTTGAGCACTTGTTTTGAATTATTCTCAAAGATAGGCATATTCTTCTCGCGGATGGTTTTGCATCGTAGACACAAATTTGGAGGTTGTTGCTTGTTCCTATCGGGGTCCTTCTTGTTTGCGTCTAGACTCAGTGGTAGAGCATTGCCATCTTCCATGGCGTGTTGCTCCTGAATATTTTTGAGCATCTGCTTGTATATATCCAGGATCTTCATTCGGTAGAGCTCGTCGGTGTCGATAGGCACCATGCGCCCAGTCTTCTTGTCCACTCGCCTCTTGTACTATGGGACTTTCCAAAGCATGATGCTTCCAACTATTGATCGATAAGAAGTTATCATGTTCAAATAATCAGCCAATAAGTCCAACAGATTCGGCAATTCCACAGGATTATCAAGATCAAAACAATTGGGCAAATCTGATTCATAAAATGCTTCAAGATCATGCAAAGACAAAATGATGTCATTAGAATATCCAGAGCTCATGTCCAATAAATTTATCTTCCAGACCTTCACTTTGTCAAATGACTTGGTTGGCTCATTCTTTTGCAGCAGTGGCAGTATCACCTCTGCTTTGATCTTGCTGGGATTTATGTGCTTGTTGCCATGAACCATTGCCATTGGGTTATAGTACAGCAGAGTCTCTACGTGCATGTCATACTGGTTGATATTCACCAACCAGGAGCGAATGCCCTCGTGCTCACCTTGCAAGTTCGGGAGGTTCCTGAGCACGCCTTTGAATTGTCGGATGCCGTTGTTCCTGAGCTGGTTCTTGGCAGCATGGTTGTTGTTGACGAACCTCTGCAGCAGCAGCTCATTGCACAACGCCATATTCACAAACGATTGATCCAGGTTTTTATTATACAGTTGCCGTCTGTTGAAATTGAGGTAGAGTGATCTACCAACAGTCAACTTGGAAGACCGAATACTAATCAGTGATTGAAGCTAATTCTGAATCATCTTGTCTGATTGCTGGTTGCAAATTCGAATTATCATTTTGATAAAGTTTTGATTCACCGTGCTGTATTGGAGCACCTCCATTGAATAGCTGTCGAAGGCTTTGATCTGCAGGGTTGGGATCATGCCTCTGACAAAGTACTCAATCTTCACGTTGAAGCTGGGAGAGTTTGTCGGTAGGGTTGGCTCAATCTTGCTGAAGCCTATCGGAGAGGCCAGCTGCAAGCGACCAAGATACAGGACATCATCTCGCCTGTGATTGAAGTTGCTCAGCGTCAGGTTGAACATGTGCTGTGGATCCTACCTAATCAATGCCATTGTGTCTGCCTCCACCAGCAGTATTGCTGTCTGTGTTTCCAATTAGCCAATTTCCATGTTCAGGTTAAGCTTGCTGCACTCTTTTTGTTCTTCTGGGTCTGTGAACTTGTCGATCCATTCTTTGAATTCCTTCTGTCGCCCAAATTTGAACAGCTTGCGGAATGTTTGGTCTGACTCATCGTAAAAAGGGAAAATGAGCTTGTCATATTCTGATTCTTCAAATCTGGTGATAAATTCTTCATTTGTGATGTACTTCTCAAACAGCAGCCGATTGTTTTTTAGTGGTTGAATCTCTTTCTGTTCATTTGCACTGGGTTTTCCATAAGTTTGATTGATTGCTTGATTCGTCATTTGACTTTGCTGCTGTTCTGGCTGATGCTCAGGCCGTCGTAGGAAGATCTCATCGAATTTGATTTGGTGGAAGTTCAGGCGGCCAAGATCAAGGGCAAGGGATTGCATGTTGGTTTGGTCCAAGTAGAAGCACCTGCTCAAGTATTCATTCACCAAAAAGGCCTCCTCCTGCTTTAGGTGACCTCGCTTCAGAAATGAGATTGGATTCCAAATGATACCAAAGATCTTGAAGAATTCAACAAAGGTTTCCCAAGGTACGTTGACGGAGTCGTCCCACATTTGCCTTCTGTTAATTGGGGAGCAAATCTGCACCTGGGCGTAAGTCTTGTAGGCTGTGTGCTGCTTCTCCAGCTTCTCCTGCTCCACATCCAAAGCCATGAATTTGGAGATCTTGACAGTGCCTGGTGGATATTCTTCGGCGTCGAATTCTGCTACGTCTTCGTGATCTGCCATTATCCTGCAGACTTTGGACTAGAGCCTCACAATCTTTGGAGCCTTCTCCAGCAGCTCCTTGCGTTTGGCCTCATTCCTCAGGCGAACATTTGTCTCTCCTCGCACGATATCGTGATCGACGCCATAATCTGGTGGAGTTGCTCCTTGGATTTCTGCATCTGGATCTTCATCGCTTTCTGCTTACTAACTATTTTCCAGCATATTTTGGTCGATTTCTCGATTCCCAGAAAAGATCTTGTTTTAGAGGCCTTGTTCCTTTCTTTTTTCAGCTTCTCTCTCCCATAGAATTTGAAGGATGTTTTCAATGTTTGATTTGATTTTGCGGACGTAGATGGTCTGCAGGAAAATTTGTGTGCTGCCTCCGGCCTCTTCTTCTGGGAGACGTACGGTTTGCTGATCCACAATACATCTATCTTCGATGTACTTTTCAAACTCATTTACAATTCTTTGGTGTCGTGCAGCGAAAGCATCGTAATCGTAGACGTTTCTCTACAAGGCTGACGACAAACCGGTTCCATAGTGGGCTTCGAGCTCAGCCATGTCTTGATCGAAGACCAACGTCTTCACGCCGGCTGTGTCGGCCATCCTCACATCAGCATCCTCAACTTCGAGCTACTGATGCCCCTCCTTCTGCTGGTCCAGAGGAATCGAATCGGCGGCGACGTCCTTAGCTCGCCCTTCTTCAACCTGCTCGGCCAAGTGGTTGCTTTTTTGATACTGCCTGATTTTCTGGATCGACTACTGCACCTGAGCGCTCTCTGGGTTGAACTCCGGCTGCATCTCAACGTGCACACCCCACTGCTGGTAAATCAGCCGTGAGATCTTGTTCAGCTTGTTTCCAGTCGTCTGATGCCGCTTGCGCCTCTTGTCCTGCTATTTCATCATCTGGGTGAGCGCCACATCTTTGGGTACCACTGCATAGCTGCTCATCCTTCTTGAGAGCATCAGGCAGTCGACTATTAATTTCACTTTTGTTGCTGCTCTCTCGATGCAGTTGTAGTCGATTGCTGTCAACGGTGGCAGACCGAGCCTTCTTCGGCGCTCTTCGTTCATGAAGGCCATATTTTTGCGCGTGACTCCATTTTTCTTTTCCACTTCTCCATAGGCCTCATCCTGCAGGGCGCGCACAAGGCGGAAAGCCGAAGTGGTTTGGTTCGCTGGCAAGTAGAGGTAGTTTTCGTTGATGAAGTCCTTGATGTTGATCATGTGCTTTTCTGCTTCGATCTTCTCCTTGAGCTCTCTGTCTATTTTATGTTCTCGTTCAGCTTTTTCAGGATCAGCAAGTGCTTGCTCCACATCGACAGCAGATGCCCAGGTGACTTTGCGTTGGGCCAGTTCGTGCTCCTCGATTGACTTTTTGTACGCTTCGAACAGGCGTTCTCGATTTTTTTGGCGCTGGACTTTGGTGTTTGGACGAGCATGAGCTGGCAGCGACCGATCGATCCTGTGCTAGCCTTCGGTGAGGCTGCCAACTGCACCTGTCTCTTGCATATACTTTTGTGAGTCAAATCGGTCGTCGAACTCGATTTCGCTCGAGAAATCCAAAAAGCCATCAAGCTGCTTTTTCTGTTGGCTATCACCGAAGATGCTATTGCTGTTTTTCTGGGAGCTCTGTGTCGGCCTTGGACTCCCAGCTTACCCTTCTGGCTTTCCTGGAGCAGGACGCAATGGGTCATTGAGCTCTTGACCTCGTTCAAGGTCTTCCTTAAATTGAGGAGTCTCGTGGAAGTAGCCGACGAAGCTGCGAGCGGCGGCAAGCCTGCGCATTTCTGCTTGATAGACTTGCCTCTGTGGGTGCACCTGGCTATTCATCATCAGTGCGGCTTGGTTCTTGACCCAGTAGTTGAACAAGTACAGGATAAAAGGCCAAATGGTTTCGAACTTGAAGCTTTCTAAATGTTTAGTGAGCTCTTCCGAGACTTTGATGAGCTCAACATTCACTTTGTAGATGACGAGCTGCTGTGAGCCAAGGATTTGGCCAATCAAAGTAATCGGTATGAAAAACTTGAGCTCCCGTTTGGTTTTGCGCTTGAAGGCTTCACCTGCTTTGATAGTCCAGCGAAGCATCTTGTCGTCATTCACGACCCTCTTGTAGAAGACTATGGGCTCTCTCGAAAATTCCTGATATCGTTGAGGAGCAAAGAAAGCTCCTTCATTGTCTGGGTCTCTTGCATTTCGGATTGCTTGCCTGAGGTCTACTGCATCGTTTCCGCCGCTTCTTCCTCCTCCATGCCCACCTCCACCATCACCTGGAGGATCTTCGCCATTCGCAGGCTCATTTGTGGCTACATGGTTATACATATTGGCCATTGTTGGCCCTGCTTCTGGTTGCTTTGCTGCTCTTTGATTACGAGTTCCAGACTTTCGCTTGATATAGGCTGAACTTTCCGAGGTATCCACGATTCTACCTCCTCCTGCCTTTTGAAACCGATCTCCGATCCATTGAGGCGCTCCAGCGACTCCATAAGTAGCCACCTAGCCCTGCTTATCTTTTGGATCTTCAAGTGGCTCAATGACTTCCTTGCCTTTGCTCATGCCTTTCTTGAATGGTACTCCTTGCTCATCATGAACGATGCCGACTTCCATCCGCTTGAACTAGTCATAGGCTTCCAGGCCCTAAGCAAGGAAGTCCTCTTCAAGATTCTTGATGATCTCTTGCGGAGTTGCACCTTTTTGAAGGCTCTTCGCAATTAGCCTACTCCCATCGGTGTCATCAGGCATTTTGGTATTCCCTTTGATTTTCAAAGTTCTCTCTTATTGTTTATTTCTCAGTCTCTTTATTTGGATTGTGCTGAGTTTCATATCTGCTGCTGATGCAATGGCAGTCAACTTGTTGCTCTCATCTACCTATTTCAGCTGGTTAAGGTAGGTGTTTGGCTTATTGAACTATCTGAGAAATGGATTTTGAGCAAACTCAAGACCTGAGAACGGAACGCCCAGTTTTTTCCTTACGATGTAATTCAGGTACCACTTTCTGGTGAAGTAGCCTCTTGCAAGTGACTGGATTTGTTGTGCTGACCGATGTTCAAGTTCTCTCAATTCTCTGAGGTTTAAGTACTATGGTGCACCAAATCGAATGTGGTTTTACAGCCCCATCTGCTGCACGACATTATCATTCATTGCTTTCCTGAAAGCTTTCATCCTTGATTGGTTATTGCCTGTCCCAGCTTACTTCTACAGCTGAGCGTTTCTGGCTGCTCTCATATGCGGAGGTATATGATCAGCATGCTAACGAAGCTCTTGGAGCTTTCCTTTTCCGATACTTTGGGGTTGAAGCTTGCTTACTTGCTATCGTACCACAGATCCTTATGGGCCTTCGTCGTGCTCATCAAAATCCTCTTTTTTAAGATATGAAAAGAGACCCTGCTTATTATCTGTTTTGGTTTTGAATTCTCTCAGCCCTTTTGATGTCTTCACAGTTTGGGAGAATTCACCATCTCCCTTAATATGTGGGATATCTCTATCAATATAGTCTCCAAACTCAATTGTCTTTTTCTCTTGAAGTTTCCTTGCTAGCTTCTCTTCTTTCTCAAAATGGTTTCTGTCCTTCGATGCTTTCACGTCATGCAGTGCCTTGTGCTTCTCTGGGTCACGAGGCTATGCCAACCTGTCAAGTCTCTCGGGATTGATCTGCTAGTATGGATTCTCGTCTTATGATTGCTTGAGGACCTTTACGTTCTTACCCACGCCATAGTAGCTCGCTACATCATGCTTCTCGTTGGCCATCTTCTCGTCCCTCTTTTCTTTGCCATTCTTTGCCTTGAGCTCTTCTTCTCTCTACTGGCGCCGTCCTCTGAGCGTAGAAGGCTCCTCAGGCTTCTTCTGCTTGCCAGCACCAGCCTGAGACTGGCTCCTTCTTTGGCCTTGGCTTTATCTTCCTCGCGCTCTGCTCGGCCCATCACGAGCTGCAGCGTTTGGGCTATTACCAGTTTCCACTCCTCTTTTATCATACTCTGGCGCAAATCTTATCGACTTTTTGGTTGCATTAGCTCTTTAATTATTGCTTTAATTATTGTTGCTGAGGGTTGGACCGCTCGCTGATTTTAGAATACTCTTGCCTTTCTCTTTCTTATCCTTGCTTTTGCCATCTTGAATTTCTATTTTCTATCCTGAATTCCCAAACATATTTTATTTATCTCTTTTGGCCTTTTCTGTTTGAGCCTTGATGTCATTGGTCAGCTTCGTGATTCCTGACATAGGATCATCCTCTTCCTCTGCTCCAGCAAGAGTCACCTCTGCTGCCACTTGCTCTGGTACCAGTCGCTCGCCATCTTCTCCGACAAGTAGCACCTTGTTTCCTTCGTCGTCGTAGCCCCATATCTCCTTGCTTTCAGGATCCTCAGCCACCAACTACTCGTGCGTTTTTTATCTCATAAGATGGTTTCGATCTTGTCTTGCCAACAGGGCTTGGCCTTCTTCTGTGATTTTGTACTGCTCTATACCTGAGCCATCCGAAAGTTTATCTCCAAGCTCATCAGACGCTTCAGCATCTTCTCCTGCTTTCTCCAGCTTCCCCTTCGCTGAACTGGCTGCAAGTGCTCGTAATCCTTTGAGACTTTCATCCTGGAGATTCTTTAGCTCTCCTGCATTTCGTTGTTGTTATTATTGTTATTGTAATTGTTTCTATTCTTTCAAGCTGCCAGGCTTGGGTGGCTTGTAGACTCGCTCCTTGACTTTGTCGACGACCATGCTGGTGGATTTGAGACCAGTCTTGAATAATCCTGCTTTTGCCTATCCGTCCTTGGCTTCAGCTTACTCACCCTCGACTGCCAAAGAGGCTATGAGCGGCAATTCACCAGTGCCCTTCTTTCCGGCTGCCGAAATGCCTTCTTTGCCATCGCCAGGCTTGGCTATTTCCTTTTTTCTATCGATCATATCCTTATATTCTTCGACTGAAACTTTCACCTCATCATTCTCAGTTTGGTATTGTTCTCTGTTCAGGCTGAGTATATTTTGTTTCCTCTACTAGAAGAACTTCCTCGTACCTTTCGCTCCGACGTGCACCAGACCCCTGGTGTCTCGCTCTGCGCCCGCTTTGGCCAAATTAACAGGTGCTTGCTTTGTTCTTTGCTCACTTTGATGCCTCAGCAGCCTGTTTTTGCGTGCAGCTGCTGCTTCTGCCTGTTTGGCCTCCTTCTAATCAACGGGTACCGCCTGCTTCTCCTTTGACTAACCTTTCTTCAAAAACTCATTTATGTGAGCCCTTTGCTCTCCCTCAAGCTATTCAAGCTGCTTCTCTTTCTTGGCCATTCTCTTTGCTTTTTTCTCCTCGAAGTCCTTCTGCCTTCTCTGGAAATTCTCCTGCTTTAAGCGGAGCTGCTCTTGCGCTCGCGAATATGCCTCAAGCTTCTGAATATACTCAGGATCAGTCTCTCGCTGGTCAGCCTGGTTGCCCTGCCTGAGATGTGCCTGCTTTTTGATCGCGCTTTACTCTTTATCATCTGGCTCTGCATGGGCTTGGAGCCCTTCCTTTACTGCGGCTATTTGATCCTCCAATTGGTTGTCCTGGGCCAATAATTTATCATGTTCCGCTAGCTCCATGAATTCCTCTTGGAAGTCCTGCACTTGGCCATCGTCCTGCAATTGCTTCATTGCTTGCTCAATTTCTTTGTATTTGTCTTGGACAGCTCCCTAACCTTCGCTCACAGTCGCCAAGCCACTCTTGATGGTTGCCAAGCTCCTCTCGATATCTTCTTCCGAAAGGCCTGGATCTTTGGAATGAGCACGTTTGCTCTTGCCTCCTTGAGCAGCTTTCTGGTCTGGCATAGCAGGATCTGCCACCACCTCTGCGAGATACCTCGTCTTCTCCAGCACTGTCTTCATGTCCATTTGAATTGCCAGCTGCAAGTCGTATTTCTTCTCCAGCAACAGCATCTTTGTGACTACATAATGGGCTTTGGTGATGAAGTGCTTGGACTCTTTGAAGAAGCTGAGGTTCAACAGATTTTTGCCCAAGATGTGCAAAGCGATGGCATATGCTGTCATGTGCTTGTCGTTGAATTTCTATTTCTCGGGGTCACGGCCTGCGTAGCGAGCCTCTTGCAGGGCTTGACCCTTCTTGATGTCGAGGGCACGTTCAATGTTTTTGAGGCATTGCTGCGCAAAGTCGATGCTGAGCCCATAGTTTTTCATTTTCTGTTGGAGGATTGCGCAAGTCAAGCTTGTATTGGTGATCTCTGCTGTCAAGCTCAGCTGCTGCTCCAGCCGCAAAGCCAGTTTGAGATGATCAAAAGCTTGCTGCCACATCGTGTTCTTCTGGTGATATAGAGCAAAGTTCTTGTGCAGATTCTTCCGCAGCAGCACCCATTCTGCATTAGTCGACCAATTTGAGCCTGCAAGCGGCTCCGTGTGCTTTTGAACCAATTTCAGGTAGTTGAAGGCTTGATCAAATTGTCGATTGTTTAGGTTGACCACAGCATGCTTCAAGGCGACATCGGCCAAGACCTTGGCGACCTGCCAGACACTTGGGTGGGAGGGCTGATTCTCGTAGATCCGCAACTTGTCCTTCAGAGTCACCTGCAGCGACTTCAATGCCTTGACGACGTGCCCTGCAGCAGCCTGTAGCTACTGCTGCTTCAGGTAGCCGGCCAAGTTGGCTTCAACGATCTTCTCCTCCTCAAGCTTTCGCCTCTGCAGCAGTGCCCGGTCAGCTTACGTCTCCTCAGCGTCAGTCCTGCCCTCGCTGTACTTCGCGTCCTATCCCAGCTTGAGTATCCCCTTTGGCGGAGCTGCCAGCAGCTCTTCAGCCACCTCCTTCTTGGCCTTGGGCTTCCTCAGATCTTAGAGTTGCTCATCTCCGCCCCCATTAAAATCGGTGTTCATTAT
>Ga0138259_1231618_pt1 | contig 10110 bp, 15 predicted proteins | sample RNAA_220151111_FD_105236 | JGI IMG/M metagenome (GOLD analysis project Ga0138259, IMG submission 105236) | Metatranscriptomics of polar marine prokaryotic and eukaryotic communities from Palmer Station, Antarctica after 24hr light incubation -... | ecosystem: Environmental > Aquatic > Marine >...
ATAAATTATCGAGATAAAATAATGAGTAAAGAGAGAATGATAGAAGACAAAGATATGCTCACCAAATAAGACGAGAAGCATTCTGAAGTCCTTGATCCAGCTGATGATGGCAAAGAAGAGTAGCAGGCCGAATACTCAATCACTGAACCTCAGATGAAGGCCATGATGTTGGCATTCAAATCCAAGATGAGGCTGCAACAGGAGCCAGTGGCAGAATTAACCAAAATCATCACATTGCTGGAGCAGGTGAAGGATCACCAAGATGCCGTTCTGGGAGGAGCAGGTGGTGTAAGCGAGTACTTTTTCAAAGACTTCATGGATGGCTTTGCCACGACGTTGGCCAAGCTACTCAAGACCAAGATTACCAAGCAGGACTTCTCTGAATTGATGAAGAAGGTTCCAAGGCTCCTGGCAGCCATCTTGGCAGCTAACCTAGACAACGCAGAGCTCCTTGATAACATGCGCTGCATCTTTGACCACAAGTCTCGCCTTTATCAACACCATTGTCTCCAAGAAGAAAACGCCATCCTGGTTGCGAACCAAAAAGCATATATGCCCAAGGAAGAAACAGCATGGCGAGAAGCTATCGTAGAAGGCTCAAGACTTGACGCCATCAAAGTTGACCCAGAACACAAAGTCAGGACCTGGAGTAGGTGCACAGTCAAGACAAAGGTTGATGATACTATTGAAATCACATTTGAAAATGATAGCTACCACTGCGATAAGAAAATGAATATCTACAGTCCTGAGATCGCCCCGCTCGAATCCAAGACCACAGAGGACTATGCGTGGCGAGCATCACTCGTCGATGGTGACTTGGTTGATTGTTATGACTCTACTGGCTCTTGGTATGGAAGCACCGTCATGGCCAAAGAAGAGAGGCAGTTCAAAGGATAGATGATCGAAATGATCAAAATCGCTTTGAGGGTCATGCACCTAGAGGGAGACAAGAAAGATGAGCAAGGAAATAGCTTCTATGGCTGGGATGAGAGCTTTGACGAGTGGATGCCTCTGTACACCGCAAGGCTATAGAAATACCAGACGCATACTGAAGGCAGTTTGGAGAATCAGACCCAAGAGAGTCAAAATAAAACCAAGGGCACGACTGCAAATGCAACAGCCGCAGATGCCGTTGACGATAGCCTTGACTACCTCGTGACCAAGAACGAGGGGCAAGAAATATTCGCTGTCCACAGAAAGTAAGGCCGCTCAAGCCTCCATATAGACTTCATCAACGCATTTGGCCACCATCAGGGCTTTGAGAAAATCTTGAAGCGCATCAAAGCGAAGTCTAGAGATCCAAATGAACTGAGCCTTCTTGCGCTATACATTGAGTGCCTTGCAAAGTGTGCTCCAATATACCACAGATAATTTGTAGATGCATATTTCGAATAGCTAGAAAGTGCTGTCAAAGAGAGCTTACTCCAAGCCACGGAAGCCCAGCTGAGACGAACGAGAAAAGAAATCTTTGATGACGTGTTGGAAGCCCTTTATAAGAGCCTGCTGCCCAGAGTAAAGTCCAGGCCGATTCTCTCCATCAATATTGATAGGCAATATACAGCCTTGGAGTTGGGTCAGCTGTTTCTGAAGCAAAACTTTCTGGAGAAGAGAATCGATGGACTGAAGTTGGTCAGTGATGTCAGTGCCTCCTGCTCGAGAGTGATTCGATGCTCTTCTCCATCCACAACTTCTTCAATTTCAGATGGCCAACCTGGCAAAACGTCAGATGTAGCAGCCAATGCCACGGAGAAGCTCAAGAAGGTCAGGATGCTAGTGGCCAAAGTTGCAGAAGGAGACAAGGTGCTGACAGAGGTGTTCTCGAAGGACAGGACGCATGCTCAGCTAGTTCAACGATCAGAACACGTCGTCAGAGTTTTGATGGAGCAGGAGCTGCTCACTGTGGAGAATAGACAACTGATTTGGGATGCAAGTGAAATGAATGACGCTGATATCAAGACAGAGCTGCAAAAGGCGCTGATAGGAGTAGCATCTGCCATGAACCATGCTGACCGAGAGTTCTTCATTGGCAAAGTTGAGCAAGTCCAACTGCCAGACATGATCGACAGGCACATTCAGCTGGTGACAGAGATATGCACAACCATCAAGCAAGATAAAGAATCTGTTGAGCTCTTTGAGCAAGTCATCGCCAGGGGACTTCAGCTGTTGTGGAGGGTGGCGATGGAATCTGGGTCAGCATGTGAGCTACGTATCATCGACAGAGCTGCCTCTGGATTCGCAAATGTATGTGTGTGTGCAGCCATAGTTGAGGAATAGAATATGGCAACGATGCTCCAATTCATCAATAAATTGGCAGAATGTCTGAAAACCAATACAATGGGCTACCTCTCCGTCAAGATCTTATCCAGTTTGCTGAAAAATGCTTTCAAAAGACCAACAGGGCACCCAGAGATTGAGTGCTTGGCGGACATGGTTGACTATCTTGAGTCCGAACACAATCTTCTCCAAATTGCCTTCGACAACTTTACAAACTACATGGGAAGAGTTGCATCTGAGCTGAAAGCTGGCAGACTAAACCTTAATGATGATCCACAGAGCAAGGTGATCGCGGACTTCTTCATCCACCGAGACCAAATTGCAGTACGGCTAGAGTTCTTCCGGTTCTACGCCCACAGCTCCAACAAAGTCAGGCTGAGAGCAAGTCATCTAAATACCCTATGGGATGAGCTCCACATCGAATCTTTGATTGACGACGACAAGAAGCTCATGTACACATGGCTGCGAGAAGTGTGTGATGAGATGTCGTAGGCCCGTCAAGGCGAGCAGTCCACCATCGCCAGCATGGAGGACCTCATCAAGTTCTACCACGACCGAATGGCAGTAGAAGGCGAAGATAATAATAAGAAAGATGGCGACGTGTATAAGTGGTTGAGCATCCAAGGCTTCCATTGCATTCAAAGCTTCTTCGTTCTCATCAACGAGATCCAGAGGAAGCTGCTCAGGGTCACAGCGAGCCATGGAGTTTACTCGAAGAGTCGAGAAGGAGGCTCAGTGGCAGAAGAAGCAGTCTCTGCCAGCTCCACGATGAAGGATTCGTAGACTGGAGTGGCTACTAGTACCGTTGGGACTGATGCCACACCAGGAGCACAAGAAGCGTCGACCACATCCACTCAGGCCACCAAAGTGTCTCAAGGAGCTGGTACACAAACAGCAACTACTCATACTAATACCTATGGACCTCAACCAAAGCCCACGGGAGGAGCCGATAGCCCACCGAAAGAAGAAGACCCTGATGACCTTGAGATTATGGCGCTGGTCGCTCCGAATGAGCTCGACGGCTATACCCTCATATGGCGCATTGCAACGGAATGCACAAGCAAACTTGTGATTGATTCAGCCGCCAAGCTCCTCGTGCAAATGCATCATGAATCTGCGCCTGAATTGCAGCATTTGACCTCAACTTTTGATGATATATATGTCAACCAAGCCTTTTTGATCATAGAGAAGTAGAAACCAGCTATCAAAGCACGGTCCTCAGAAGAGGCAAAAGAGCTGAAAGAGGCAATTGGCAAGTTGCCAATCCATGCAACGACAATATAAAAGCTCAGAGCATTCCCAGCACAAGAGAGGAGAATTCTGAGGTCGATCTTCCTTTTGCGCCAACTGGTACGAGCATCAGAGAAAAATGGCACGCACAATCTGAAGCCACATGCCTCACTCTGCAAAGGAGCAACTTTAGGAAACCTTCAAGTTCAGAATAACATCACCCATGGTGACGGTTATCGTTCGAGGTTTGAGATAAGTATTAGCAGCCACGCCACTGTCTGGGAGCTCAAGAAGCGCATTGGTCAAGAAGTGGTAAAACGAAGCATTGACGGTGGCAAAACCTTTGGTCATCATCCCAAGGAAGGAGAAACTGAGCCATGCACGCCAACGCATCCAGCCACCATCAGATTGTTTCAGATGGCAAACTCATCGGATCTGAAAGATGCAACAAATGGGACTACGTTGAGTGACCTCAAATTCAAAGCAAATGAGAACATCGGGGCATTCAAGAAAAGCACTTTCTTGGTCAGGAAGGCACCAATCGTTGAAGATGACGCAGAAACAGGCAAGCCTCAGCTGACATTCAAAGCCAGCCAGGTTATAGAAGAAATTCTGGAGAGGTACTCTACGACCACCAAGGAGGGGGCCAAGGTGATGACCAAAGAGCAGTGCGTGGAGTTCACCAGAACAGCAACAAAGGAAACAGCAGCTCGCAGCAGCGAAGAAGATCCCAAAGTAGTCCAATTCTTTGCAGATTACGACAAAGAGGGGAACGGCTACATAACAGCTGACTCCTTCAAGCAGTTCTTCGTCGACGCCTGCGTCAACGGCAAGGACATGACAGTCAGAGAGAACTTGAGACGGCTTGGTTACTCCCAGGATCTGCGGAAGATGGTCAGCGATGGCGAGCCAGAGAACCTCTTGCAGGTGCGAGCTAGCATGCTTGATATGCCAAGATACAAGATTGCGAAGAATGAGAAGCTGTTCGACTCCTTGATGTCTCTGCTCGACCTCCAGCAAGATGTGAGTCAACGAGCCCTGGAGCTGATCCGGATGCTCGCCACAAACCCAATCCTTTACAACCGAGTTCTATCACTCAAGCCTCAAGACGAGGAGAGCAAGTTCAGCTGGAGTACTATCTTCGATGAGAACAACGTGCACAAAGTTCTTTACTCCTTGGAAATCGTGGAAGCCATTCTCACCAGAGAGCAAGATGACAGCAGTACACACCAGTGGATCAAGCGGTTCCTCGACCTCGGAGGCTTCCAAGAGCTCCAGGACCAGCTTCAGACAGCACTGATCTCGATGAGGAGCTCACACAGCAACGAGAAGAAGAAATATGTAGATCAGCAGCTGAAACTCATAAAGATATTTGTCATGGCCTCGCGGCCAACGTCGAAGTCTGTGCAAGTAGCAGTCTCCGAAGTTGAGAAACCAGATTAGGATGAGGAGTCCGCCAAATTTACGACCCCAAAGAAGCAAATCAAGCATCATACAGCAGCTGTCAGCCAATTCGATTGGGGCATCACGGAGGAGTCTCTATTTGGTACTGGAGATGCTGGAACTGGTGACAATGATGTGGAGAGCAAGGCTGTTGAAGACACCGAGGTCAAGAAGCCAGAACCCACAGCAGCAATTGATGATCCTTTTGAGCATCTACGTCAAGTCTTGGACATCGATGGCCTTGGTGAGCTTATTGTGAAGCGGATTGACATCAAACGCTTGCAAGAGTAGACTATTCAGGTTGTCAGCCTATTCTTGAGCTCAGAGGACATTAAAGCTGATGATCGGCATATTATTGAGAGTGCCATGAGCCTATGGTCGACCTTGATCTCAGAAGCAGGTGACGGCTTAGCAAATGAAGGTCAAGAATATACAATCGACTCAAAGTTCCTCGCCTTGGGCTTGCTCAGCTGCAAGGATACCAAAGTCCGAGAATGTTTTCGCCAGTGCTTCGATCACATGTCTACAGCAAAGGAAGCAATGCTAAATCATAAAAATCAGCTGATGCTGCTCACGACTCTGCACAATGAGCTCAAGGGCATCGAAGAATACGGAAGGAGCACCCGTGAGTTCTTTGGGCTGTGCAAAGACCTGCTCCCACGAGTCCTTGGAAAGAGAACACCGGAAACGGCTGCAGACATAGACAAAGTGGTGATAGAGCTCTACGAGCTGGTCATCGAATTGCTGAAGTCGCACAAGTCGACTGAGAAACGGCAATCTGTTGTCAGCGATACCACACTGCAGGGCTTGCTTGGTGTCATCCAAACCATTCTTGCTGCCACAAAGGAGCAGAATGACTTAAAGAAGAACCTTCTTGACCTGTTCCGGGAGAAGCAGCTCCTCGGAGAGCTGCTCTATAGTTGCCTGTTCTACCAGAAGGGCAAGTCTGAGATGTACCACCAGACAGATGCCGAGCATGGTGGTCCAGCAGCTTGTAAATGTGCCACTCAGGAGACGCGTAAGACTGGCTTCAAGGTCGTGCACGAATATCTTGGCTTGCTTGAGCCACATGATATGGTAGAATTCCTTGAAGGCTCCATCATACCTCTGATCAAAGATGTCCAGAGGCCAAAGAAATGGCGCCATCTGCCATCAAGCAAGGGCAGAGTGGAGCAACATGTCGGTATCACAAATCTAGGCTGCATCTGTTATATGATTTCGATGCTTCAGCAGCTTTTCATGGTGCCCTAATTTAGATACTAACTCCTCAAGGCAGTAGAGCAGACTCCTGAGGCTATTGTAGAGTACAAGGGCGATATGATAGACGATAACCTCCTCAGACAGCTGCAAATTATATTTGGATACCTTGAATTGTCAGATAGGCACGCAGCTTGCCCAAAAGCATTGTGCTATGCCTTCAAAGATTATGACGGTGCTCCAACTGCGACTGGCGAGTAGAAGGACTCGCACGAGTTCCTGAACCTCCTCTTTGAGAGACTTGAACGCCAACTGCGACCCACCAGCCAGCGTAATCTGGTCAAAGACATCTTTGCTGGGAGCCAGTGCTCACAGCTTATCTGCCCGTCTTGTCACAAGGTCAAAAACAAAATGGAACCATTCTATAATTTGTCATTGGACATAGACAAAGAGGTTCACAGCAGTGCTGGCATCTACGACAGCCTCAGGAAAATGGTAAAGGGTCAGATAATTGAAGACTATGAATGTGACGGATGCAACCAGAAGGTCAACATCACCCAACGAGTGCTACTGGCTGATATGCCCAATGTGCTGATCGTGCATTTGAAGCGAATCGTCTTCTGCTTTGATACGCTTCAAAACGACAAGGTCAATTCACGCTTCGAATTTCCCAATGTGCTCGATCTGAAGGACTACTCTTTCAAAGAGACGATGAAAGATACAGAGGGTCTGGAAGAAGAGCTCAAGGTACTCAAGGAGGTCCATGATGATGAATATGTATACAGGTTGGTTGGAGTCAACGTGCACCTCGGCACAGCTGACCATGGCCATTATTATTCCATCATCAATATCAGGCGTGGCACCGAGGAGCCACAGGGAGATGAGGATGAGGCCAAATGGCGCAAGGTGGAAGCAGATCCTTGGAAGGTGTTCGACGATGCCACGGTGAAGCAGTTCGCTTTCGCCAGCGACCTGAAGAACGAGGCATTCGGAGGAGAGCGCGAGTCCTCGAGCAAGGCCTCAGATGCGATGTCCGATAAGGAGTTGACCGCATTCCTGGCGTCAGGGTCCTAGAGCTATGGAAAGAGCGCATATATGCTGGTCTATGAGCGCAAAAGCAAAAAGAATTTGACAGAATTCCCTGTTGATAGCGCTGAAGCGGATGTCGGCACCGAAATTCCCTTCCGAAACGTCGAGAAGCGCGTACCTGACTGGATATCTGACCTGGTGAATCTTGACAACAAAAACTTTCTGGAGGATTCATAACTCTTCAACGAGCATTTCTTCGACTTGATTAAAGAGGCTTTGAGACTTATTGGAACCAACCATGTCCTCTCTTCACACAAGTATGACCATCACTATCAGGTGAACTTCCATAAACTGAAACAAATATCTCTCGACATTGGCGGCAAGGTCATGTATGACATGCTTTGCTATTATGACAGAAATGTGCAGCTGGCCACAATATCCAACTCCATGGGAACCATACTTACCTTTTCAGATTCACAGTATTTCCTCACGAGCGGGACTCCTTCCATCGTGGTGACGTTTGTGCGAAAATATCTATTGGAAGACTCCTGCCAGCATTTCTTCAAGATCATGTTCCAATGCTCAGACTAGACTTCGAGGAACCACGCGGGAAAGTTGGCATCGAAAGCCATCATTCGACTCTTCAAGCTCTACGCTGACTGTATTCCTACCTCAAGAGAGTCTGTCGATACCGTGAAGGATGTCTTCCAGGTTTTGAACACCTTCATGGGCATGCAGATGACCATTCTACACGATGACGATTGCCTCAGGAGCTGGGCCAGACTTGAATGCTTCTTCGATATGCTCCACGAGATCACGACTTCGTGCTTGACGGCAGCCCAGTGCATGCTCGAGTGGTCAGACGTCATCGCAGACCTGATCGATTTCATGCTTGGCAACAAAAGCCCAAGAGCACAGCAGCAGAAGAGTGATCCAACACAGAAAGCACGAACGGCAATGGGAGGTACTGTTGCTCCTCCTTTCCAGCCTTTATATACTCTGGTGGCCTTCCTGGTGAGAATGACGCACACAAGCGCCATGGACCTGGAGACTCGACTTCCTACTCATGTCAATTTCCCAGACCTGGTCTCCAAGCACGAGGCTCTCAAGCCATATCCACTCTCTGATGAGGCCTGGTTGATGCTGACCAAGACTGACTTCGTGGACAAAGTGCTATTCGACGCCAAATACGAACAGCGCAAAGAGTTCGCAGAGGCATTGGCCCATCTGAGCTATGGGAACCTCAGCTTCAGCAGAAAGATCTGCAAGAAGCTGCTCAAAGGCATCTCTTACTGCACCAATGATGACGTAGAAAGGCATCTGACCGTCGTATCACAGCTTCTGAAGATCAAAGACCAGTTCTAGGTCCACAGGCTTGAGTATCTGCTTGGATTTGGCTTCATAATGCATGGAGAGGCAGTCGATGGCAGCATTCGTTAATATGGCGCACCTTTGATGAGGCAGGTGCCAGAAGTACCTGTCTATGAGATCTCGAGTGGACTTGACAGCCGGTAGCACGAGGACGCCTTGTTGGGTGTCCTTTGGCGATTTAAGGGCAAGCGTGATGGCTTCACCCTCGCCTGCCTCCGCTGCTTAGGAGAGCTAGCGCTCGCTGATGAAGTCATTGCCTAATACCTGTAGAGCCTCCCAGCCCCAGATTACCGGATGGCGTTCCAGTTAGATTGGGTGGAGCCCTACCTCAAGAATCAGCTTCAGGAGGCAGAGAAGCTCGCTGGCACCGGCACTAAAGAGAAGCAAGAATCAATCCTCAAAGTCCTGTCCCTGTTCGAGGCTCAAAATTCAAAGACAAAGACGGACGAGAACTAGATAGGGGAGAAACCTGATCAAGGTGCCACAGAGACTGAGACAATACAACAAAAAACTGATGTTACTGCATCATCTGAGGATCCGAAACCGTATGCAATCCTTGAGGCCCTCGAAGAATCCGAAGTCCTCAAGCAAGATTTTGACGGGGCTGTTCAACTTGTGATAACAAAGATTGCGTGCTCATATGTCGAGAGTTAGCCAACAGGTGACGGAAATCTAAGCGTCGATATTAAACCACCAAAGACTCAGACTGACGAGCAGGAACTTCAAGAGGCATCAATCAAGAACACCTTCAAAAATGGACTCGCAAACCGTAGCGAGACAGGAGCATAGGCATAGCCATAGGATGGCCAAGACGGGCCCGCTGTCGCCGCTGTTGAGGCAAAGCCCACTCTAGAGTGTGGTGACCTGCTCTATCGCTTCACGGTCACCAGCAAGCACGCCTCTCCTCTTCGTTTGAAGATCTCATTCCTCCCAAAATGTGACGAAAAGACCATCGATATAATCTGGCCAAGAGGAGGAATCAAGGACTACATCAAGCCAGGCGCGACCAGCCAGATCATGACTCTCCGAAGGATGAATCCATTTGTACCGAGCATAGACGAAACAAATGAAATTGCAAAGTTAGACACTGTGCTAGAATGGAAAGCACATAAAGACCAGGACTGCAAAATGGAGAGGCTCTCTGCAAGTGCCAGAGAACACGCATCAAAGACACAAGGAGGAGCAAGCAACGGTAAGAACACAGCAGGATCCTCTAAATAAAAGGCCAACCAGGAAACCCAGTCCCAAAGAAGGGGTGGAGTGCTCCTAAACCTTGTCCCAACTGAAGCCATGGCGGTAGAGGATCCAGCAATGGGATACGGTGTTGATGAAACCGGTCAAGTTTATGCTCCATCAACAGCATCCTATACGACTCCTTATGAAGACTCTGCAGCTTTCGAAACATCTGGCGGGGCTGATAAGCCTTGCGGTGTTTGCACATTCCTTAACCCTGCAAGCGCTTCCTCTTGCGAGATGTGCACAAGTCCGTTCTGAAACAATGCGAGTACTCAAAATTGAGGTGAAGACAAGATAAAAGAACAAACCAAATTATTTAACAAATTCAAG